>SXGQ01487952.1_pt1 | contig 11950 bp, 6 predicted proteins | sample 3178371 | NCBI WGS metagenome assembly SXGQ01 (sample SAMN11356859, study PRJNA531348) | freshwater metagenome | isolation source: freshwater sample F1-20 | place: China: Fuxian Lake, Yuxi | collected 2017-12-25 | reverse complement strand
CGCCCCACCCGCACCCCAACACTCCACCTGCACCGCCGTGACATTCGCCGGGCAAATCCAAGTCGTATCAGCTCCAAAAGTAGTCGAAAGATTGGATAGGCTCGATCCAACCTGAATGGTCAAAGTCGCATACCCCGCTCTACCCGAACCGTTGGTGGCGGAGAGAGTGACGGCGTACGTTCCACTAACAGTCGGCGTTCCCGTAATCGCCCCCGTGGTCGTGTTCACACTCAACCCCCCAGGCAAACCGATCGCTCCGTAGGTTACCCCGCTAGCGTCAGATGCGATCTGATAGCTAACCGGCGAACCCGTCACCCCCACCATATTGAGATTACTGGTGATCTGCGGAGCCGGAGACGTGGAGAAAGAAGCGTTGAAAGATTTTCCCTTGGATCCGTTTACATTCACGCTGAGCGTGATCGGATTGTTTCCCGTGACCGTCACACCGGAGTCGACCGACAAAGTTGTGAGCGAAGCACGGCCGTTCAGGGTGACCGTGATGGTTCCAGTGTTGCTCTGCGTGGGATCGGCCACACCCACCGAAAGAGTGTTGTAGGTCTCCTTCACGATGACGGAGCACTGCTTGCTCACGGTGATGAAGTCCGCCGTGCCGCCGGTGTCGAGACCGCTCGTTTTCGACCAGAAATTTGCCGCCATCACGCCCAGGATGTCGCTCTTCACCGCCTGAACGCCAGGGGTCGTGCTCGTGGGTTCGGTATTGGAAAGAATGGAGGTATCTGGGTTGTGCGCGTAAGCCTTCACCCCGCTCGCCGTCCGATTGGGTAGGATTACGTACGCATACTTCGCTCCCGTTGGATTCACCCCGTGCTTGAACAGTAGTTTGAGATAGTAATCGGTATAATTGTTCGTATTTGCATCGGTCGGATTGATTGTCCTCCATGAGCCCGAGTTCGTGGTGAATTGGGCCTGCAGGTTGAAGCCGCCCTCGGGGAAATAGTATCCGGCCACGCCCTCCAAGGCGCACCAGGTTGGACTTGTGCCTGTGCTGACCGTCTCGGGATTAGCCCAGGTCGTTGGTGCAGCGAGAGAATAAGCCGTGTCCGCTATGTTGAACGTCGTCGAGCCCGTCTGGACAAGCTTGCGATTCTCCACCGTGGTATCCACCTCACCGCCACTCGTGCAAGAAATACCAGCTCCAAGGCAGACGATTTTATCATCCAGCATGAACCAGGATTTCTTTGCATAAAGTTGGGTCCCATTTGGATGCGCTGACATGCCGGCCACCCCATAGCTTTGGCCCACTTGGGCCCCACCGACCCAGTTCTGATCGGTGACGCCGGCCACGGCGTCCTGCGGCCTCACACTCAGCGGAGTCAAATCTGCGGTTGTGCCGGGCAGATGATAATAATCGATCGTCGCCCAGTAGGTGTCCATGTACTGGGTATCGGGGTTCCCCAAATACAGGTAAGTCACCCCCGCTCCGGTGTACCAACCCTTCAGATTCGTCGGTGAAGTGGTATTGATTTCATAACCGCCCACTCGGGTGGAGGACATGCTCAGACCCAAGCTGAATGCATCCCGGTGCATGGCCACGCGGTCCATCGAGGCAAAGTGATACTGGCCCGGTTCCACCTGAGGCGAATCCGCAAACGCCACCAGTTCAGCCGCTATATCGGTCGGAGCGAAGGTGGCGACCGAGCGCATGGCTTTGAGCGCTGCGGCTCCGACTTTGGATTCATCCGAGGACGAAGAGGCGATGGCCCGGCCGCGCACCATATCCATCATGGCCCCGCGATACATCAGTGGCATGGTGCCCTCGGTGATCCAACCATAGAGATTGGAAACCTCGGGATCGGTAATCTCCCAAGTGGAGCCGTGGAGTAGTTTGACCAGAATGGCAACATTCTCGATCAACTCCTGCCCATACGAACCGGTGTAGGGAATGTTGTAGTGATAGATGAAAGAACCATCGGCGTACCATCCATCCCCACTTGTCACTGGCGTAAACACGCTATCACCATCAGAATCGAGCGGGTTATTTCCGCTCAGATTCCCCTGAGCTTCATTCAGCAAAAGGGCCCCACTAACCACATAATCGGTCTGGGGATTGACGGGATGACCAGTGGTATTATGCCAAAAACGGGTGACGGTTGTCGTGTTGTTGCCCAGCAGGATCCCTTGGACCGCCGCGACGAGAGCCACGTTGGAAGTGTTCGCGCCGGTCAGGGCGCCCCACCAGAAATAGTCTTTGAAATTAACACTATTGGGTCCGAAATTATAAACCGCTTTGACGTAGTTCGCGATTTGAGTCGGGCTCAACCCGCTGGGATTCGAGAGAAGCAGAATGGCTGCGTTGTTCAATGATTGCGGGGCAGCAATCTCCCAATCATACCAGTTTCCAAAAACTGTACCCGTGGCGGTGTAAACATTCGAAGTCAGCCAATCCAATCCCCCCGTGATAGCCGCCAGTAAAGATGCGTTTTGGTATAAAGCACACTCAGGTATCGCGTAGGCTTGGGCCATGTATTCCAACCGTTTGAAAGAGTCCGCTATATTTCCCGAGGCCACATCCGCGCTCACTCCCGTCTGCGCTGCGGGCGGTAGGTCACTCCAAATCGCCACGATGGGAGTCGCACTAACCCCACTCCCGCCTCCACCACTTACCGTAATCGTCGGTGTTGTGGTGTAGCCCGATCCCATACTCGTCACGTTGATAGCCGAGACTTTTCCTGCCGCGATCGTTGCCGTCGCAGTGGCCCCCGCACCCCCTCCCCCGCTGATGGCCACAGTCGGCACACTCGTATAATCCGAACCCCCATTGACCACTTTAACTCCCGTCAGGGCATAAAGCATCGTCGTTTGATAGCCAGCGGATCGGGTATTAATGCTATCAACTGTTTTTGAGCTTTTTACGTCGTTAATCAGTGTCGTCCTCCACTTCAACCGCAGCGCATCGAACTCGTCGGTGAAGGTCAGAGTTAAGTTCGCTGAACTGGTGCCTCCCGCGTTCGTCGCCCTGACGGTGACAAAATAAGTTCCGCCGACCGTCGGCGTTCCCGTGATTTCTCCCGTCACGGGATTCAGGACTAAACCCGTTGGTAAACCCGTGGCTCCGTAAGAGGTCGGATTGCCCGAGGCACTGATCTGATAAGTGAATAAACCGTTCGCTGCCCCTGTTGCGGTGAAGGAGCCACTGCTAAAGGTAGGTGCCCCGACGGGTTGAAGTTGCAAAGTGTTATTCAGAACGGCCAGTTGGTATCCCGACACGGAGGACTCCAAGGTCGCCAAACTCGTCATCGAAGAGGCGGAGACGAGGGTATAGATGGCCCCATCCGCCGGAGTCCCTGTGACCCGAACCTTCGAACCCGACTCCAAAGAGAATGTAGCCGCACTGCTGAATGTGGCCGTCCCAGCATTGGTCAGCGCGATCTCCAGAATCCCGTTTGTTTTGACTGTTACAGCCGAAGACCCCTGCCCAGCGAGGGCTAACGTTCCTTCCTGTACTATAGAAGATCCCGTGTAGCTGTTGCTGCCCGAAAGTTTGAGCGTTCCTCCCCCCATCTTCGTCCATCCAAAAGCTGAATTGGTCGCGGTCTGATTGATGTCGGTTTGGATATCGAGCGTGGAGCCAGTTTCGATTTGCAGGGTCCCGCTATTCCGCAGCTGAAAAATCGAGGAGACGTTGTTGCTGGGACTTACCCGAGAGAAAGTGATGCGGGAGTTGTTCGCGAGATAAGCCAACTGGTTGGTCACCCCCGTGACCGTATTGGTGAAGGGAGCCGGCTCCGTCACGCCCGTGGCACCGATTTTATAGATCGTGCCATCCGCCACGTTCGTCCGAACCGAGCTCAAGACATAACTACTTCCGTTGGTCACGTTGTACGATTTCCCGTTGATGTTACCCGAGGTGGTCGTGAGATTGGTGGGGCTAGAGGAGAAAACCAAGTCGGTGTAGGATCCCCCACTGCTGGAGGCGTTGGGGGCAGCCCCCAGACTCCAGCTGGGAGCCGTGTTCAGGCTCGGATCACTGCCCGTAAAGATATTGGGAGGGGCGGGAGAAATATTTAAGGTAACGTCCAAAGATCCTGTTCCAGCACTATTACTCGCATAGATAGTAACAGGGAAAGTTCCACTTTGGTTCGGACTGCCGGAAATAATTCCGGAGCCTGTGTTGAACGAAAGCCCCGTCGGCAAAGTTCCCTCGCAGACATAACTTTCCGCTAACTCCGAGGTGGTGGTGGTATAAGTGAGAGCGTAGCCGGCCTGCCCGTTGGCAGTGGCAGGACTGGTGATGATCGGAGCCGCCGGTGCAGGGATGACCACATCGGTCGGCATGTCCGAAACGACGACGTTGTCGATGAGCCAGTTCCCTAAGTCACTGCTCGTTGTATTAAAACAGAAACGCCCGAGGTTATTGTTGCCCGTCAGGACCGTGGTTCCACCGTCTGTGGCGTTGGCTTGAAACGCATAGGAGCCGATAAAGTTTCGATTCAGAAATACTGCAAAGCTGTTCGAGGTCAGGGTGCGCACATTTCCGTCCGGCCCTACGTAGTTGATCGTGTTGGTATCGTGATCGTTCGCAAACAGGTGAACCGTCTGCTTGCTCCCCACAGCATACGACCCTGTGTAAGCGATGCTGGTGGTTCCGGATCTTTTCACGAACCAAGCGGGTGTCGTCAGCGAACCGAATTGATTAAATTCCAAGCTTACGATTTTTTTGATGTTGCTGCCTCCTGCGGTCGCATTTGCACCATTCCAAGCCGCAAACGCAACACTCAGCGCAGTACCAGCAGAGGCTGAAGGTGTGGCATTATTATAAAGCTCAAAACTGGCTGCCAGATAGGATTGTCCGGACGCACCGGCATTGAACTCCAGCTGTCCCGAACCACCTGCTGCCGTAGAAGTATCATTGAACCACGCGACCTTTCCGCCCACTCCGCCGATGATGCTGTTTCCCGCCGAGTTGGTCACTTGGCCGGATGCCTTGATCCCGCTCGTCACACTCGAGGGCGCCACCAGCGGAACTGCCACTCCATTGGGGTAGCTTTCGAATGTCTCGTAAACATACGGGTCAACTACGTTCAGATTCAGGGTCGCTGTCCCAGTCCCGGCAGAATTCTGGGCGCTCAGGGTGACGGGGAAGGATCCGGAGACCGTTGCCGTTCCGCTGATTTTTCCAGTCACCGCATCCACCACTAGACCAGAGGGCAAACCCGTGGCTCCATAGCTGGTCGCATCGCGCGAAGCAGTAGTCTGGTAACGGAAGGGCAGGCCCCGCTGAGCTGTCACGCTCGTCGCGCTGGTAATATCGGGCACCACCGCGGTGACTGTGAGAATTTGCTGTACCGGGGAGGCGGCGCGGTAATTTGTGCTTCCTGGTTGGCTGGCCGTGATCCAAGTCGAGCCAGAACCAGCCACAGTCAACGTACTGCCCTCCACTACGGCTACACTTGGATCCGAACTTTCATAGCTGATCGGTAGCTCGGTCAAAGTACTGCTGGCGGACAAAGAGTAGGCCAAAAGAGCCAACGCGGGTTCCGTTTGTGCGACCGAGCCGAGCGCGCCAAAAATAATTGACTGTGGCTCTCTCGTGTCTTGGTTCGCGAGAGCAGAGCCATAAATTTCCACCTCGTTCAGGTGGGTATAGCCATTCGAAGCGGAGTTTCCCCAGCCAACCAAGCGAAGATAACGCCCGGAGGCGTTACTCAGCGTCAGGGTCTGGTAACCATTGTTCAGGCCGCTGGTGGCGGAATTCGTTTTTACCAAAATAGTCGTCCAACTGTTCGTGTTGGTCGCACTGTCGATTCGATAGGCGTACGTGCGCGTGGATGACAAATGCCAGTTCAGCTTGAGCGAAGTGAGGCTTTTGTTCTCCCCTAAGTCCCACTGGATCCAAGTACAATGGGTGCCAAAATTTGTTCCATTGGTGTTTGGATTTTTGGAGCTGACCAGGCTACTCCATCGCGTGCTTGTCCTCGCGTCATAAGAGTAGGAAGAGCGGGTGCCAGAGGCAGTGCTATAAGCCGCCACAGTGCTGATCGAAAGCTTTGCGCCCCCACTTGCGACCACCGCCATGGTGTAGGACTGCTCCGTGAAATCAGGGCCGACAGCATCACTATCAGTCACCCGAATACTAAACGTGAAGGTCCCCACCGTGGTGGGCTCTCCGGAGAGAATCCCCCACCCGAAAGGCTCAATCCTGCGGGCAAGCTTCCGCTACTGACGCTCCAAGTGAGGAGACCGTCACCCCCACTCGCCTGCATCAGCTGGTAGTAGGAAGCACCAGCACTGCCTCCACTCAGGGCCGCGGTCAAAATGGTCGGTCGGCTGTCACCGCTCCCCGCCACCGGGTAGGAAGACGGGCCACCATCAAAGACCACGCCTACTTCGCTTTTGAGCAGGGGCCTGAGTCCGCCCCCCGAAAGCCCAAATTCGAAGCAACCGAGATCGACGTTATTCGTCGGCCTGACCAGGCCACGAATATCTGTCGTGGCGACAAGGGTGTTCGTTGCCCTATTCAAAATCGGGCTGTTGGTGGCAGGAATTTTGTAATTATCAAAATTACTCGTGATAAGCGGATTGGTCGTGGTGTAGGTGCTGTTGCTCAATCCGTTCCACCCGTATTTGCCCGAACTGTTTTCGTAAATGTAGTTGGCTCCCGAACCACCCAGCACGATCGGTGTGTACCCAGTAACGACTGAGGTGTCGCGATTGATCGCACTCGTGGTCGCGCTGTTGCCGCCTTGCCAAACGTTGTTGAACACCTGCACGTTGGTCGGAGATTTCGCCACGAAAGCGCCGCTGCTGTTGGTGTAGCTATCGTTGGAAAGCAGCCCCAAGCTCATCTCTTTGCAGGTGACGAAAGTGTTATTGTAGATTTTCGCGTTGTGGGCTGGCTGGTAGGAACCGGTGTTGCCGATGTTGTTGGCCGGACTGCCCGGGTTGTAATCCGATTCGCCCGACATAACGCACAGCGCTGCACGGATTCCATCGCCGACGACATTTGCAATGTAGTTGTTTCGGACAATCTGATCCGCCCCGATCACCCGAATGCCACCCTGATTCTCGCTGGCCGTGCCGAGCACGATGTTCGTCCCGTTGGTGTAGTAGCCGCCGCCAAAGATAAAGTTTCCTTCGACCATGCTCCCCGCGCCGCTGCGAAAGCAGATGCCGCCCTGACTTTCCAGAATGGTGTTGTTGAGGATTTTGTTCCCCTTCGATTTGATCGAGATGATTTCCGGCTCTCCTGCAGTCGCGCCGTCCGCCCGCCAGATCGATCGGTAAAATACATTTCGCTCCACCGTGACCTGCATGTCGAAGGTCTGGACATCGCCGACGCCGATCCGGAGCGATTCGAAGCCGTTGTCCAAATCGCTGCTCGTATTTTGGGGAACCGCATACCGCGGTCCGAAGTAACAGTAGCGCACCTTGTGCAAACGCGGCACGGCCACTCCTCCTTCCGCGATGTTAGGCATGAAAGCAATCGTGGCGTTGCGGATGGTATCAGGCCGCTCCGTCAGGGTGCAGTACTCAATCGTGGCATAAAATCCCTGAAGGTAGATCCACTTGCCGTCCGTTGCTCCCGCCGCACAACCGTTAAAACGCAAGTGTGACAGCGTCATGTAACGCGAACCCGACGCTGTACCCACGAGGTAGTCAGCCAGGATTCCGCTGTTCGCATTAAAATCTAAACCCGCCAAGGTAATGCCGCGTCCAGAGAGGGTGATTTTCGAGGGCGCATTCACCACCACCCCACCTGGGGTCACCGCATAGACGAGAACAGGATTGTTTTTGGCGGTGGTGTCATCCGAGATCGAGCTTTCCAATGTTTTATTGATCGCGCCATAGGTCCCGCTGTTTATCTGGACCACATCCCCAGCATTCAATCGGGGTAGGCTGTTGAACTCGGCCGCATTATTGACCGTGTATGTCGCCGCTTCGATTTTGCCCCAACTCAGAAAAACAATAAACCCTGCCTTCAAGAAACGCCCCATCGACGACTCATTTCGTATGCGCTTTCTCAGCGCCTTGAGACCTTTCACGTTCCATTTGTTTTTTGCCGGAGTCATTTGCAAAACCCTGTAACCATAAGCTAAACCTAAAATAGTTGTATCTGTAGCTGTTTTTTGTTTTACCCGTTATCTAACCGAGCCAGCAATGCTGTTCCCAATCAGCTACTTACGCCACTTGGTGGGGGCCAGCCCAGTCTGTTTCCGAAACCACCTCGAAAAGTAGTTCTGATCCAGAAATCCCGCCCGATCCGCCACCACCGAAATCTTTGTGCCTTTTTGCAGATCTGCCTCCACCGCCCGCAAAAGCTCCCGTGCCCGCCACTGCCCCACCGTTAATCCACAAGCCAGTTTCACCTGCCGATTAAAATAATCCTTTTGCAATCCCACCCGCCGCGCCAACTCCCCTGGCCTCGGCCACCTGCCCTCCTCACTCCGTTTCCAAATTCTCTCCAGCCTCCGTAAAATCTGCGCGCGATCCCCCAAACCTCGCCCCCGCCATCCACAGGCCTGACGACACACCTCCAAAACCAGCAGCGTCGCACTCCCCGCCGTTAACTCCAACCCGCCCGCTCTCTCCCCACTCATGCTCGTCACCCTCTGCCGCAACTCCGCCATCCGCTCCGCCGGCAGAAATCCCTGCCGAAATCCCCACCCCTTCGGCCCTTCCCCCTGATAATCCACCACCAGACAGATCGCCCGCCTCGGCCCCGTCTCCCGAAAGGCATGCCTTCTTCCCGGAGGAATAAAAAAAACCGCCCCCGCCCCCACCGACCACTTTTTTCCCTCCACCTCCTGCTCCCCTCGCCCACGCAAATACAAAAGCAACTGACCGTGCGGATGACGATGGGGCGCCACCCGGTCAAACGGCTGCAAATGTCGGTTGACCCGCAAGGACCGAATCGACCACTCCCCACACCGCAACTGCAAATTCCGTAAAAGCAGTGGCTGGAGCGGAGCGTCCCGAAAGGGGCTTTTCTCCAAAATCTTCATTAGGACATAAAATAAAGTCGTTTTTATGCTAAATAAAGCGTTTTCTTCCATCCCGCCACCGCTCGCTTGGCCCTACTCTACTTCGGATGCCACGACCCGTTGTTCTCATCACTGGAGCCAGCCGCGGCCTCGGCCGTGGCGTCGCCCTCGCCCTCGCCCCCGAGGGCTATGACCTCGCTATCCACTACGCCTCCAACCGCCAGGCCGCCGAGGAAACCGTCGCCGCTTGCCAAGCGATCGCCCAAAGCAAAGACCAGAGATTTTTGGCCGTCCCTGCCCAACTCGGCTCCTTCGAAGACCGCGCCAGCCTGATGAAACGAGTTCTCGAAGGCTTCGGTCGCCTCGACTGTCTGATCAACAACGCCGGCATCGCCCCTCGTGAACGTGCCGATCTCACTCAGGCCAAAGAGGAAATTTTCGATGAAGTCATCAACGTCAACCTCAAGGGTCCCTACTTTCTCAGCCAACTTGCCTCTCGCTACTGGCTCGCCAACCCTGGCCAATCTCTTCTCCCCGGGGGCTACAAACTCATCTTTGTTACCTCGATCTCCGCCAACACCGCTTCCGTCAACCGTGGTGAATACTGTATCTCCAAAGCTGGCCTCGCCATGGCCGCCCAACTCTGGGCCACCCGACTTGCCGCCGAGGGCGTCCAAGTGATCGAACTTCGCCCCGGCGTCATGGCGACCGACATGACCACCGGCGTGAAGGACAAGTACGACAAACTCATCGCCGAAGGTCTCGTCCCGCAAAAACGTTGGGGGAAACCCGAAGATGTCGGCCTCGCCGCCAAAGCCATCTGCCGGGGAGACTTTCCCTTCAGTACCGGCGATGTCATCTACCTCGACGGCGGATTCCACCTCCGCCGACTCTGATTCTATGATCAAACACGACACCACTCTCACCCCGAAAAGCCTCGAAGCCTCCGCCAAAAAAGTTTTCGAAGCCTCCGCCCCGAAAATCCTCTCCCTCCAAAAACGTTGGAAGGAGTCGGACGGCACCCCTGTCTTCACCATTGAAGGCAAATACACCTCGCGGGGCTGGACCGAGTGGACCGACGGCTTCGTCTACGGCTCCGCCATCCTCCAGTACGACGCCACCGGCGATGAATCCATGCTCCAGATCGGCCGACAGGGAACGCTCCGCCGCATGGCCGCCCACGTCACCCACATCGGGGTGCACGATCACGGCTTCAACAATGTCAGCACCTACGGGAACCTGCGCCGACTCCTCCGCGAAGGCCGACTCCCCTCCAACGACTGGGAGTCCCACTTCTACGATCTGGCCCTCAAAGCTAGCGGCGCCGTCCAAGCTTCCCGCTGGACCCAACTGACCCCCGAACTCGGCTACATCCGCTCGTTCAACGGACCCCAGTCCCTCTTCTCCGACACCATCCGTTCGCTCCGCGCCCTCAGCCTTGCCCACGTGCTGGGTCACCGCCTCATGGGGGAAAACGATGCGAAAATCAATCTTCTCCACCGCTCCCTCCAACACGCCGAAACCACCGCCCGCTACAATGTCTACTACGGCAAGGGTCGCGACACCTACGACGTTCCCGGCCGAGTCGTCCACGAATCGATCTTCAATGTCACCGACGGCGCTTACCGCTGCCCCTCCACCCAGCAGGGCTACTCCGCCTTCACCACCTGGACCCGCGGTCACGCCTGGGTTCTCTGCGGTTTTCCCGAACAGTACGAGTTCCTCGAGCTTCTACCCGAAGACGAATTCAAGGATTTCGGAGGAAAACAGAAAATTCTCGACCGCTACCTCGAAGTCGCCCGCGTCACTGCTGACTTCTATCTCCGCGAAACCCCGACCGACGGCATTCCTTACTGGGATACCGGCGCCCCTGGCCTTGTCCACTTGGGCGACTACCTGAACCGACCCGCCGAACCTTTTAACGAACACGAACCAGTCGACAGCTCTGCCGCCGCCATCTCGGCCCAAGGTCTTCTCCGCCTCGCCAGAATTCTCGAAAAGAAGGGGGACAAAAAAGCCGCCCAAACCTATCTCGCTGCCGGCCTCACCACGGCCCGAACTCTTTTCTCCGAACCGTACCTCTCCTCCGATCCCAAGCACGAGGGCCTACTCCTCCACACCGTCTATCACCGCCCGAACGGATGGGATCACATTCCGAAAGGCCGTAAGATTCCTTGTGGCGAAGCCGCCATGTGGGGCGACTACCATCTCCGCGAACTAGCTCTTTACCTCCTCCGTCTCGCCGGCGGAAAATCGTACCTAACGTTCTTTGGAGAAAAACTATAATGCAAACTCTTCACGCTACGTTCGCAAAGGACGCCACGTTTTTAATTACCGAAGGAGACTTAGTTGGCTTTACCGCCATCAATCTTCAAATCCTTGGCGACCTTGGCGTGAGAATTCAGGAGGATCGCAAATGACGATTGCCGACCTCAGCCAAATCCAAGGCCGCACCTATCCCGCTCGGCGCCGCACCCAGAATCTCGTAGGGGGCCTTTCCCCCGTGCAGGCGAAAAACTTTTCCATGGGCAACGTCACCCTTGAACCCAAAGGCGGCCAGGTCCCCTGGCACAATCAGGAACAGGAAGAAGTTTACTTCATTGTCGAAGGCGAAGGGGAAATGTGTCTCGGCGAAGAACGTAAAGCTGTTCGAACAGGCCAAGCGGTCTTCATTCCCTCGAAAGTTTTTCACCAGCTGACCAATACCGGAGACAAGCCCATGCGAATGATCTACGTCTATGGTCCGGCCGGTGATGTCGCGCACTGGAAACAGGAACTCGAAGGCACCCTTCCCAAAGCCGGGATCGATGTTCCAGCCCTTCCGGCCGGCGCTCAACCTCAGTGCACCAAAAAACCACAATGACTCACGCCAAGTTCGCCAAGGACGGAAAGGCCTTTCTTCAGACGGAAGAGGACAAAATTGCTCGTTCGATCCTTGATCACTCGTTCCAGATCCACACAGAGCTTGGCTCGGAACTTCTGGAATCCGTATATGAGAGAGTTTTATT
>SXGQ01136845.1_pt1 | contig 11950 bp, 4 predicted proteins | sample 3178371 | NCBI WGS metagenome assembly SXGQ01 (sample SAMN11356859, study PRJNA531348) | freshwater metagenome | isolation source: freshwater sample F1-20 | place: China: Fuxian Lake, Yuxi | collected 2017-12-25 | reverse complement strand
GGCCCCGATCATTCGCGAGCATGTAGAACTGGTTCGCCGCGGCGAACTTGATGTAGCGCCAGGCGTTCGTGAAGAGCTTGGCGAGCTCGGCTTCTTCGGGCTCGAGATGCACGATCGACTCAGTGAGCCGACCGAACAGGGCTGCCGCACGCTCGCGCCCTCGGTCGTCGCGCGCCGACACGATCTGCGGAAGGCTGAAGAGCTCGGTCATGGCCCGATGCTCGGCGATGCGCTCGGGGCAGAACGCCACGGGAACCTCGACCGCGAGACCCGCGACCATGCGCTCGACGAGAGCGGTGACGCCGGGGTAGACCGTGCTGCGCAGCACGAGCAGCTGGCCGTCGCGCAAGTACTCGGCGCACCGCTCGAGCGCCCTCGGAATCGCCGTGGGGTCGGGGTTCAAGTGCTCGTCGACCGGGGTGCCGATGACGACGACGACGTTCTCGGCGCTGCCGACGCTCGCAGCGTCGGTTGTCGCGCTCAACATGCCGACGGCCAGCACCTCGGTCAGTGCCGCAGGGGCTCCGGGCTCGAGGAAGGGCATGCGACCGGCCGTGATGCTCTCGACTGCCTCACTGCTCACGTCGTAGACGACGGTGCGCAGGCCGCGCGATGCGAAGGCGATGGCAAGGGGCAGGCCGACGTGCCCGCCACCGCCCACGACGACCACATCGTTCTCGAACGCAGTGTTCATCGGGAATCCTCGGGGCGAAGAGGCGAGACCAGCAAAGTCGGCTCAGTATAGTGAGAAATCGGCACGCTCCGGTGTCGACCGCGAACGAGCCGAGGTGCCGATGCGCCGACTGACGCAGCGGCTCGCCACGCCCGCCGGGGTGCATGTCGCGGCGCTCGTCGTCGGCTTCGCCGTGCTGCTCGTGGTGGCGCGCGAGCAGTGGTTCTTCGGCGATGACTGGGCGATTCTCGTGCCGCGATCAGACGGCGAGCTGCTCTCGCCGCACGTCGGGCACTGGAACCTCGTGCCCGCTCTGCTCTTTCCGCTGCTGCGCGACGCTGTCGGGCTCGGCAGCTATCTGCCGTTCTTGATTCCGGCAGTGCTCGTGCACCTCGCCGTCGCTCATCTGACCTGGCGCATTCTGCTCAGGGTCGGCGTCGCACCATGGATCGCGACGGCGCTCAGCGTCATCGTGATCGTGCTGGGCGGCGGGGCCGAGAACATTCTCTGGGCGTTTCAGTTCGGCTTCATGGGGGCGATCGCGCTGGGGCTCAGCGCCGTACTGCTGCTCGACCGCGAGCGCCTGCCCATCGTGCCCCTGCTGATCGTGACGATCGTGGCGCCGATGTTCTCAGGCACCGCGATTCCGGTGCTGGCCGCGGCTGCGATCGTCGGCTGGGTTCGACATGGGTTTCGGCGCACAGTGGCGATCATGCTGCCGACCGCGGTGATCTACGTGACCTGGTACGTGCTCGCGGGCGCGAGCGCCGGCGGGGGCACGGGCTTCTCGGGGTGGGGCGACCTTCCGGCGGCCGCACTCTTCGCCGCGGCGATGGTGGCCGGCGGACTCGGACGCGGCCTGCCCTGGATCGGGCTCGGTGCAGCGGTGGCGGTCGCTGTGGCCGTGTGGTTCGCGGTGACCGTGCGGAAGGGCATCCGTTCACCCGCCGCCGCCGCGTATGCGCTCGTGATCGGCGCGATCGTCTTCGTGCTGCTGACCACCTACAGCCGACTCGCGTTCGGCATCTCTGCGGCCGCCTCGATGCGGTACGCCTATCTCACGATCGTGCTGCTGCTGCCCGCGATCGGCATCATGCTCACCGCTCTCGCGGCTCGATCGCGAGTGTGGGCGTGGGTGGTCGCCGCCGTGCTGGCGATCGTCGCGGTCACGAACCTGGTGCTGCTCTCGCTGTATGCCGCCGAGCAGGCCGCGCGCGAAGCCGAGAGCCGAGCCGCGATCTCGAGCGCGCTCGAGGCGCTTCGCGAGAACCCCGCGGACGAGACGCTGCTCTCGACACCGGCAGATGCCGTCTGGGCACCCGACCTGCTCGGCTCAGACCTGCTCGAGCTCGATCGACGCGGTCAGGTGGCCCTCAGCAACTGGTGAGGCTGGCGACGCCCGCCGAGAGCACTCCCGTGCCGCCGAGCATCACGAACCGATCGGCACCCAGGCGAGCCATGCTGTCGAGCACGATGCTCGGCACGCACGTGCCCGGCACGGTGTAGAGCGGCGCACCCTGGCCTCCGGCGAGCGCCGCACCCGCCAGTGCGTCGGGGAAGTCGCGTCCGGTCGCGAAGTACACCGTCGAGGCCAAGGTGAAGCGCCCGTCGTTGATCGCCACCGCGGTCTCGTACCGGTCTGTTCCGGCGAGGCGAGTGACGTTCGCGGTGCCCAGCAGCGTGCGCAGAGCACTCTCGATGCCCGCGCTCACGACGCCGGTGCCGCCAGCGATGACCACTCGCTCGACCTCGAGCGCGCCCAGCAGGGTGCGTGTCGGCGTGTCGAGCACGGTCGACGCCCCGTTCACGAGAATCACGGGGGCACCTTCGGCGCCGGCCGCCGCCGACGCCGCCAGCGCGTCGGGGACGTTGGTGCCCGTCGCGATGACTGCCGTCGGCGTCTCGCCCGGCGTGAAGGCGTTGGTCGCGATGTCGCGCGATGTGGCGTATCGGTCGATGCCCGAGTGCCGCTCGATCTCGGCATCGGGCAGCAAGGCGCCGACCGCTGCTTCGACCGACGCCGACACGACTCCTGTGCCGCCGACGAGCACGACGCGATCGGGGTCGAGGCGCACGAGCTCGGCGCTGATCACCGACGGAATGGTCGACGGCAGCGTCACGAGCAGCGGGCCTCCGAGCGTTGCGGCCGCCGCGGCAGCCGAGAGCGCATCGGGGAACCCGGTGCCGGTCGCCAGGTAGACGACGGGCACCCCCGGGCTGCACGCGCTCGACGAGATGTCGACCGCGGTCGCGTAGCGATCGTCGCCGAACAAACGATCATCATCGAGCGTCGACTGATCAGAGACCGGGGTGGTCGCGAGCGAGGTGCGTGAGGTCGTCTGGTACCCCGCCTTCGAGCCCGTCACGCGAACTGACAGCTCGGCGCCGACGTCAGCGATCGTCGGAGCGTACGACACCCCCGTCGCGCCGCCGATCGTCGCCCCATTGCGCAGCCACTGGTACTCGAGAGCGACCGGCGCCGGTGCCCAGCTGCCGGAGGTGGCCGTGAGCACGCCGCCGAGTCGCGGTCCGCCGCTCACGACCGGAACGGGGGTCTGCGTCAGGCCCAGAACCTCGTCACCATCAGTGGTCGAGAACAGACCGCGACCCCAGAACGTGGTCTCATCAGTGCCGTCTCTGAACCCCATGATGAAGATCTCGTACTCAGTCTCGGGTTCGAGGCCGCTGATCGCCTGCGTCTCAGAGAAGGGGTCGTCGGCCGGTTCATAGCCGGTCTGAACGTAGGGCTCGCCCGGCTCGCCGACCGTGAAGACATCCCAGGTCCAGTAGTCGACTCCGTCGCCGACCTCGTCGAGGTTCCACGAGATCGTGAACGAGGTGCCGTCGGCCGCGACGAGCTGAGGATCGGGTGTCGACGGAATGGCGGGCCCGTCGCCCAGGGTGACGAGTTCGCGCTCAGCGGGCCCGAAGCCGTCGGCGTCGAACGCCTGCACCATGAGCCGCCCATGACCGTCGTAGCCCTGCCAGCTCTCGACGAGCGGCCACTCGAGCGTGTCGAAGAAGCTGCCGAGATAGCCGTCGCCGTTGTTGCCCACGTTGAGCGTGGCGAAGAGTCCGTAGGCGAAGCCGTCAGTCACCGATTCTGGCAACGTGAAGTCGATGGTCGGATACCCGGTCTGCTCGCCGGTGATGTCGACCCCGACGGCGCCCGGATAATCGGGGGCGTCGTTCGGTTCGAGCTCGACGTCGAAGCCGGTCACGTTCTGGCCGGCCACGAGTTCGACGGTGTCGCTCACCTGCGGGTCGTAGGCGTTCTCGAACCACTCGGTGCGATACGCCTGGTCGCCGTCGAACACGCCGCCCGTGAGCACGCGGTACGTGCCGGGGGCAACGCCGTTGAGTTCGTAGGTGCCGTCTGAGGCCGTGGTCGCGGTGCGCATGAGCTCGCCGAACGAACCGCCGGGGGCGAACCACACTTGCGTGTCGGCGATCGGGTCACCGAGCTCATCGACGACCGTGCCCGTCACCGTGGCGGCCCTGACGAGCGTCGCATCGATGTCGCCGAGCGTCGAGCCAGCCTGCAGTCCGAGCTCGTCGGCCTCTGCGCGTGTCGACGCGCCGTTGTACCACTCGCCGATGTACGTCTGCGACGAGTCGAAGAACTCTACGACGTAGTCGTCGGCCGACGGCAGACCGCTGACGACCCAGTCGCCGTTCTCGTCGGTCGAGGTGTAGCGGCCCACCTGCATCGTCGACGACTCGACGTAGACCTGAATGCCTTCGATGACATCGACATCGTCGAAGACGGTGCCCCTGACGACGGCCCCCGCGGGAAGTTGGATGTCGATGCCGGCCACGGTGTCAGCGGCGAGACCGGCAACCGGCGTCGCTCCGGCGCGAAGATCACTGCCCGGCCAGAACTGCGAACGGATGTTCTGCGTCGCTGCAGGCAGGAACGAGATGAGGTAGTCGGTCGAGTCGACGCCCTCGAGCCGATACTCGCCGTTCTCGTCGGTTGCCGTATAGAGAATGTCGAGACCGATCACCGGGTCGGCCTGCACCTCGACCGACTCGAGCGGCTCGCCCAACGGGCCGGTCACGACACCCGTGATCTCGCCGCCGGCCTGCAGCAGCAGGTCGATGCCCGGCACGGTACCTCCGGCCGTGACGGTGATGATGTCAGCCGTTTCGCTGTTGATCGCGGCATCCCACCACTCAGTGAGCAGGCCGCCGCTGCCGACCGCCTTGAGCCGGTACTCACCGGCGGGCACTCCGAGCATCTCGAAGGCCCCGTCGCCGAAGGTGTAGGCGTAGAAGGTGTTGCCGAAGTCGTCGAACGCCTGAATCTCGACGCCCCCGACTCCGGTCGAGGGGTTCGCAGCGAGCGCCACTGATCCGGTGATCGAGCCGCCCTGATCGAGAGCCGCGTCGATGCCCTCCGTCGTCTGCCCGGCCACGACCTCAACCGGGGTCGCGCTGAACTCGTTGGGCGCGTTGTCGTAGTACTCGGTGACGTAGCCATCGGCCGAACCATCGAAGCCGATCACCCACCCGAGCGCGGGAAGCATGCCCACGATCGTGTACTCGCCGTTGACATCGGTGGTGGCGTAGGCGAAAGTGCCCCCGCCCTCTTCGTCGTAGAAGCTCGCGAAGACCTGCACGTTCTCGAGGGGGTCGTTCGTCACAGCATCGAGAACCGTGCCCGAAACCATGCCTGCGGCATCGAGGGCGACATCTGCGCCCACGACGACCTCGGCGTCGGCGAGGGTGATGCGCTGCGCGTCGTCGAAGACATCGACCCCTCCGTACCACGCGTTGAGATACGTGTCGCTCGCGTCGGTGAAGCCGAGCGTGTACTCGCCCGCTTCGAGATTGTCGAGAGTGAACGAGCCGTCAGACGCGGTCTCGGTCGTGAGCCCGCCACTGGCGCTGCCGAACTCGTCGAACACGAACCAGGTGACCCCGATGCCCTGGAGCGCTGCACCGCCATCGCTCGCCGTCACGGTGCCGCTGATCGATGCGGTGCCCGCTGCCGAGGCGGGCAGGGCAGCGCCGAACACACTGGCCGTCACGGCGAGGGCGGCCGCGGTGAGGGCGGCGAGCATCCGTCGAGGGCGGAGCGAGCGGACGGAACTGCGGGGGGCAAGGAGCGACTGAGGCATGGTCACCGTTTCGACGTGCGCAGGGGTTGCCACGAGTCACGCTCGTGATGATCGTCAGATTGCCGCACCGTTCCACGCCTCGTCAAGAGATGCGACGAACGTTCACTCTGCGCCGCCGCACCCTCAGCAGCTCGTGAGCGACGCGACTGCGGGAGTCAGGACTCCCGTGCCGCCGAGCAGCACCACCTTCTGCGTGCCGAGGCGCTCGAATTCTGCGAGCACGGCGGGCGGAATGCAACTGCCCGGCACCACGTAGAGCGGGCTGTCGTCGACGCCCGCGAGCGCGGCCCCCGCCAGTGCGTCGGCGAAGCCGATCCCGGTCGCCAGATACACCGTGGGAGCGCTCAGGAAGCTGCCCTGGTTGATCGCCACCGAGGTGGAGTAGCGATCGGCACCGCCATACCTCGACACATCAGGGTCGCCGTAGAGCGCCGTCAGTTGGTTTTCGATGCCCGCCGACACGACTCCCGTGCCGCCCGCGATCAAGCCGGTGCGCACCTCCAGGTCTGCCAGCAGCCCGAGCGTCGGTGCGTCGAGTGTCGGCACGAAGCCCTGCACGAGCACGACCGGTGCCGAGCGGAAACCGGCCGCCGCCGACGCTGAGAGCGCGTCGGGGAAGTTCGACCCCGTCGCGATGAAGGCCAGCACGGCGCCCTCGTCGAACGCGCGGTCTGCGATCAGTCGCGACGTCGCGTAGCGGTCGGTGCCGCTGTCACGTCGCACGACGGCGTCAGGAAGCAGTGCTTGCACCTGCGACACGACGGCAGCCGACACCGCGCCGGTGCCGCCGGCGATGACGACGAGCGGCGGATCGAGTCGCTGCAGCTCTGCGCCCACGATCGGCGGTAGCGACGTGGGAGTCGTCAGGAGCAGCGGCCCGTTCTGGTAGGCGGCGGCGGCCGCGGCAGACAGGGCGTCGGGATAGTTGGTGCCCGTGGCCAGATAGACGACGGGCACTCCGGCATCGAATTCGCTCGAGATCGCGACCGCTGTCGCGTAGCGGTCTGCGCCAGCGAGGCGCGAGACCTGCAGCGGCTCGGTGAACGAGGTCACCTGCACTGCCGCTTCAGAGCCGACCGTGAAGCCCCACAGCACGCTCGTCGTCGCGCCGCGCATCACGGGGCGCACTGCCGTGGCGTCGCCGCCCGCGACCGAGAGCGTCGTGGGTGCAGACCAGGTGACGCCGCCGTCGGCCGAAGACGCGACAAGCGCGCGGCGATCTGAGCCCTCCTCCTGAGTCCACACGGCCACTCTTCGGTCGCCGTCGGCGATGACCTGCGGCAATGACGACGAAGCATTCGCGGTCGACAGCTGCTGCACCGGAATCCACGACTCACCGCCGTCGAACGTCGACGCGACTTGCACGTGGTCGTCTGCGTCACCGAACACCCACCAGATCGCGGTGATGTTGTCGCCGTCAGAGGCGAGATCGACCTGGTAGGTCTGGCCATCGATTCCTGACGAGACACCCGTGACGATGGGCCACGACGCGCCAAGATCGGGCGTCGACCTCATGATCAGTGGGCCCTCGAAGAGCGGGAACACCACGCTGAGCACAGCGCCGTCGTACGACAGTGTCGGTTGGATGCCGCCCGTGCCGGGGAGGGTGATCGGGGCGCCCCACGTGGATCCCGTCGACGTCGACGCCGACATCTCGATCGTGAACGCGTCTCCGTCGAAGCTCGCCCACGCGACCACCGCGGTGCTGCCGGCAATGATCGCGTTCGGCGTTCTCGCGTCATCGCCGATGTCGAGTTGCTGCGCCGAACTCCACGACGTGCCGTTGCTCGACGTCGCGACTCTGATGCGACGGTCGGGGCTGGACTGACCGGCCCATGTGGCGACGACGGTCTCGCCGTCAGACGCGAGGTGAAGGTCAGAGGCCGATTCCCCCGCAGGCGAGAGCGTCGCCGCCGCACTCCACGTCGCACCGCCATTGCTCGATGACGCAGCTTGCACCCTGAAGACGTCGTCGATCTCGATCAACCATGCCGCCGTGGTGACTCCGCCCGCCGAGATCAGCTGGGTCTCGTCGGAATGCCACCCTTGCGCTGAGAGGAACGCCAGCGGTGACCACGTGACACCGTCGGTCGACCGAGAACTCACGATCTCGGTGGCGAAGTCGTCGCCGAACAGCCAGGTCGCGACCAGGGTTGATCCGTCGGCGACGACTCGAGCTGAGGCCGAGAGCTCGCGACCAGAGCCCACCACGACGGGGTCATCCCACGCATCGATCGCGGCCGTAGCCGGGTGCACGGGTGCGAGCATGAGGGCCCCGACGATCGCAGCGGCGAGGCCCAGACGTGACAACCGGCGAGCGCGCATGGCAACCCTTCTCACACAGCTGCTCATGGGGCAGCGTTCACGATGATGAGGTGAACGGTAACCCCCGGCCGTGCACGGGTCGATAGGTAGTTTCTACTGGCCGCGAGCGGCGAGCACCGAGTCAGCAGCGGTTGAGGTTGGCGACCCCACTGCTGAGCACTCCCGTGCCTCCGAGCAGAACCACGTCGAGCGCGCCGAGGCTCTCGATCTGATCGAGCACCCCGCCGGGCACGCACGTGGGCGGCACGATGAACAACGGCGCCTGGGTTCCGCCCGCCAATGCCGCACCGGCCAAAGCATCGGCGAACCCGGTGCCGACCGCGAGATACGCACTGCTGGAGGACTGGAACGCGAAAGCGTTGATCGCCTCCGACGTCGCGTAGCGGTCGTCTCCTGACAGCCGCACCACCGAGTCGGTGAACGACCACCCGTCGATGGTGGAGAAGACCCCTGCGGAGACGACCCCGACACCACCAGCGATATACACGTCGGTGACTCCAAGGTCTTCCAGCAGCGTGCGCACCGACGAGGGCACCGTACTCGCACTGCCGTTGACGAGCAGCACCGGGGCGTCGAACGCGCCCGCCGCCGCCGACGCCGCCAAGGCATCGGCGAAGCCCGTCCCGGTCGCCACGAAGGCCGTCGACGCACCGTCGTCACCGAAGGCGTCTTCTGTGACGGCTTGCGACGTCGCATAGCGGTCGTCGCCAGACACACGCTCGATCGTCGCTTCCGGTAGCAACGACTGCACCTGCGACACCACCGAGTTCGCGATCACGCCCGTGCCTCCGACAACCTTGACGGTCGCCGGCCCCAGGCGCACCAGCTCGGCTTGCACGGTGGCAGGAATGGTCGTGCTCTGCGTCAGCAGTAGCGGAGCATCCAAGAACGCCGCCGCGGGTGCGGCGCTCAGCGCATCTGCGAACCCCAGGCCGTTCGCGAGATACACCACGCCCTCGCCCTCCGCGAATGGCGCGAACTCCTTCGACACCTCCACCGACGTCGCGAACCGATCATCTCCGGCCAGTCGACGCGTCACGGGCTCGGGCGGCGGCGCGACCGGATCCGTCTCATCAGAGGTGCGCTGCACTGCTGTGTAGCCCACCTTCGACCCCGTCACCCGCACCGACAAGGCTGCGCCGAGGTCGGCACCGATCGCGGTGTAGGTGTCAGAGGTCGCGCCCGAGATAGGTGAGCCGTTTCGCAACCACTGGTAGGCGAGTGTCACCGGAGCCGGCTGCCACGAACCAGCACTGGCCGTGAGCTGCTCGCCGACCTGCGCCGTGCCCGAGATCGTCGGTGTGGGCGTGGCCGTCAGCGTCAACGCGGGCACCGGTCCGACCGGCGCAGAAGTGCGGAACACTGTGGTGTAGCCGGCCTTCGTCGCGGTCACCCGAACGGTGATCCCGAACCCGACATCGTTCACGGTGAGGTTGTAGCTAGAAGCAGTTGCACTCGCGATCGGAGCGCCATCGCGATACCACTGATACGCGAGTGACACCGGCGCGGGCCCCCACGTGCCGGGCGTCGCCGTGAGCGTGCTGCCGACTGTAGCGGTGCCGCCGATCGTCGGGATCGGAGTCGGAGCGAGGGCGCCCGCCACCACGGGGCCGATCGCGTTCGACTCTCGAGACTCAGAGGCGTAGCCGGCGCGCGAGCCGGTCACCTCAACGCTGATCTCGGCGCCGAAGTCGGCACCGACGAGGAAGTACTCCTCTTCATCGGCACCAGCGATGTCGACGCCGTCTCTCATCCACTGGTAGCTGAAGGTGATCGGCGTCGGCTCCCAGACTCCTTGATCTGCGGTCAGCATGCTACCGACCATCGCGTCGCCCGAGATGCCGGGAGTGCCCACAGCCGTCAGCCGTCGATCGAGCTCCGCGTCGACGCCCAGGTCACCGGTCACGAAGACGACCTCTACCTCGGTCGCCCCGGCCTGCGTCGCTGCGCCGCCCGACCACTGCGTGACGAAGGTGTCGGTCGGGTCGCTGAACCGCACGGTGTACGAACCCTCAGGCAGTCGCCTGAACAGGTACCGGCCGTCAGACCCGGTCGTCGTGGTGGCGTACTCCTCGCCCTCCCAGAACAAGGTCGCTTCCATGCCCGCGAGCTCGGTCGTACCGTCGAGCGAGTCGACCACCTGCCCGCCGATTTCTGCCCCCGGGAAGATCACCGCATCGATGCCCGTGCGGTCAAGCGGAGCGGCGCCACCGACGGTGACGATGGTCGCCCCCTCTTCGGTGAGGGAATCGTCCCACCACTCCGTGACCCAGTTGTCGCTGGGCAACGCCGCCTCGAACTTCACGAGATAGTCGCCCTCGGCCAGGTTGGTGATCGTGTAGAAGTCTCCGAGCTGGTCGACCGACGTGGTCTCGCCGGTGTCGACATTCTCGGCGGTGATGAGCACGCCACCGATCGAACCGCCTGTGTAGCCCTCGATGTTTCCAGAAATGCTGCCTGCCACGCCCAAGGTCAAGTCGACGTTCGAGACGACGTCGTTGGAGTCGAGCGTGAGTGCCGTGGCCGACAGCCGGTTGCGCTTCTCGTTCCACCACTCAGGCAGAAACTCGGGGCTGACAGAGTTCGGGTTGACCTGAATCTGGTACTGCCCGGGTGCCAGACCACTGATCTGCCAGTCACCGGAACCGTCGACGAAGGTCGTGTGGAACGGGGTGCCCACCTCGCCAACCCGGTAGATGCTCACTTCTGCCCCTGGCACGGCGGCCCCGCCGTCGTCGAGTGTGACGGAGCCCGAGATCGTTGCGGCGTCGCTGGCGATCACCAGGCTCGCGTCGAAGACTGTCGTCGGCGTGATCGTGATGGCGTCGGCGTCGTCGCGCACGATGCCGTCTTGCCACCACACCTCGCCGTACTCAGACTCGAAGTTGACGAACCTGACGACGTAGTCGCCCGGCGCCAACGACGATACCGAGAAGAATCCGTTGGCATCGGTAACGAGGAGCGTCGCGCACGCAGAGCAGCCCACCGGCGAAATCACGACGGAGTGACCCTCGATCGGCACACCACCGAGCTCGTCTCCGATCAGCGTGCCCTGAATGACGCCGGTGGTCGGTGTCATCTCGACCGGGCGCTCTTGAAAGGCGGTGGTCGTGACCTGGAAGACACTGGTCTGTGAAGGCGCGTAGCCGAACTTCGTCGCCGTGATGTAGTACGAACCATTGGGTACCTCGAGGAAGTCGACCTCGCCGTCGGCGTCGGACACCCCGGAATCGATCACCGCGCCCGTGCCGACCACCCGAACCGACAGGGTGGCGCCAGAGATCGGCAGCTCCGTGTAGGAATCGACCGCGACTCCCCGCACCCACGCAGCCGCGTGGGCTGCCGTGACTGGAACGACGGCACCGGCAAGGCCGACTCCGATCGCGGTGAGAATCGCGAGAAAGCGGGCACGAACGGATCGACGGGAGTTTCGCATGAGAGCGCCTTCACGGGTCGGGGTCAACCTTGTGACGGTAACCCGCGCCGTGCGAATCGGGGAATACCTCAATTGGGCGATATGCCCGAACCGGGCGCGGCGAGCGGGCTACGCGAGGCGAGCGGCGAGCACCGAGTCGAGAATGTCGTCGAGATCGTGCTGCGCGCGCCAGCCCAAGTCGTCGGCGATGCGGCTCACGTCGGCCACCACGGCGGCCGGGTCGCCGGGCCTGCGGGGGCGGGTGACGGCCGCGGGAGCATCCGTCAACCGAGAACGGATGCCCTCGACCACCTCGCGCACGCTCGACCCGATGCCGGTACCGATGTTGTAGACACGGTGCGGCTCGGGCTGGCGCGGCAGCGCATCGAGCACGGCCAAGTGCGCGTCGGCGAG
>SXGQ01474070.1_pt1 | contig 11951 bp, 9 predicted proteins | sample 3178371 | NCBI WGS metagenome assembly SXGQ01 (sample SAMN11356859, study PRJNA531348) | freshwater metagenome | isolation source: freshwater sample F1-20 | place: China: Fuxian Lake, Yuxi | collected 2017-12-25 | reverse complement strand
CGATCTCTACCGTTGAACACTCTCAAGGGGTACTTGCGCTATGTTCGGTTGAAGAGGAGAAGAACGCGGAAAAAGTAGATGATATCTTCGCTAATACAGATCTCCCGCTTATCTACTGCTTCGAAATCAATGACCCCGGGAACTTGGGAACGATTATTAGAACAGCAGATGCGCTTGGCTCCGCAGGAGTACTGCTCTCACCGGGTAGTGTCGATCCATTCTCACCAAAAGTAGTTCGCGCCACCGCTGGCTCACTATGGCATATTCCAGTTCTGCGCGAAATTGACGTGGTCACAGCAGTGAAAACAGCTCGCGCTAAAGGGCGCGAAATCTACGCCACCGATGGAGGTGGAAGTAGGAAAATGACCGAACTTAGTGGAAAAGGTGCGCTCTGGATCTTTGGCAACGAGGCTCGTGGATTGAGTAAAGAACTGGCCAGTCTGGCAGATGAGAGCGTGTCGATTCCGATGCGCGCAAGTGCAGAGAGCCTCAATCTGGCAAGTGCGGTGGCTATCACCCTCTTCCACGCCAATTCATAAACCTTCGCTAGAATTATGCGGTGTCCGGGGACCTGCGCGAACTTATCTCTGCTGCCAACAGGGCATTTGATCAGGCCAAAAATCTCGATGACTTCAAGAGCGCTCGATTAGCGCATCTAGGGGAGAAGTCGCCGATTGCCCTAGCCAATCGCGAACTGGGAAAATTAGCCCCAAAAGATCGTGCTGCCCGAGGTCAAGAGATAAATTCGGTAAAAAGTGAAATTACCACTCTCGCCCGAACGCGCGAAGAATTCTTGATAACCGAGCGAGATAATCGAATTCTGGTTGAAGAGCAAGTTGATGTAACCCTACCTACCCGGAATTCCCAACGTGGTGGGTTGCACCCCCTTACCATTCTTCGAGATGACATTTGTGATCTTTTTATCGGATTAGGTTATGAGGTAGCAGAAGGTCCAGAGTTGGAATCAGAGTGGCTCAACTTTGATGCTCTCAATATCCCTGCTGATCATCCTGCTCGCACCATGCAAGATACATTCTTCATTGAACCATTGAGCAGCAAGTTGGTCCTTCGAACACACACATCACCAGTGCAGGTGCGAACGATGCTCGATCGGAAACCTCCGATTTATGTAATCTGCCCAGGGCGGACTTTCAGATCTGATGAATTGGATGCCACACACACCCCAGTCTTCAATCAAGTTGAGGGATTAGTAGTAGATCGAAAGATAACAATGGCGCACCTCAAAGGCACTCTTGATCACTTCGCGACAACTATGTTCGGTGACGGGATTACGACACGATTACGCCCCTCTTTCTTTCCCTTCACTGAACCAAGCGCTGAGGTAGATATTCGCTGCTTCGTCTGTCGCGGAGAATCGGATGATTGCCGGACATGTAAAGGTGAGGGCTGGGTCGAATGGGGCGGTTGTGGAATGGTCAACCCCAAAGTTCTGATCGCGTGTGGGGTTGATGTCGACGAATACTCTGGTTTTGCATTTGGAATGGGGCTCGAACGAACTCTGATGTTCCGCCACGGAATTTCTGATATGCGAGAAATCGTCGAAGGTGATGTTCGGTTCACTGCGCAATTCGGAGTTGGCCGATGAAGGTTCCATTGTCGTGGGTCCGCGAGTTTGTTCCACTTCCAGCCTCGTTGGCAGCCGAAAACATCGTCGACAGACTTGTAAGCCTGGGTTTTGAGGTAGAAAGCGTTCAAGATTTACGTAACGAGATTTACGGTCCTATTCAAGTTGCGCAAGTGTTGGAGATTGAAGAAGTTGAGGGACAGAAGAAGTCCATCAGATATGTAAAGGTAGCGGCACATGAGGAGCGTTATGTGATCTGTGGCGCGCAGAATTTTAATGTTGGAGATTTTGTCGTATTGGCGCTTCCGGGTTCGGTCCTCCCAGGAAATTTTGCTATCTCTGCTCGCCAAACATATGGAAAGAGAAGCGATGGAATGATTTGTAGCCCCCGGGAATTGGGGATGGGTGACGACCACACCGGCATTATTGTTCTTAACCCAAAGCAACCTGGAATAACAAAAGGTAGCGACGCGATAGAACTATTGATGTTAAATGACATCATTTTCGATATCGCAATAAACCCTGATCGAGGATATGCGATGTCAATTCGAGGGATAGCCCGTGAACTCGCCCTTGGATTCAATCTTCCATTTACCGATCCCATCACTTTGGCACCAGAACTTCCGTTAAATCAGAATCCAGAGGTAACTACTCCACAATTGGAAGCAGGAGCGGATTTCATCGTTCTTCGATCTATCGAAGGGATAGATGTCACTGCTCCAACTCCGCTAGCCATGGTGCGTCGATTGCAGATGGCTGGTATGAGATCGATCTCACTTGCGGTCGATGTAACTAACTATGTGATGTTGGAGTGTGGTCAACCGCTACATGCTTTTGATAAATCAAAAATCGCGGGAAATCTAAAAGTTCGTCGCGCCGGGAAAACTTCAACGTTGACCACGCTCGATAGCCAAGAGCATCCTCTTGGCGAGAATGATTTGTTGATAGCTGATGAGAATGGGGCTCTGGCATTAGCTGGAACTATGGGTGGTCTCAATTCAGAAGTCACCAGTGATACACGTTCAATCACTATCGAAGCAGCCCACTTCTTCCCGATGGATGTAGCAAAGAATGCTCGAGCACATAAGCTTTCAACCGAAGCATCGCGACGTTTTGAGCGAGGAGTAGATCCGCAACTGCCGCTTCTCGCATCAGCGCGAGCTATCGCCTTGCTGATCGAGTTTGCTGGTGGTCGCTATCTAGGCGGTAAGAGTGATGGTGCGCCTTCACCTTCGAGCGCAATTTCCCTGGATCCCAATTATGTGAGTGAGTTGATCGGTGGACACTATTCACACGATGTGGTGAAGAGCGCGTTGGTGAACATTGGCGCTCTGGTCGATTCCAATAATCCGATCTGGCAGGTGACGCCACCTTCATGGAGATCTGATTTAACAATGAAAGCAGATTTGGTGGAAGAGGTAGCGCGAATCGAAGGGTACGAGAAGATTCCATCTCTACTTCCACCTTCACCCATTAGTCGCGGATTGACTCCGCTTCAAAAAAGAGCTCGACGTATTGCTCAGTATCTTGCCGATCGCGGCTTGCTCGAAGTACAGAACTACCCCTTTATCAGCCAGGAAACGATAGACCGCATGGGATTCACCGGAGCGCGAGCTCGAAGTTATCGAATCGCTAACCCCATCTCGGAGAAAGAGCCGCTACTTAGACCCCACATGGTTCCTGGGTTAATTGACACTGCAGTCCGAAATATGGGTCGAGGCGTTAAATCGATGGCGCTTTTTGAGATAGGAAGCGTCTTTCGCGCACCAGAGACCATTCCACCGCCACCGACAGTGGGAACCGAGAAGCGTCCTACCCCAGAGGAGATTGCGGCGTTGTATGCAAGTGTTCCGCACCAGATGCTTGTAGTGGGAATTCTGTTGATGGGGGAGGCCCAGAGAGATAGTTGGTTAGGTAAAGGGCGCTCGTATGGTTGGCATGATGCAATCGGTCTTGCCCAAGAAATTATCGAAATAACAGGGCATCAAGCAACTGTGCACCGAAGCGATTTCACCCCCTGGCACCCGGGAAGATGCGCGGAGTTACGCGTCGGTGATTTTGCGGCGGCACATGTGGGCGAACTTCACCCTCGAATCATCGCTCATTATGGATTACCGGAACGGTCCAGCGCTTTGATGCTCAACTTTGGTGCGTTACCAGTAGTTGGACCTACCCAAGTGAAGCCGCTTTCAAACATGGTTCCTACGATTCAAGATGTCGCGCTCGTGGTGCCACACTCCTGTGAAATCGCATCGGTTATCAATGCCTTGTACTCGGGGGCAGGTGCGATGCTAGAAAAGGTTGAACTCTTTGATCGCTACAGAGGAAAACCGTTAGCAGAGGATGAAATCTCATACGCATTTACCCTCACCTTCCGCGCTCCAGATCGAACCTTGACTGCAGAGGAGGTGGGAACGCTCCGTGATTCGGCGGTGGCCGCTGCCGCCAGTTTGGGAGCGCGGCTCCGCGGGTAGTGCATAAAATTGCAAACTAGTGTATATTTACACAAATGAAGGTAACGGTTATTGGAGCCAGCGGCTATAGCGGGGGCGAATTACTCCGCCTTATTGATAGCCACCCGGAGCTCTCACTTCATCAAGCGATCGCTCATTCCAACGCAGGGGAGCCCATCAGCGCAATCCATCCCCAATTCCCTGCCACTAATCGGGGCGCTTTCGAAAGATTCGCCGTTGAACACGTAGTAAGTGCGGATCTAATTTTCTTAGCGCTGCCCCATGGCGAATCGGGAAAATTAATCCATGAACATGAGTCATCTTTTGCAGGAAAGAAAATTGTTGATCTTGGCGCTGACTTTAGGTTGAACTCCGCTGCTGCGTGGGAAAGATATTACGGCGGCAAACATCATGGCTCTTGGCAATATGGGCTTGCTGAACTTCCAGGGGCTCGCACTAAGATTGCGAGCGCGAAGCGAGTTGCTAATCCAGGATGTTATGCAACCGCAATCTCCCTAGCGATTGCTCCACTTGTCTCACTTGCGAACAAAGTGGACCTTACTGACATCGTGGTCACCGCTGCATCTGGGACCACTGGAGCTGGTCGAAGTGCAAAAATCAATCTTATTGGCAGCGAGGTAATGAACTCCCTCTCTGCATACAAAGTTGGTGGGGTACACCAACATACGCCTGAGATTGAGCAAGCCATTCAGGGATTTGCTCAACGTCAAATCGCTCTATCGTTCACACCGTTCCTTGCACCGCTACCGCGAGGAATCCTTGCTGCGATAAGTATTCCAATCGAGAATTCATCACCCCTGGAAATACGCGAAATGTTCCTCGCACACTATGAAAAAGAGAGATTTATCCATGTGCTGCCGGAAGGGGTTTGGCCACAGACAAATTCGCTCATTGGGAGCAACTCTGTTGCGATTCAAGTAGCAGTCGATGAGCATGTTGGCAGAGTGGCAATAGTGAGCGCTATCGACAATCTCGGTAAGGGTGCCGCTGGACAAGCAATCCAAAACGCCAATTTGATGTTCGGATTTGACGAAGCGACAGGGCTTACAACAGTAGGCGTGCGATGAAATTTCCGAAGGGTTTCGAAGTTTCAGGAGTCGCAGCTGGCATAAAGAGCAGTGGAGCGAAGGATCTGGCGCTTATAGTCAATGTAGGAAATAAGAAAATCGGTGCTGCTGTCTTTACGAAGAATAGAGTTATGGCGGCCCCGGTAATCTGGAGCAAGCAAGTAATTGCTGATGGACGAATTGATGCAGTCCTGCTCAACTCTGGCGGTGCGAACGCTTGTACAGGTCCAGAAGGATTTGTTGATACCCATAGAAGCGCTGAATACGTAGCGCAGATTCTAGGAATTTCCGCTAGCGATGTAGCGATATGTAGCACTGGTTTGATTGGCGAAAGATTGCCCCTTGCCAAAATCTTCGATGGCGCGAACAGTGCTAAAACTTCACTTTCAGAGAAAAATTGGAAATCAGCAGCAGAAGCGATCATGACAACAGATTCACACTTCAAGATTGCCACCCATGAAATAAATGGGGTTTGCTTCGTTGGTATTGCTAAGGGTGCGGGTATGTTAGCGCCGGCCCTGGCAACGATGCTCTGCGTCATCGCAACAGATGCGGATACAAACGCGAGCGACCTGCAGTTGGCCCTCAATGAGGCAACAGCTTTAACCTTTGACCGAATTGATTCTGATGGCTGTACCTCAACTAATGATTCGGTAATAGCCATGGCCAGCGGAGCGGGTGCAACTCTGACGCACTCTATGTTGCTTTCAGGACTCATCGAAGTATGCCGGTCGCTAGCTAACCAGCTAATTGGCGATGCTGAGGGGCATACCAAAGTTATCGCGATTAAAACTATCAATGCGGCATCGGAGATAGATGCTCTTGATGTAAGTAGGGCGTGTGCCCGGAATAACCTTCTCAAGTGTGCATTATTCGGGGAAGATCCAAATTGGGGGCGAATACTTGCCGCTGTCGGAACTTCTACAGCAATTTTTGACCCCATGACAATCGATGTGAGTATCAATGGGGTCATGGTGGCCAAGAATTGTGCACCCCATGAAGATCGCCGATTGGTCTCGATGAAAAATAAGAGAATTGAGATTCTGATTGATATCAAAGCCGGAAATCATGAAGCAGAAATCCTCACAAACGATCTTTCAACTATGTACGTCCACGAGAACTCGGCCTATTCATCATGATTCTTGTTAAGTACGGCGGTCATGCAATGGTCAATGAAGAACTAGCTCTCTCTTTCGCAGCAAATGTCGTGAATTTGGTAGAACATGGCGAGCAAGTAGTTGTTGTGCATGGTGGTGGGCCACAAATTGAAAGAGAATTGAAAACTCGATCAATCTCTACCAAGACTGTTGCTGGTTTAAGGGTCACGACTCCCGAAATGATGGATGTAGTAGAGACGGTGCTCACTGGTCGAGTTCTCCGCGATGTGACCAATTCGCTCATCCAAGCCGGGGGTGCTGCTGTGGGTATTACTGGTCGTGACGCGCAGTTGTTCATCGTGGAAAAACTTAGCAAGAGTGGCACGGGAGAAACGATTGATGTCGGCCAAGTCGGAGAGATTGTCACAATCAATACGAAAATTATTACCTCGCTACTCGCAGAGGGCTTCATTCCAGTAGTCGCTCCTATTTCTGCTGACAAAAAGGGAATTCCATACAACGTAAATGCAGATTCGGCTGCCGGCGCTTTGGCTGGAGCGCTACAGGTGGAACGAGCAATTTTTCTCACGGATGTCCCTGGATTGTTGAGGGATTGGCCCAACATGGATTCATTTGTCGCACAGATTACTTATGACGAAGCGCAAGCACTGTTGCCCAATCTTTCTGACGGCATGATTCCTAAGATTGCTGCCTGTTTACATGCGATAAAAATGGGAGCAAAGAGCGCTCAAATCATCGACGGCAGAGTTCCCAATGCGTTATTAGACGCAATCAATATGGATCAGGGAACGGTAATTACCGCATGAAGAACTGGGATGAAGTTTTCATGGCGAACTACGGCACACCAACCTTGACATTGGTATCTGGTCGCGGCAACAAAGTTCAGGATACCAAGGGTATGGAATATCTAGATTTCTTAGGAGGAATCGCTACCAACATTCTTGGACATGCCCATCCGATAATCATCGATGCCGTGACCAAACAGTTACACCAACTCACCCATATAAGTAATTTCTATGCCCATCCTCAAGGATTGCTTCTTGCTGAAGAGTTACAAGACCTTGTTGGTGACCAGAGCGCCCGAACATTCTTTTGCAACTCAGGGGCTGAAGCGAATGAAGCAGCTCTTAAGATTTCTCGTTTAACTGGACGTACCCGAGTAGTCGCATTTACCAATAGTTTTCATGGGCGAACCATGGGTGCACTTTCGATGACAGGTCAAGAGAGTAAGCGTGCACCCTTCAAACCATTGATACCGCGCGTGACCTTTCTGCCATTTGGTGATGTGGCTGCGCTCAAGCGTGGCATCAATAAACGGACCTCCATGGTAATCGTCGAGCCAATTCAGGGTGAAGCCGGAGTGATTGTGCCACCCAAAGGTTTTCTTGCGGCAATCAGAGAGCGTTGTTATCAAACAGGTGCCCTTATGACAGTTGATGAGGTTCAAACTGGCATGGGTCGAACAGGAAATTGGTTTGGCTATCAGAGCGAAGGAATCACTCCTGACCTCATCACACTTGCTAAGGGATTAGGAGGTGGATTGCCTCTGGGCGCCACCATTGGGATTGGAAAAGCTGCAGCGCTTTTGCAAGCGGGAAGCCATGGCACGACATTTGGTGGAAGTCCTACTTCGGTTGCTGCGGCTCTGGCTGCGATCACTACTATCAAGAGCGAAAAGATTCTTGATCAGGTAAAGGCACTGGGAAATTCTTTAGTAGACCAAGGTTCCAAGATTCCTGGGGTAAAAGAAGTGCGCGGTGCTGGGCTACTTATTGGCATTGAACTTTTTTCGGAAAATGCAAAGTTAATTCAAAAGCGATTAGAAGAAGAGAGAATCCTGGTCAATGCTCCCAAACCCAACACTCTTCGCATTGCTCCCGCGCTAATCACAAGTCCGGCTGATGTCGAATTTTTCCTTTCAAAGTTGGCACTTGTGTTATCGGAGCAGCGATGAGTGGCGTAGTGCACACCAAGATCTCACGACAAGAGCGGATTCGAGAGTGGATATCTGCCGGGTTAATTCATTCTCAAGCAGAGGTGGTAGAACTTTTGCGCACGGCTGGATTTACTGTCACGCAAGCTACGGCAAGTCGCGATCTTGAGGAAATTGGGGCGGTCCGCGGTCGCGATAGTAAGGGGGCGTTGCGTTATCAACTAGTCAGCGAGAATCCTGAAGAGCCGCTTTATCGAGTAGCAAAGTTGCTCAATGAGCTTCTGGTTGCCATCCAAAGTAGCGGTAATCTTCTTGTGTTGCGCACGCCGGCTGGCGGGGCGCAACTTTTGGCAAGTGCCATCGATCGAGCAACACGCGCTGGTGTGCTCTCTCAAATTATTGGAACTATAGCTGGAGATGACACGGTCATGGTCATAGTGAATGAGAAATTCAAGTCTGACGAAGTACTCACATATTTATCTTCATTAGCTGAGGATGTTGATACCGAAAATCTCGATGAAACCGGGAAGAATATTGGAAGGGTAAAGAATCGAGGTGGCTCATCATGACTCTGTGGGGTGGCAGATTCTCGTCAAATGCTGCAGATGCTATGGCAGCGCTCTCACGTAGCGTGCATTTCGATTGGCGTTTGGCACCTTACGACATCGTCAGCAGCAAAGCACATTGTCGAAATTTGGTAAAGAGCAAAGTTCTTTCTGCCAGCGAAGGAAAGAAGATCGAGAATGCACTAGATCTACTGAGAAAGGATATTGCGAAAGGATTGATAACGCCTTCAATTCATGATGAAGATCTCCATGGAGTTATTGAGCGGGTGCTCGGGGATCGAATCGGTGAACTTGCTGGAAAACTTAGAGCTGGTCGCTCTCGCAATGATCAAATTGCAACCGATCTCCGTCTTTACCTTCGAGACGCGAGTGGAGATTTGGTATCACACTTGCTCAAATTGATTGAATCGTTCATCAAGCAGGCGAAGAAGTACGATCATGCATATGCCTCTGGCTTCACTCACCTGCAACATGCGCAACCCATCGTCTTCGGTCATGAATTGGCCAAGCATGCTCATGCTCTCCTTCGAGATGTCGAACGCCTAGAACAGTGGTGGTCACGAACTGGTGTAAGTCCACTTGGCGCGGGCGCTCTTGCCGGTAGCGTGCTCTCTGCAAATCCAGAAGCATCTGCTAAAGCGCTCAACTTTGAATCCTCGTCAGGCAACAGTATCGATGCTGTAAGCGACCGGGATTTTGCTGCGGAATTCCTCTTTATTACCGCCATGATTGGGATCCATCTCTCACGAATTGGAGAGGAATGGATTCTCTGGAGTTCTAGCGAATTTGGATGGGCAAAATTAGATGATGCTTATTCCACAGGTTCGTCAATCATGCCTCAGAAGAAGAATCCGGATGTTGCCGAGCTTGCTCGCGGTAAGAGCGGACGTTTGGTGGGAAACCTCACCGCCTTGTTGGTGGTGCTCAAAGGATTGCCATTCGCATACAACCGCGATTTGCAGGAGGATAAAGAACCAGTCTTTGACTCGATCGACACCTTGATGCTTTTACTTCCAGCGATCATCGGAATGGTGGAGAGCACGGAATTTGATGAAAAGCGAATGTTGTCAGGGGCAACTTCTGGCTTCGCATTAGCCACCGAAGTCGCAGATTATCTCGTCCGCAAAGGTCTACCTTTTGCAAAAGCCCATGAGATTTCTGGCAAGGCGGTGGCCCTGGCTGAGCAAAAGAATCTGGGCCTTGAGGAACTCACGTTGGGGGATTACCAATCGCTCAACAAATTATTTGCGGAGGATGTATTCAAAGCGCTGACGGTGGAGGCTGCAGTCGCTTCCCGAAAGAGCAGAGGGGGCACCGCTCCTGCCGCACTTGTCATGCAATTATCTGAGTTAGGTACGCTGGTCTCCGCGGCCAAACGTGCAAATACCAAGCGGGTGGCTGCCCTGGCAAAAATATGGGGCGAAGTGGAAACCGGGATCAAACGGGGGACACGAAACACACGCAGAGGGGGAGTCTGAGCACGATGAGCGCCAAAACTCTCCGCGGAGAAAAGTTCATTGATGATCTCCAGTGGCGTGGATTGATTGCCCAGACAACTGATCGAAATGAGCTGATTGCGGCTCTCGATAAAGACCCAATCACCCTCTACATCGGCTTTGATCCAACCGCGCCCAGTCTTCATATCGGAAGTCTTGCAGTCTTGTTGGTGTTGAAACGTTTTCAAATGGCAGGGCACCGTCCGATTGCTCTAGTAGGTGGTGCAACAGGTTTAGTGGGTGACCCGAGTGGAAGATCTGAAGAGCGGACTCTCAATAATGAGAGCGTAGTCGCAGATTTCGTGGCAAGAATCAGGAGACAAGTAGAGCCATATCTAGAATTCAATCAGTCAGAGACCGGCGCGTTAGTGGTAAATAATCTTGATTGGACCGCCCCACTTTCGGCTATTGCATTCTTACGTGATATTGGAAAGCACTTCAGCGTTAACCAGATGCTTGCGAAAGATTCAGTCTCATCTCGACTCAACGCAAATGGAATTTCTTACACCGAGTTTTCTTACCAAGTACTCCAAGGTTTTGATTTCCTCGAGCTATTTCGTCGCCATAACTGCACCCTACAAATAGGTGGCAGTGACCAGTGGGGGAACATCATCGCTGGCCTTGATCTCATTAGAAAGGTGGAACAGGGCAGCGCTCATTGCCTCACAGTTCCATTGGTTACAAAGGCTGATGGAACAAAATTCGGCAAGACCGCTACCGGCACTATCTGGCTTGATGGCGAATTGACCTCACCTTATGCGTTTTATCAATATTGGTTTGGCGTTGATGATCGTGATGTCATCGCTTACATAAAGATTTTCACATTTGCTTCGCGAGATGAGGTCGCGGCGTTGGAAAAAGAAGTTACCGAGAATCCTGGCGCTCGTAACGCGGCCCGTTATTTGGCGCGCGATGTCACTGCACGAGTTCACGGAAACGATGCAATGGTTAAAGTGGAAGAGGTGTCAAAAGCGCTCTTCGGACAGGGTGATTTGTTGGAGGTAGACGGCCCCACGCTCGCAGCGGCGGCCCAAGCGCTGCCGAATACCCCCTTTGCGGAGGGGCTCTTGGCTATCGATGCCTTTGCCCAATCCGGCCTTTGCGACTCCAAGTCCGCTGCCCGACGCCTGGTCAAGGAGGGCGGGGCGTATGTCAACAACGAGCGCCTCACCGATGAGAGCGCCATCTTGCAGAAAAACCAATTAATAAGAGGTAATTTGATACTCTTACGTAAGGGCAAGCGCGAACTCGGGGCAGTGTTAGCTTAGAGTCATCTGGGGTAAATCTGCCTGGAGCAGGGGCAAAGAGCCCGATTTGACCCCTTACCCGCCCAGGGCATAGCCTTTCCCCCTCGCTGAGAAGCGGACAGTTATAGGGCGTAAGTCGAAACTGGCCGTTCAGCACACTTCCACTCGATGAAGTTGGCGCATCCGTGCGTCTTGCCAAATGTGAGTTAGAAGTGAGCCCTCATCCAAACATGAGAATGTTTTGTCGAGTGCGCATCCGTACCTTGAGAACTCAACAGCGTGCCATAAAGTCAATGCCAATTTTTAACTCGTCGGCATTCTTTTTGAGCTGCCCATCTCACGCAAGTGATCATGGTCAGTACTTTGGAGAATGTCACGATTCCTTTGGTAGAAGACAAATAACGACAGTTGTTTGACTCTGCTAGGCAAACACACCAAAAGAATTTTTGGAGAGTTTGATCCTGG
>SXGQ01656572.1_pt1 | contig 11953 bp, 42 predicted proteins | sample 3178371 | NCBI WGS metagenome assembly SXGQ01 (sample SAMN11356859, study PRJNA531348) | freshwater metagenome | isolation source: freshwater sample F1-20 | place: China: Fuxian Lake, Yuxi | collected 2017-12-25 | reverse complement strand
GGCGGTGGCCTACGAGCTGCACGCGCTGCCGCGCGAGCTGGGGCAGAAGTATGGCAGCCGCCTGCCAGCCCTGCGCACTGCTCTGGCTGCAACAGACGCTGCCGCGTCCGCGCGTACGCTGCTGGCCGGGCAGGCGCTTGCGCTGCAGGTGGATGGCCTGCAACTTGAGTTGCTCCCGGCCGAAGTGGAGGTGCGCCGTGGAAAGTGTTAGAGTGCGGGGCTGGCATGTCGGAGGCTCGTGGCTCACGTCGGGCTGCTACGCACTGGCACAACAGGGACGCTTCCAGGGAACGTACGGCTGCGGAGATCGCGTCTGTCCGTCGTGCCGCAGCAGCTCTCGGGCCGCGGCGTCCCCGCGGTTTGTCTGCAGCAGAGACGTCGAGCACTGGATGATGGTTAACTCCACAGCTGTGGCCGGGTTTCGCGTGGCGCACACCATGACGCCGCTCCCGTGCAACGACGCGTCGAGCGTGGTACAATAGGGACCAGGAGGCAACATGCACACGCTAGACGATGTGAGGGTGACGCTTGCCGCCTGGCAGGCCGCAGGTCAGACAACCGCGCGGAGGGAGGTGGCCTTCATGAGCGACGTCGTCGCTCGGGGCCGACCGCTGTCCCTCGGTCAGGAGCGCTGGTACGCGAGCATCGCTGCAGCTCCACCGCCGAGCCGCGAGGATGAGCTGCGCCTCGCGGCATCCCTTGAGGAGGCAGCCATCAATCTCAAGGACCGGTCCCCGTCGACCGCGCAGCACGCGAGTCAGATCGCGGCTGACCTCCGGTCCGGTGTGAGAGTGCCACAGCGGGTGGAGCGGGAGGCTCGGCGCCTGACCGAGGCTGTCGCGGCGGACTGGTCGCCGGAGGGGCAGACGCTGGAGGAGCTTGACGCCGCAATCGCGATCGGCACCGCGCGGGCGCCGCGCTGGTGGCTGCACCGACCGGGACAGTGGCGTGCATTCGACCGAGTGCGCAGCGCGAGGAAGACGGGGAGCGTCATCTCAGAGTCTGACGTTGACTACATCCTCAAGATCTTCGCAGCGCCACTCGCTGAGCTGAAGTCACCTAAGTTTCAGGAGGGCACCATGGTGTGGGCCGCGGTCGGCAGTCCACGAAAGATGGGACTCGTCGTCGGCCGTCCTGAGGTCGAGGGAGGCCAGGTCGTCTACCCGGTTCTCATCTCGGAGCTCGACGGCGGCATGCGCATGCTCACGGCATCCGATCTGCGAAAGCGTCCCCCGAGCTGAGACGTGCCTGCCTGTGCAACAGCGCGGCAGTTGTGGTACAATAGGAACAGGAGGCAACATGAGAGACTTCATCTTGGAGAAGGTCGACCTCGCGGGCCGGATTGTGTTGTTTTACGGTGTTCCGTGCGGGGTCTCTGCGGTGCTTGCCTCACGCGGCACCACTCCGCTCGAGGCGGCAGGATGGGGCACGGCAGCTGCCATGACGATCTTGTGGGTGACGACATTCGTTCAGGCCTATCGGTCTGTCCGCGAGAGCCTGAACACGGCTCGCGAAGAGGAGCTGCGATACCGCCGCGGCGTGGTGCCCAAGCGGGAGGAAGAGAAGCGCGAGGAGCGCGATGAAAGGGACGAAACATGAAGCGCTGTGTAAAGTGCGGCGGAGATGCGTCGCGAGGCTCAGATCAGCAGGCCGGACCCGTGTGTGACCGATGTGACCCCGTGGCCGCCGAGGCACATGTCCGCGCGGCGATCGACCACTGGCTCGCAGGTGGAAAGTTTCGAGCATGAGATACAACGTCGGAGATCGAGTCGCTGCACTCTCAACCGAGCGTGGTCTCCGTGCCGGCAGCACGTACGTCGTCACTGGGGCTAAGGCTGTGGAGCTCATCATCACACGAGACGTCACGTACGTGCTACAGCCTCTCGAGAGGGGTGAGCAGGTCGTGCTGACGAACGGTGTCACACTGCTGCAGCCCGCCTAGCCGGTGCAATGACACGCGCAGCGTGGTACAATGAGCGCAGGAGGAATCATGATCGAGCGTGGCAAGGAGGTCAAGGTCGCCGGAGGTTATTTCGGCAGGGTGTCCGCTGTGTCTGCAGAGGGATACCTCGTGCAACTGTACGACTGGGGGCGGACTTTCGAAGCGACCAGCATCAGGCGCGCCGACGTTGTGGTGCAGCGCTACAGGATGCCGATCTTCTTCCACAGGGACTCGGTCGTGGAGGTGCCCGACACACCTCCAGCGCGCGGGGTCACCAGGGGCAACCTGGTTGGACAGCTCGTGGAGTACTTCGATGGAAGGGTTCTCGATCCCGGTGAGTTCCTCGCCGAAGAGCGGCGATGCATCGGCATCGTCATCAGCCAGACGGCAAAGTACGTCTGCGTCTCTGCGGCCGACGGCAGTCCGCGCCGGATGGAGATTGGACGCGTTATGCCGGTCGTGTCACCGGTGCAAGAGCTCGACGCCCGTGGTACAATAGACACACCGGCCGTGGCTGCCGGCTAATCAACCGGGAGTTTCATGATGAAGATCGAACGCTTTGGTGGCATCAAGGTGTCTGACCTCGAGTATCGGAACATCGAGGAGTTCTCCAGCTTCATCCTCGACAATGAACAGACTGAGTACACCTGTCAGCAGCTGCAGGTCCTCGCCTCAAACACGAGGACTCCGGTGTACGTCGTCAAGCGAGAGCTTGCCGATCGAGGCCTTCAGCTCGCCGTCAGGGAGCCTGCTCTCCGGAGCCGAGGATTCAAGACCTCCGACAACGCCGGCCGATTCGAGGGGATGCACGGCGGCGGCGGGGGAAGCTCAATCTCAGGGTTCGCGGGGTCGCCATGGAAGTCCAACGGCTGATCGACCCGGTCACCCACCGCGGCGATCTGAAGGGGGCCTACATGTCCTTTGCGGTGTATGGGCTGTCGTCAGTCACTACCGACAAGTGGTTCCTGCGAAATCCCTCGGCGACGCGCCTCCCGGGTCGTGTCGAGGCCCTGAACCAGGGACTGCGCTTTGCATGCACGATCCCGTGCACTGGCTCGACGCCCGTGGTATAATGGTCTCACCGGCTGCGGTGGCCGGCAACTGTTTGGGACGGAGGCTGTCATGCTGAACAAGGGCTCGGTTGTCAAGATCGTCCGTTTCTGGGGTGAGGAGTCGGCTCCGCCGGAGGGCTACTACGGCATCACCCTGAACAGTGCAAACAATCCATGGGAGCAGGTGCGGCTGACCGTCACCGACGGCAAGCGTCAGTTTCGGCACGTCGCGCTCGCCCGGGATCTCAAGCCCTTCTGAGGAGGTTGTATGAGCGAGGTGAGAATCAGACGTACTGGCAACGGCTGGTACGTGACTGTCCTGGAAGAGGGCGAGCTGCCCTGTGAGTATGTATATCAGGACCCGACCGTCGACCGGAATCCGGCGGCCCTGTCCCTGCAGGAGCTGCTCTGGGAGCAGTTTACTTCCTGCATGCGGTCGAAGCACACGCCCGGCCTTGTCGTGGAGTTCAAGGACTCCTTCGCAGCAGAGGACCTCGCCCGCGAGCAATCCGATGCAAGTTGATCCTGTGCGGCATATGCCGAGTCGGGAAGCAACCGTGTCCAGGAAAGTCATAAGAGGCGTCGGCTGCCTGGATGCTGCCGTCAAAAACGTTCCCAATCCAGTTGATCGAGCATGGGACTACGTGTGGGAGGAGAATACAGACTTGGGACTTCGTCTGGCGATGACTGTCCCGTGCAGCGTGGCTCGAGTCGTGGTACAATAAGGACCAGGAGGCAAGATGGCAACGAGAAGCTTTATCGGTATTGTCAACCCCGATCAGACTGTCACAGCGATCTACTGCCACTACGACGGTTACCCGACCGGAGTCGGGGCCACGCTGAAGACTCGTTGGGCGACGTCAGAGTCGGTCGAAGCCTTGATGGCGCTGGGAGACCTCTCAGCGCTCGGCCTGTGCATTGAGAGCACGACGGCGTACCACCGTGAACGCGGAGAGGAGTTGAACATTCGGCGGTACCCTGGCACGGCCGAGCTGCTGAAGTCTGCCTCGGACGCCGGCGCTGAATACGTCTACGCGTGGAGCGAAGGGCAATGGCAGACAACGCGATTGTAGATCCCGTGATCGTCGGCGGTGCTCGCGCGGTCGTGTACGGCGGTCTCTACGCTCGATCCCTCCGCGGCCTTTCGATACGCCCGGCAAATGCGCGGCACGGCACCTGGCCCCTCTCTGTCGTCGAGAAGGGCGGGTTTCGCATTTCACACACAATATCTGCTGAAGAAAAAGGAGGACTGCATGAGATTTCCTGTCAATACGCGGGCGACCTGCCCTGATGGTTGGAGCGTCAGCATCATCGCCAAGCACGGCGCCTACTGTGATCCGCAGGACGATCGCGGCCCATGGACGCACGTGGAGCTGGGCTTCCCGACGTCTCATGAGCTGGACCTCGAGGTCTACAGGGAGCCACTCCAAGCGCGGCATGAGGACTCAGTGTTTCCGTACGTCCCGGTCGAGGTCGTCGAGGCGATCCTCGTGAAACACGGGTTCGTCCTCGCCGAGCTTCGGCCGAACTGGCGACCGGCTTGACGACTCGGGCGGCGGGGGCAGGAGGCGACGTGGTCACAGATCCCATTAGGCGCGCCAAGTGGCACTCTTCAATGGAGGAGCGAGTGATCGTCGGCCACGGAGCGCAGGGGTCGCGAGCCGGAGTCGGGGACGGGCGAGTGATCACTTGTGTTCCTAGCTTCTTCGACCGCGCATGCGGCTTTCGAGTCGCCGTGACGACTAGTCCTAGGAAGGGGTGCAACTTTGTTGACTGATCACTTGCTTGTGGGCATCAAAGGAACGTCCTGTATTAGCTCTCATTATCGCCTTGTCAACGACTGCATCTGCATGCACCGCGGCGGGGGTTCCCAAGACCTGGGCTTAAGGGTTTCCCTTACGCTGTCCACGTGCATCGGCGCGAACAGTGTGTTAGAATAGCTACAGGAGGCGACATGTTCGTGGATCCGCGCTGCGAGTCGTACTGCAAGACATCCTCTCTCAGCCGGTCCTTGTCACCGTGCAACCTAGGACACGCTCGAGAGACTGGCCGAACACGTGTCATGCGGGGACTTAGCTGTGATGCGTTCGGGATGGGCTGGCTCACGCCTCAGGGGTCATGGTCCTCAGGGCGGCAAAACGGAAGCAGTAGCACGGTAGCTGCTCGCTGCTATGAGGAGCCGCACAGCAACCTTGAAGGTCGGTGCGGCATGAGACTCGCAGTCACGCTCGCGGGAGGCACTGATGAAAGTGCTCGCTGATCCTGTCTGTGAAGTGAACCCTAATCCATACTACGAGAGGGACGACTTCGGTTGTCGTGTCAAGGTGAAGATCTATCATGTCTCCAGAGGCCACGACGAGGCGGGCTACCGTGAAGCGTACGGCCTCGACGGCCCATGCCCAGGAGGACTGCGACTCTCGACGACCCTCCCGTGCACTCGCCCGCGCAGCGTGGTACGATGAACGCAGGAGGCGACATGCTCATCGATCCGGTCAAGCTGGAGACTCCAGACACTTTTTCCGGGTGGCGTATCAGCTGGGTCATTCGCGGCTGCGCTGGAGACGATGCTGCTGAGAACTTGCGCGCCGAACAACGACAAGGGTTTTGGCCTAGTCATCCGGCAGTGAGTTTTCGACTGTCACTGACACGACCGCATGCGGAGGGACAACGCCGTGGTAGTTGACCCGGTTAATGAGACTACAGTTCCGGAGGTTGTCCGCATGCGTGCCCGCCGCGGCCAAGAAAAAATGTGGATAGCCCAGCCGGCCTCCGCTGTGGTTCGCACTCATCTGCCTGAGCATATGCGCAGCGCAGTTACGAGCCTGAGGCTCTCCCTCTCTCTCCCGTGCACTCGCCCGGGTGGCGTGGTAGAATAGGAGCATGAGGATGCGTAAGCTCATCGATCCGGTCTGCGTCTCTGCGGACCCCGGGTACGGACCCGTTTTTCGTCCGGACCGCACCGAGCGCGGCGGCGGATTCCTCGAGGAGCGTGACTTCGTGGGCATACGCGCATTCTCCACCCCCGATCTGTCTGATCAGCAGTCAGGACTGCGCCTCGCCTGCAGCCTCGGCGACGCGCGGTCGAGGAAGTGCTAGTCGACACGGTCAAGTTGACCTACCCGGGGCCGAGCCACACGGTGCCGCGTGCCAGTCGGGGCCAGAGCTGCAGAGTTTATTTGGCTGAGATCTGCACTCGGAGCCGCGGCAACAATGCGCGGTGGCTTTTTGGCCGACTTGCCGGACTCCGTCTCTCGCAGACCCTTCCGGCGTGCAACGACGCGTGCAGCGTGGTAGAATAGGGGCAGGAGGCAGCATGACGACAGACCCCGTGCTCGACGTCAATGGCAACAATCTCTCGCCTATCGACCGAGAGCATTCTGTCCTTCGAGGCATGCCTAGCGCTCGACTCGGAGGCCGAGGATCGTCCATGCGACGGTTCGTCTCAGTTTCACAAGACACATGGCATCGGGGAGGCTTCCGCGTGGCGGCGTCCCTGCACAAGGACGCAGAGCAATGATAGTCGACCCAGACGCCTCGATCAGCACATGCCACAGCAGCCCAGGCCGGACCCTGTCTGTGATGCGAGGAACCTCGCACGAGGACGGCGGCGAGTTTGGGATCTCGAACGAGGACGTGACCGTACGGGAGTTCATGCGATCAGAAGTTCGTGCCTACATCACAGGACTGCGCCTCGCGGCATCTCTCCCTCGCACGTTCAGCCGCGACGTCGCACGATAGGCAAGGAGGGCATCATGATCATCGACCCACTCGAGACAGCTGTGGCCTCCAGACTCCCGGCCCAACGGCGCGAGCCTGTTGAGCGAGGGTTCAGCTTTCAAGACGATAGGAGCTGGATGTCACAGTCAACTGGAGCCTGCAGGGCGGAGTCACTAGGACCTGATTGGACCAGCCCTCGACGCGGAATGCGCCTCACGGTGACCCTCCCGTGCAACGACGAGGGCGGCGTGGTACAATGAGCACAGGAGGCGACATGATGCTTGCACTTGACCCGCTGCGCACGGCCCCGTATCCGAATCCGAATGATGTTTGGGTCGTCATGCGGGGCGAGGGCATCAAGACATGGGGCTTCATCCCGGTGCTGGAGAAGAAACGCCTGCACCACGTCGGCGGTCGCAACGCGATGACTCGCGTGGGCCGTGCCCTCGTGACCGGCTTCCGTGTGTGCTCGACGATGCCGGACCCCCAAGGCGGCTGCAAGTGCTGACGAATCCCATTAGGACACAGGCAGCGTCACCTGCGGCCCTGCGCGATGTCTTCAGCGGTCGCGTCATCCGAGGCTACGCCTTCGACGCCTCGGTCCGCCTGCCGAACGGCCGCAGACGCGTGGCCGATGATCCGTCCAACAGCGATGACACGACGTCTCTTAGGCTGTGCATCACGGTCCTCTGAGCGCGATCGGAAAGGAGCCAACATGATCACCGACCCAATCAGAGACGTAGAGAACCCCGCTTACCGCATCATGCGCGGATCGAGCATCTTTACCTCTCGGTTCGACCTGCACGACTGCGGATCCGGCTCCGTCTGGAGAGAACACGCATGGCGTCCGTCGACTTGGTACCTAGGTTTCCGCATCTCCCTCACGCTCCCGTGCAACGTCGGGGGCAGCGTGGTATAATAAGACACAAGGAGGCGACATGGTCAACGATCCAGAGGCACCGACGTGGACAGGATTCGCCCTGCTTGTGGGCGTCTCCGCGAAGATTCTCCTCGCCTTGGCCATCCTGCTGGCCGGCGCCGTGAAGTAGCGGAGGGCGAGACATGATCATCGATCCCATTCCCGGCGAGCGCGCAGGCGTCCTCGACCCTGAACGCATGGTCATTCGGGGAGCGTCGATATGGTCCACACGCTGGGACCACCACCAGCAGGCCGCCTCCGTCCGCCGCGAGGCTGCCAAGAGGAGCCAGTGCCGGCACCATCTAGGGCTCCGCCTCTCCCTCTCCCTCCCGTGCAACAGCGCGGGCAGCGTGGTAGAATAGGGGCAGGAGGCAGCATGATCATCGATCCGCTCAAACACGGGCTTCTTGCCAGCAAGAAGCAGGCATGCCGCGGGTGGAGCTTCGACGGCTTCTACTACACCTGGGAGGCTCGCCCGCCGAAGGGCTCTTCGAGGTACTCCCGCTGGCCCGATTACACGGAGCCCCACATCGGCCTCCGCCTCTCCCTCACGCTCCCGTGCAACGGCGCGGGCAGCCTGGTACAATAGGAGCAGGAGGCGGCACATGATCACAGATCCCCTCAACGAGAAGGCCGAGCCACACGGCGGGACCACCCACAGGGTCCTTCGCGGCGCGATCTCCGCCGCGATCTGGGTCTGCGACCTCGAGCTCGGCCACCAGCGCGACACCGAGCATCCGGAGGGCTTCTCCGAGGACCATGGACTCCGCCTCTCGGTGACCCTCGCTCTCCCGCCCTCGGGCGCAGCGCTCCATAGAAAAGAAGTGACGAGAGGAGACGCACATGGTGCACACAGATCCCGTCCCAGATGAGAGCAGTTGGGATAACCTCGGATACAAGGTCATACGGGGATCGTGCAGCTTCAGCTCGCACGAAGATCTGCAGAACTTCAGCGGCGCCACGCGGCGCCCGGCCACTGCGTCGCCCTCGTTGCAACCCGGCCGCGGTCTCCGACTCTCCCTCTCCCTCCCGTGCAACACCACGGGCCGTGTGGGACGATAGGGCCAGGAGGCGACATGATCACAGATCCCTTCACCGTGAGAGCCAAACAGCCGGGCGTGACCATCTACAGGGTCTTCCGAGGCGCGCCCGGCTTCGTTGAGGACGCGCTCGGCCACCAGCGCGACGTCGAGCGCCCGTGGTCCGTCTCGACGGACCATGGACTCCGCCTCTCGGTGACACTCGCTCTCCCGCCCTCGGGCGCAGCGCCCCATAAAAAAGAACGGACGAGAGGAGACGCAGAAGATGATCACCGATCCCGTCTCTCATGAGAACTCCTCGTCCCCATGGGGATATCGGCATCATTCCATACGGGGATCGTGCATCTTCACCACTCGCAGAGACCTGCGCGTCTCATGCAACGCCGAACGCCGCAGCCAGGGTGATGCGAGGTTCCGGGGTGACGGCTTTGGCCTCCGCATCTCCCTCACCCTCCCGTGCAACGGCGAGGGCAGCGTGGTAGAATAGACCCAGGAGGCGACATGGTCACAGATCCCGCCACCGTGAGAGCCAAACATCCCAGCGCGACCCCCTACAGGGTCTTTCGAGGCGCGGCCGCCGCTCCCGCACTCCAAGTCGAGGACGCGGTCGGCCACCAGCGCGACGTCGAGCACCCGGAGGCCTTCCACGGGACCACGGGCTCCGCCTCACGGTGACCCTCTCTCCCGCCCTCGGGCGCAGCGCTCCATAGAAAAGAACGGACGACAGGAGTCGCGTATGGTGCACACAGATCCCGTCGCAGATGAGAGCGGCAGCGAGACCCACGGATACAAGGTCACGAGGGGACTGTGCTTCTTCGCCTCGCACGAAGATCTGCAGAACTTCAGTGCCGGCGCTCGACGCTTCCGTGATCACGGACGCTTCCTGTGTCGCGACGGGGGCTGTGGCCTCCGCCTCTCCCTCTCCCTCCCGTGCAACCTCGCGGGCAGCGTGGTACGATAGGACCAGGAGGCGGCACCATGATCACAGATCCCTTCACCGAGGTGCCGTCTCCCGTCGGGATGATCAGTCGAGGCGGCCTCGCAGCCGAGCGCGGATCCGTTTGGCCAGATCGGGCCGTCGGCGTTCTGGGACTCCGCCTCTCCCTCACCCGCACGGGAGCCCAGGAATCGCTGCAGACGCGCGGTGGCTGTGGCCAACGTGCACCGGGAGGCGGATCCGGCGCCCCACACCCTGCAGGGGACGAGGGCAGCACCGGCGAAGGGAGTGCTGAGTCTGGGGGACCGGGGGAGAGAGCAGACTTGGCCCCCTCGGAAACCATAATCTGAATGCTCTATAGAAGCTAAGTATGCTCCGACTCGCACTTTTTCCGACTTTTTTACTCTCCACGTCACTTTTTCCTGTGTAAACGGGCCCTCGACGTGATACAATGAGGGTATGGGGAGGCAACATGATCACGGATCCGATACTGAAGTACTGGGGTCACGCCACCCTCTCGGTGGCGGTTCGCGGCGGCGGTCTTCCAGTGCTGCGCCTACCCGATCACGGGTCGAAAATCCGATTGGGTATCCAGGCACACGATTGTTCCGCCGCATGCGGCCTCCGCCTCTCCCTCACCCTCCCCGGTGCACCATGATCACCGATCCGATACTGCAGTACTCGAGCCGCGGCGACCGGCCGCCGAGCTCGTCGCGCGGATTCTGCTACAGCACGTTGACTAGTCGCGCCGACGACCAAGGAGCCGTATTCAGAGCGTGGTCGTTTTCTCCTGCGAAGAACAGCATGCAGGGCTTCCGCCTCGCCCTCGGCCTCTCTCACGGTGCACCATGATCACTGATCCGATAGTCCTCGAGGCTCTAGATCGCTCGTCGGTGCCGGCGACTGTGGTGCGTGGGTTCTCTCATGTCTCGCGCTCCCACTATCTGGGGCCGCGCGAAAACTCCCCCCTCTGGTACGGATCGTCGGCGCGGTCGATCGGTGGGACTCAGCGCATGCGCTCTTCCGTATTCAGCCTGCGCCTCTCACTCACGCTCCCGTGCAACACCACAACGGGCGTGGTACAATAGGGGCAGGAGGCACCATGATCACCGACCCCCTGCGCGCCGCTGAGGCCGCGGAGAGGCGCGCTCGGCTGTTGCGCGGATTCTCCCATCTCTCTAATCCCCACTTAACGGTGCCCGGTCTCAGCTGTGTTGGGCACGTGCCGGCGGCGAACCGATTAGCTGTGCCCCGTGGGCAGCCCCATCCCTCGTACGGCCTGCGCGTCGGCATCACCCTCTCTCACGGTGCACCATGATCACCGATCCGCTGCCTATCGATCAAGTCCATGATGTGAGCAACCGGCTGTTGCGCGGATTCTCCCGCCTCTCCAATCCTCACATGTCGATGACCGGGGGCACATGTGTTGGGCGGGTGCCCGCCGCGGCCCGATTAGCGTCTAGACAGTCGTCCGTGCACGGCACTTTCGGCTTTCGTCTCTCCCTCACCCTCTCTCACGGTGCACCATGATCACCGATCCCCTGAACACTGACATCCCCCGCGAGGTGCACCCAGTGCAGCTCCCAGGCCCTGCGGGACGCGGCATGTCCCACGTGACGGCCACGACGGGACGCTGGATCGGGCCCGTCTCGGCGATGAGGGTTGACTCTATCATGACGCTGCGCCTCCAGATGCTGGGACTCGAGGCCATGGCTGACCCGTCGGTCGCGAGCCGCAACCGCATGCGCCCCGCCGCGCTCCAGTCGAAGTCGTGGGGACTGCGCCTCGCTGCGACCCTCCCGTGCAACGACGCCTCAGGTGTGGTACAATAGGGGCAGGAGGCGTCATGGTGACGGATCCTGTTAGAACGAAGGGCGTACGCTGCGGCTACTGCGCGCGCTGCAGCTCGTGCTATCGGGAGCGCGTTCTTCGCGGCGCGCCCACGACCTTCCGTGCGGGCTACCCCGCGGCGTTGTTCATATCCCATATCGGACACCAGCGCGATTGCCTTGGGACGCTAGAGAGTAGTCAGTCGACCGGCCTTCGGCTCGGCCTCACGATGTCACCCCCCACATCTCTCGGCGGTGAGCTCCCGTCACGCCACGCCCCCTAAACGTCTTTCAAAGTTCGGAGAAGGCTGCTCTGCTCTCTGCTGTGCAGCCCTCGGCGCATTGACGCGGCAGCACATTTTCAGCTCTCCCGTGCGCGTCACGCCGCGCCCCCTAAACGTCTTTGAAAGTTCGGAGAAAGCTGCGCCCTGAATGATGGTGCAGCCCCCTAGAGAACACCCGCAGGAGGAGACTCTGTGATCACTGATCCGGTTGGAAACGCGTTCGCGAGGACGTC
>SXGQ01070302.1_pt1 | contig 11953 bp, 18 predicted proteins | sample 3178371 | NCBI WGS metagenome assembly SXGQ01 (sample SAMN11356859, study PRJNA531348) | freshwater metagenome | isolation source: freshwater sample F1-20 | place: China: Fuxian Lake, Yuxi | collected 2017-12-25 | reverse complement strand
TCCACAGGGTCAATAGAACGGTCTATAACGAGGATATTTCCCGTCTTGACTCCAAGAGTACTTGGACCCATATAACGGAAATAAAACGTCGTATAAGTGTTCTGAATGATTAATTCGTTGAGGTCTAGCCTCTTGTCCACGTACGATTCTGCAGGAGATGCAAATCCTGTGGTTCTTGACTTAATATTTAATTCCTTTGTAGTAGTTTCCACACTACAAAAATAAGAAAATATTTCCTATCTTCAAATGTATTTTAGATTTCCCCGATTAAAACTTTGGGTTTCATTCCCATGGCACTTGCGGTGCAAAGTCTTGTGTTACCAGCAACAAGGTGGTATCTATCTCCGAACTTCAGAATGAGTGGTCTTTTGTAATCACCACTCTCGAGGGCTTTTTTTAGTATCAAAGGATTTTCTTTGTTGTACTTCTTGGCAATTGCAATGACTTTTTTCATTTCACCCTTTTTGACTTCGTTAGCTTCTGTGTTTTCCAACTTTTGTAATACTTTAGTAGGTAAAGTAATTTCACTAGCGTCATCGAAAGCATTATAAACATCCTCTACAGAAACATCAATTCCCTCCACTCTGTTTAGATGTTGAACTACCCTCTCAATCTCATCCATCTCGGCTTTGAGATATCTTTTTCGTCTGTTTATGAAAAACTCAACTTCGTTTTTTATCTGTTGGAATTCAGAGTAATCTGCATCTAATAGATACTCCTTTAGACTTTTCATTGAACCAAAATTTAGATGCACAAGGACTTCGGGGTAGTGCGCCACAAGGTCATATAACTCTTGAAAGCCGCTTGAATCGGGGGACAACTCGTTGATTAATTTTTGTATTCTTATTATTTGTTCGTTAATTCTCATTCACCAAATAATTCTCTCTCAAATTTAGGGTATTTTTTCTGAAATTTTTTCAAAAATATCGATGATAAAACACTTGCCATGTTCTCTTCGGGTCCCCCGATATCTTGAATTGGTTCCTCATCTGAAACCCCCATTTTTTGAACTTGGTACTCATGTACCCATTCGTGGGATAGAGTCCTTAACACATCAATTAACATCCTATTTCCTGATAGTATGAAAATTTCATGATGGGGCATTCTAACACCTGTAGTCATTGGTCTGTCTCTTTCTGATACAAAATTGATATGAACGTCATTAGACAATTTCAATTCGTTTTGTAACATTTCACAGAATTTTTTGATTACAGAAATGTTGTCTTCTAAATTAGTTTTATGAATGTTTTTTAAACAAACTCTCATGTTAATAAATATACATGAAAGAGGAAGGTCAGAGAAAAGTCAGAAAATAATAAACTAAATGAATTTTGATAAAAAGAATTTCTGAAGTTTGATACAGTTGAGTTTTGAATTTTGAAATTCATATCATTATCTGCAGAAGCAATTTCTAGTTGCTCATATTGTTTGTCTACTAAATTCTTCCTTGACCCGACCCTCCAATTAGATATGAGTTATCGTGTTGTGAACGTCTAACTCATCTTGAATTTTTTCTACAAGTTCTTCCAACTTGTTAATCATCGCATCTCTTTCCACAACAGAAATTACTGAGGTTTTATCTACAGATGCACTTTCAGAGAAACGATATTTGTCTTTGGTTTTACCCTCAGAACAATCTAATTCTTTTAATTTTGAAATTTGAGATTTCAATTCAGACATCTCAAAAATCTTACCATAAACAACATGGTTAGCGGTATGAATTTTTGTTTTCAACTCAACTAATTCATTAGTAAGTTTGAAATATTCATCCAATGAATCTTCAACATCATATGGTCTTAGTTGACCCTCTTCGATAGAGTTGTAAGTCGCAACTTTAGCGTAGGCTTCGTTAATTTTTTTTACTAACTTGTTTTTGTACTTGAGTGCTTGCTTGATAGTCATATTATAAAATTGTTTTGAAATTGTAGTAAATTAATTTTGTTAGTCAAGTTGCTTAACTAAGTTCAATGCTTGGGCAATGATTTGATGCATATCATAATAAACATATGTCGCAAGTCTACCACCAAAATAAAAATTTGGTAAACTCTCAGTCATTTGTTTGTATTTTTCGTAAACCTCAGTATTCTTTTCGTCTCTGATAGGATAATAAGGTTCGTTGGTTCCGTTGAAGTCAACAGGATATTCATGACTTATAATTGTACCTTTTTGACCTTGATAGTCAAACCATTTGTGTTCTAAAATTCTTGTATACTTGGTTTCACGGTCTGTATAATTAACCACGGGTACTCCTTGGAAGTTGTCGATAGGTAAAACTTGAGTTTCCCAATCCAAACTTCTGTACTCCAGTTGACCATGTTCATAGTTAAAGAATTTGTCTATTGGTCCTGTGTAAATAACTTTGTTAGCCAAGCCATCGAAGTATTTTTTGTTATCAAAGTAATCAACACCCAACTCTACATCGGAACCCTCCAACATTTTTTCAAATATTTGAGTGTAACCACCAATCGGCATACCTGTATATTTGTCGTTGAAATAATTGCTATCCCAAGTAAATCTAACGGGTAATCTCTTAATGATTGATGGTGGAAGTTCTTTACAAGTTTTGTTCCACTGTTTTTCAGTATAACCCTTAATTAATCTTTCATAAATCTCCTCCCCAACCATGGACATTGCCTGCTCTTCAAGATTAGTTATTTTCCCTTTGTATTTAACCTTCTCAAGTTTTTCTTTTGCCTGTTCAGGTTCGTTAACATCCCACAATTGGTTAAAAGTCCACATGTTGAAGGGTAAAGTATACATATCACCCTTATAGTTAGCAATCACATTATGTGTGTATTGTTTGAACTCGCAGAACTGATTTACATAGTCCCACAAGTACTTTTCGTTTGTGTGAAAAATATGTGCACCATATCTGTGAACATGAATACCGTTAATATTCTCTGTATAACAGTTACCACCAATTACCTTTCTTTTGTCTATTACAAGACATTCGAAACCTCTCTTGGTTAACTCGTGGGCACAAACAGAACCAAAAGGTCCTGCGCCCACAATAAGAAAATCATATATTGGTTTTTTCAATAGTATCATTGAAAATCAAACGTAAAACTCTCACTATCTATTATGTGCTCACCCATTTTTTGGGTTATTGTTTCTCTATACTCTTTCAAAAAATTACTTGTGTCTGTATAACATCTATCTTCAATGAGGAAGGCCAATTTAGGGAATGGGTTATTTCTGCCAGGTCTTTCCATCAAATCGATTGTCTCCAAAACTTTTTCGAATTTACCAAGTTTTTCATAGTGAAATGCTAAGTAAACAAAATGTTCATTTCTCGTGGGTGAAAATTGTTCTGATAAAATGTAGTGTTCCTCAGCCTTTTGGGGTTCACCCATAAAATCTAATGCCCAACCCATAACTATAAGTGCGAAATAAGCCATTTCATCACTGTATTTAGCGGTTTTGGACTGATGCCATTTGTGAGTTAATTCCAAAAATCTTTCATAATACCATACAGACCTTCTCGCATATTCATCTGAATGTTTCTTTCCGAATGGTAACTCACTGGATTTACCATAACAGTCAGCATAACTTTTTGCTATGTACCAAAGGTGATAGTAATCTTCATTAACTTTGTCCCCAACAACTTTATCAATCTCAAGTTCCAAGGCATCTCTTAAAAACTTTCTCGGTGCTAACCAAGTGTTTCCATCTTGAGAAACCAAATGTCTGAATCCATAAGGCATCGTTTCTCTTTGAAAATTCTCACCAACATCAGGAAGATGAATTGTCTCATGTCTTTTGTCGTGTGCAAAATAAAATGGATACTTAGCATTCCAAAACCAACATCTGAAATATCTCATTCCACCTGTATCCGCAGTTATATTGTAACTTTGAACTGATGTGTCGTTTAAAATTGACCAGTCAAAATCATCGTCAACTTTCAATCTTTCGTCGGCATCCATTCTCAAAATCCAATCACACCCATGGTCCGCCTGTAAACATTTTTGGAGGGTATGGTCACGATTCCATCCTGGGAAATTCCACTCAACCTGATAAGTGAATCCTGGTATGTTTCTTTCCTTAAAGAAACTATCAATTTTTTCTTGGGTGTCGTCATTTCCATTACATTGAATAACATAATAATCAACATAAGGTGCAACCGATTCCAACATTCTCGTGATGGTAGCAGATTCATTACCAACCATTGAGTTTACACAAATTTTTGTAATTTTATTCATAAACGTAATTCATTACCCCTTCCTCTTTAAAGAATTTCTTAATAGGAGTATTTTTTTGTAATTTATGGGAATGTCCCAATTCTTCGACCCAATACCAATCTTCGAATCCAAGTTCTTTGATTCTGTTGTGAATTCTGGTATCATAGTGGTCTCTAATTAATCTTGCTCTACGGTTAATATCAACAGAATTGTTATCCACCGTGCTGTTTCTGTTATTGTATTGTAAGTATAACATTTTTTTCACATGAATAAATCTTGTATGAAGAAACGACCTCACAATTATTTCAAAATCGTCAGCCACAGGAGTACTTTTGTTGTGTCCACCGATATCATGATAGAAACTTCTCTCCCACATTCTGATGTGATTAGGCATAGAGATGTTGAATCTAATAGTCAGAGGATTGATGTCGGGGTACCAGTGTGCCAAATATTTTTTACCATCAGCTTCTACCCAACTATGACCTGCATAACCAAAGTCGAAAAAATTATCGGGTCTTGCATACCAATTACCCGACCAATCATGGTCATATGATTTCATTTCCCCATCTTCATAGATTTCACAACTATCGGTATAAAGAAACTTTCCATCAGGATATTTTTCAATAGCCTTGAAACAAGTTTCCAAACAATTTGAAATTAAAGCATCATCGTGGTCAAGTTCACAAACCCAATCTCCGTCACACAACATTGCAGCTCTGTGCTTTGATAAACCGACATTACCACCCGTTAAAGGATATATTTTGTGTATTTTAACTCTGAAGTCATCATTTGAAATTCTTTGGAGTTTTTTCCAAGTTTCATCATCAGGTGAGTCATCCACCACAACCCATTCCCAATCGTTGAAAGTTTGGTTTTTCAAACTCTCATAGGTTCTGAAAATCCTATCTCCAGTTTTATAAGTTGGAGTAAAAATTGAAAATTTGGGTCTGAAATATTTTGAATTTCTGAAAACCGATTGGCAAACAATTATGTTCGCCAAAACATTATCATGTAAGACCTCATCTAAGTGAACATGAATTGCATTCAACTTTGGGTGACTAATCTCTATTGGGTCTATAATTGAGATTATCAAATCGGGTTCATGTAAAGAATAATCTGTAAAAACGTCATTTGTGTAAGGAAGAGAAAATATTTGTACTTCATCTTCTAAACTCTCTTCGAAATAAACGTCAGAGTGTAAGATATGATTACCTTTGAAATGCCACCCATAAACTATCGCACTAGGTTTTTTTGTTTTCATTGAATTTTGTTACTAATAAAATTTAACTCTTATATCAGGAAAATCAATCAGAATTAATTAAACATCTCCATCACTTTCCCATTCTGTTAGAACAAATTCCAATCTGAGAGCTTCAATATAACCATATCTATTGACCCAAGCATTTCCCTTAAATCCTCCACTTGAAGAAAAGTACGTAGACTTTGAACACTTACTTTTTTTTGCCAAATCCATAGCCGACCTCAACCTTTCTTCCGCAGACTTTTTCAAGGCATCAATCGAAGGTGGCTCAGTCCCGAAACCCCAACTCCATTTGAGTGTTTTCATTACTTTCTCACACCTATCGAAATTAAAGTTACCAATGATTTCATCAATCATTTTATTTTCTTGTTCAATAATTTTATTTCCCATAAAAAAAGATAAAAAAAATCCCACAATGTGGGATTTAAGATTAACCATTCATTTCAGATAAGAACTCATGAATTACTTCTTGAGCTTCATCTTCAGAACCCTCTTCGTCATCCCACATCATGTCGGATGCGTCTGCGGCCCAGTCATCCCATTCGTCCCATGTAGCAACGATGGTGAATTTTTTTCCGTCTGAGGTTTCGCCAGGAAACCATACGGTTTTGGAGGTTGTTTTTGGTGATTCGTAGTCGATAAACATAGAATTAGATTGTTCTTAAAATATAAGAAACAACAGCTAAAATTCCAACAATCACAGGCATATATGTTTTCGAACCATTCATCAAAGACAAGTGAAGCACCGCTGCAGCACTCATAAAAGATGTGATAAGAACCATACCATAAAGAGAGGTCATTGGGATTGCTAATAACACAACACCTAAAAGTTCTCCTAAACCTGTTGGAACTCTGTATTTTTCCAATTTCATGTAGGCAAAATTTCCTACCATTTCTTGAGTTCCGATGAGTTTTTCAATAGCTCCCTTACCCAAAAAGATTGCAACAATACCTGTTAACAACCAACCGATTAATGATAATGTAATCATAGTGTATAGATTTTTTTATAATCATAACATTTAAATCTATAATATCAATAAAAAACCCCTCACGTTGGAGGGGTTCTTTTTACTTTTTACACCATCCGAAACATACTTTACCAAAAGTTACTTTCGAGATAAAATTACAGATTTGTTTCATAGTTATATGTTTTTTCTGTGGGGTTTACCGTGGTGTCTTTTACACTTTGAACAAGTCAATTGAGGTCTGTGATTGGCCAGTCTATATCTTTGGGCCGCTCTCATTTGTTGCATTCTTTTGAATTGCTCCTCAGACATTGTGATAATGACTTTACCATCTTTTTTTTCGATGTGAGGTCTTTGTCTTTCTAAACCTTGTTGATGGTCAATAAAGTCCCTAAATTGATTTGGAAGAGGTCTCATTCCTCTTGGTTGTTGTGCGACAAGCGTAAGTGTAGCAAATAGGCTCATCACGATTAAGATTGTTTTTTTCATATTATTGTGTTGTAAATTTATCTGTATTAAAATAAGTAGTATTTTCCCAATAAGGAGGTTCAATTTTTTTTGGACTTACTTTTTTCAAAAACTCACCGTTTTTATCATAGACCTTAACTTTCTCTGTGGGTGACCCTAAATAGAAATCAGCCTCAAAAATATACTTGTTTCCATCTTTAGATTTAACCACGTCAGTCCAAACGCCGCTTCGGTAACCCCCTCGAAAACTACCTTCCGAGCGAATATCTCCATTGGGAGAATAATAAGTCCATTTACCCAAATATTTTCTCGAAGCTCCGATTTTACCAATGGCTTCAACTTTCCCTGTTCTTCCGTAGAAAATAGTTTGACCATAAGGGTAAAAATCCGATTGGTTTTTTATCTGAGAAACATACCTTATCTTACCTGTGCTGGTATAACCAGTTTGAGTCATATCTGAATAATTCATATTCTTATAAACTCCGTCATAATCCCCCATAGTCCAAAGACCTTCAAATTTTCCGTTGCTATTGTATGTACCCTTTCTATAGGTTCTTCCGTTTTTGAAATTCTCTTCATATTCCCCTACTAAACCAACATCTCTCAAACGAGTACCCTTCATTTCAATTCCTCCGTCAGAGTAATACTTAACAAAAGGTCCATCCTCTTCACCATTTTTATAAGTATGAATTCCAGCAAGTTGTCCTCCCCCGTAGAAGTATTTCCACAAACCTTGCTTTCTTCCTTTGTCGTCTTCAAAACCTTTATCTTTAACAGGGATTTCGAATTGGCTTGGGAAATTTTCAGCATCAATACTGTATTTTGGTACCCTATCACCAACAAATTTAAAAAAATCTATTTGTTTTATCTTATGACTTTCATAATCATTTTTGTCCATGAACTGACCTGACTCGTGGTGTAATTGATAAGGAGACCTTCTATCATCCAAATTGAATAACAAAAAATAACTTGAACCTTTTGGGTCGTTAAGGTAACTTTTGAAGTAACTGTATTGACCTATTGTACATATATCAATTTTAGCGCCTTTGTCTCTTCCCTTACATCTTCCGAGTATGTCTCTATATAACTTCCAAACATCTTTGTTAACACCAAAAACTTCGAATACCTGATACTTGTAGTCACCGTTATCGTATATCCCCAAGTATTTTATTCCACCTGATGATTCCAACTTCTCGATATCATTTTGTGGAACAAAATTATCTTTACCCTGTATTTCATCATAGACGATATTTCCCTCTCTGAGTTTAATGACCTCTTGTAAAAACTTTTTAACGTCTTCAGCGGTTTTGTAAAGATGAATGTCTTTATGTTCGAACTTTTTCTTGTTCTTCTCATAAAGGTCAAAGTATTCTTTGTACTTGTAGATGTCTTCGGCTTTGATAATACCAGTACCAACCTTTTTTGTAAGCCAACTAAGTAAGTAAAATTTGTCCCCTGTTACCTCAACCAATTTGTTGAAGTCTTCTTCAGAAATAGGCTTACCATCACCAACATATTTGTTTTTCAAATTGATGGTGTTTTGGTCTACTTGTTCTCTAAGTAGTTTCCAAATAAGTGAGCGTAATTCCATACCCATAAATACTTCAAAGGAATAGTTTGTGAACACTATCCTGTTGAAACTTAAGACAGAGGTAGGAACCTCCATCATCTTTATTGATAAGTTTAGTTATACCGTTGTTGAGATGGACTCTGACTCTAAGACCTAAGTCAAGTTTATCACCATCATGAGAGACACATAACACTTTACGAGAGGTTTTACCTTTGGTGGTGTCCGATAGGACTAACTTGTACCCTTCCGTTATAAGTCTAAAGATTTTTGGATTCAAAAGGTGGAGGGTCTTTGTGGTTTCCTCCAAAAGAATTAGTTTCAATGACTGACCTTTGTACTTCTCAATCACTTTGGACCTGAATAGTTCAGTAAGAGTTTCAGCTGTAGTCTTGGATAACTCTTCTTGAATCTTAGATTTGATGGACTCAGCCCCTATTCGGTTACCCGACTTTCGGAACTTATCTATTAGGTGAATACTCTCTTTGAATAGGTTTTTATCAAAGTTAGCCGTGTTTACGTAGTCAAACGAACCAGTTTTAATTTGTTTTTTTCTTTTGAGTGAGAACACGGATAAAGTGTCGTCTTCAAATAATATTTGAAAATCTATGGTAGTTTTGGTACCACCAAGGTGAGTTATTTGTTTAACCGACTTACCGAATTTCTCCTCAAACCAAGGAGTATACTCGTGGATGTTCTTTTCAGAATCAACCGCTGCCCAATGATTTCTACCGTCTGAAGGAAATGCCATAATTTGAGAGTTTTAGTTCCAAGTACATTGGAAATTTTTTTTCATATTTGCTTCCGCCTTTTGGATGTGAGTAAGTTCGTAATCATCGGGAAATACTGAAAGAATAGTAAAGTAACATCTTTCTAAGAAGTTAGGATTTTTTTTAGATTCTTCTATGAGTTTTTTGTTTCCCCCGTGTCCAGTAGAAATATAGTCTGTTATTCTTTTAAATAAACCACCACATTCAGAACCAGCAGACCCAAGATAATCATTTTTGGTTTCTTCAATATTTGAACCATCCGTTATCCTGTATAGACCAGGTTTACTTAGGATATCAATCATTTGTTTGTTTTTAAAAAACTCTTTGATTTCACTAAATGGAACAAAAACTACATCGGTAGGTTTTTCATACATTTGAAATCTTTGAGTCGAAAGTTTTTTTGGTGCATTTAGAGAGACCCATCCTCTTGGGATTTTACCTTTTTTTGTCTTTGACCACTCAACCATTTCTCCATGGTTCCACTCATTGGTTTCTATGAATTCTCCGTCAAATATGAAAGGACCGTTATCAATAGGTTCTCCTTTGGAGTTTAATGGTATTTTAGTTAGAAAATATTCAATCTGTTCTTTGGCTCCAATCCAAACATTATTTTTTTTGAGAAGTTTTCCTATCTTTATAGAAGAGTGATACATTATATAACCACCACTTAATTTAACGAAGTTATGAAGAATTTGTCCTTCTTTCCATCTTGCCCTTTCAGAGCAAGATAAAGTATAATTTAAAATATTTGCGGATTTGGGGTCATTTTCATTGCCCCTTTCGAAGATGCCTTTTCTGAATTCATGTTTGATGAATTTTACTTGATTTTTCATTATGCAAATTTAGGCGAATTTTATAATATAAAAAAATAAAAACCCCCGATTTCTCGGGGGCTTTACTTATTTCTTTAATTTAGAAACAAGTTTTAGAATATGTGGTCCCACCACAACTCCTGCTACGAAACCAGCCCAAAACGGCCAGTTAAGTAAAAATTCTAAATGTTCCATAGTTTTTTAAAAAGGTTTAATTTTGTTTAGACTATAAATGATAGTTTAGACCCAAACCCACAAGGTTAGAGTGTTTACCATCTTTTACAGTTCTTAGAATTGATTGTTCTAAGCACCATTTCTTGTTTATCTTGTATCCAATGGTAGGAACATAAGTAAATTGTCCTTTTTGACCATCGAACAAAGTAACACCCCCATCAAGACCAACATACAGGTTCTTTTTAAGGTGCTTACGGTATCCAACTAAAACAGGCATTCTAACAAAAGACGCCTTGTCTTGCATGAATTGGAAAGATACATTCAAATTCTTTTTATGAAAGTTAACTTTCTGACCCCATGCTTTGGAATCCCAACCAACATTTCCTGCTAACGGTGCGTTCACAGTTGCTCCCACAGAGATGTCCCATCCCTTTTTGTCGTGTTTTTGTGCAAATGTTACTAGCGAACATGTGATAGCAAGAAATAACAAAAATTGTTTCTTCATTTTCGTTTTATTTAACGGTTTATAAATAAAAATCCCATCTTCGTCTACCACTGAGCAGAGACGGGATGGGACTTATATTCTCTTATAAATATCTTTGAATTTCTAAAAATCGACTTACATGAACCTTTTGACTCTCAACCCTTTGGAAGCAAAGTAGTCTTTAAATAACTTTTTTGTGGCTGTAGATGATAAATTGAACATATCTCCTACCTTATGAAAAAGTTCGTCGATTACAAATAATATCTCGTCACCTTTATCGTAAGCAATCTGATTTCTGTTACCTTTACCATAAACGATAAGATTATCTTGTTCCTCAGGACTATAATCTTTTAAATAAGAATCCAAAAATAAAAACGCCATCGCATCAACTTTGGATTCATCAATTCGGTTCCCTCTTAGAAAATCTTTGATTCTACTTTCAGTAATAATGTATCTCATGGCTCAACGAATTCTACTTTAACCTTGAATTTATTTTCAAACCAGAGTTTTATTAAGTCTTTCATTCTATCTTCACTTAAACCAAACATGTCGGTCAACATTTTTTGGAAATTACGATTAACCCATAATCTTCCATCTAAGTGGTCATACTCAATAATATCCTCCCAATCCTCTTCATCATCCCCAATTTGTTGGGAAACAACAATATAAGGATGAAGACGATTAACAACCTTTCTTGCAACCAAATCCTCAAGATAATCGATTATGAACTGATTTAACCTATTTTCAGATATTACGTATTTCATTTTTTAGAACTTTTGATGGTTGCGGTATGTGAATGAACTGGAACTCCCACCATATCTTCAACAAACTGTGCGAGTTGATGTTTGAATAAATGAAAATCGGGTCCCATAGTTCTTTCCGTTACATAAAAAATTGGGTGGAGAATATAATAAGTTCCTCCCATCATGGCTTCACCTTCTTCAACCGCAACCTCAGTTTTTTTCACATAATCGTTTGTAAAAGTCTCAGCAACCTGTTTGATAATTTCTTTTATCCTGTCGTTTTGTTGTTCGGTGATTATGTACTTCATTTTTAATATTAGTTGTCCCAACCAAAGTTATCGACTTTCTTTAATTCAAGTCCCGTATTATTTTGGAACCACTCAATAAAAATAGGTTTCCATCCTTCACCAAAATAAGCATCCAAAGAATTTGCAATCGGGTCAGGGATTAAAACAATTGGACAATCCTCTTTTTTCAAACTCACATTGGGATTTGTGTGAAGGGAATACCACATATGGTTATCATCGTAGT
>SXGQ01425138.1_pt1 | contig 11954 bp, 15 predicted proteins | sample 3178371 | NCBI WGS metagenome assembly SXGQ01 (sample SAMN11356859, study PRJNA531348) | freshwater metagenome | isolation source: freshwater sample F1-20 | place: China: Fuxian Lake, Yuxi | collected 2017-12-25 | reverse complement strand
GAACAAATCCTACAGAAAAGAGCTCTTATTAAACAACAGTCCTTAAAAAGACGAAAACAACTATTTTTAAAGGAAAAAATTATACATTTAAACAACGAAACTCTCTACAACTAAATCGTCCACTTTCTTTGACGACATACACAATAAGTCCTTTAAAGAAAAAAAGTATATGAATAAGAATAGTGGTGAACAAGGATATATGTTCAGTCGATTATGGTTAAATACATATTTAAAAAATATTGATGAATGGGATGTAAGTAAATTAAAAGAAAGATATTCCATCCTATTTGAAAGATTTAAAAAAATATGGGAGTTCCCTGATATTAATATTGAAGATGAAACTGATGAGGATGAAGATTACTACATATACAATGCACCCGATCCCAGAAATAGAAAATTAGACTATTTTATTTTCAGAGATGAAAAAGTTATTACAGATGAAGTTTCAAAAATGTACTATCATGTTGTAAAGGTAATAATAGAAGAAAATCCATCTTTAATAACCCATAGTGATATAAAAACTTTACTTGGTCTAACAAGTAGTAAAGAAGACTTAAGAGTACCCTATCCAATTAATTCTAGTTATTATATCGAGTCAAATATTGATAATAATTCAAAATTCAGAAAACTGAAAACTCTTTTAACAAAATTGAATTTTGAAGACGATTTATTAATAAACTTTTCTAATAAGGATTATGACTCATCGGAAGAAGATAAAATGAGCAGACAATTTTGGGAAGATAAAGTGGGACCTGAGGGTATGAAGGTTATAGATAGAATATTAGAATTTGTTCTTAAAATAGACGAGAATCTGAATCTTAATTATACTATCGGTTATATTGGTTTTATTAGTAAGTCAAAAGTGGATAATTTTCTGGTTGTAAACCCTAAAACTGATTGGGTACATTTTTCAATTAAAGTAAAAGAACCAGAGTATTGGTATTCTAAATTGCAAGACAAGGGTATGGATGTGATTTCAATAGGTAAAAATAGTAGACGAGTAAAGTTTCGAATTAAAAACGATAGAATTATAGAAGAAATTCAGAAAATCGAAGATGTATTCATTGATTCATATACAAATAGATGATATGATTAATATTGATCCATTGGTGTTGAGTTAAAACAATAAATATGAAAAAATATTTAACATCAGTAGTTGCAATTCATAATATAAATGGTCAATTAGGTAAATGGCCTGGCCCAATCATTGAAGCAAACTCAATGGAGGAAGCAGATGAGTGGTGTAAAAGGAATACGCAGTACCTGTTTGTTGAGCAAGAGGTTATTGATATAAATAAAGAAGGCACTGACTTCAATCATTTAAACTAAATAGAAGAAGTGATTTCTATGGACAGTTTTAATAAATAATCTGTAACAATCATTCTATGCTAAAATCAGCAGCATCTGGTTCCTGACGTCTGTCAGGGTATGGATAAAATACTGAATTTGGTCTTGGATCAAAATAGTTTTCATCTTCAATCTGCCAACAAGGGAAGGTTTCTATTGGGAATTCACTAAAAAATTCAATCGGGTTTTCGACTTCACCAAGTTGTTCATTCAATGGTAGAATCTTTTCTTTGAGAACAGCAATTCGTTGTACCTTACGTAATTTCAATTCCATCGGAAGAACATATGTCCAATTTAACTCTCCATCCAGGAACATGCTATAACCATCCCTATCCCTATAATATTGATGTGAAATTGTTCTATATACTCTATTTTGAAACATCAATATATGACCACAATAAATATTATTCCAATGACTGAATGAAATCAGAAAAGTTAACATTGGAAATTTTAAGCTTATTCCATACCATTCACTCATATTCATTTCCTCCGAGCTGTACTCAAATGTCAACTGAAATAATTTACTATAATTTTGTAAGCAATTTCCATTGATACTTTGACCCCAAAATGACCTAAACCTTTCGTCGCAAAAAAACTTATGGTCTATTTCAGGATTCTCGTTCTCCACTACTCTGCTTCTTCTAGATAGTGATTCAGGAATACTTGGATCTGTGACTATGTCTTGAAACAATTTAAATGGGTTAAGTTCCCCATTTTGATCTGTAATGAGTTCTTTTAGTTCAAGTACTTTATCTGAATCTCCTTCAATGATTATTTTAAGACGAAAATCATGTTGCATAATAAAAGTTTTAATTAAAATATGTCTTATAAAAAGTGTAAAAAAGTGGTCCCTATATCAGCGACCTCATGAATAAAATCAGGAATTTCTAAAATCCAACTCTATCTGGGTGGTTTTCTCCAAATTTGGCATCTCATCATAAGTTTGGCCATTCAGCATTTTACCAGCAGCTTTCTTATTCGATCCACCCCATTGTTAAAAGCAAAAGTGGACCTATGTAATTTGACACTGTGCCAAAATGTCATCCAAATATGTTTTGCTGATTCTCCAGGTGATGTGCAGCCTGTAGTCGGATTCCAGATTACTTCTGACCATTTAAATTTTGTAACGAGCATAGTTTTCAGTTTTAGTTATTAAATAATGAAATTATCTAATCAATTTTCTCTGTTGATTGCTGTTTTATTCCATTGAATCTTTTACTACCTCTTTTCTTAAGTTTCATCAATGGTTGTATCTCATCTCGCAATACTTCATAAACATCAATTGTATTGTCTTTGTAGTTTTTCCGAAACTTCAGCATGAATGATTTTTCTCCATATATTTCTTTCAAATACTGTGGAACATTATAATCTGCATGCTTTAGTGATAGTATTTTTCTCATTTTCTTTCTCACGAATACATATCCACTTCTTTCACATCCTAATTTTATTCGAACAGCTTTTGCCTCACTACACTGAAACAACTTGGCAAGACCTGATTTCCCCAGTCCAGGATAGGACTCCTGTTGTGTAGCGTCGCTTTTTTTGGCTACGGGTGTCCTTCCTTTCGACTGGAGTTTAATAGCATATTTTTGGACAAGAAGTTTCAGATTTAAAACCGAGCCGTATGTGAAGAACCTTACCTTGTTTAAATCATTGTAATCAAACTGTACTACTCTGGAAAAGGGTAGACCGAGACCAAGGCAAATTATTCTAAAGCTCCGGATATAAATGACATTTCTTTTAGAGTCAATTCCGATCCATTTAAGCTCTGATAATTCTATGAAGACTTTTCTTCTGCTCACAAAAGATTTGAAGCCTGGTATGCCTTTAATTGCCTTCCTAGCTGCTTTTATTGTGATAATTCCAGAGGAATTCATTTGCAAGCAGAGATATGCTGCCAATTCCTGAAATTTATTATGCAGGCATACATATTCACATATCCCTATTGGGACGTTGAGTGTGTTTTTCAAAGGGCAGGTTCTTAAAAAAGATAACGATCAATTCGAAGATGATAAAGGGGGCTCAAACCACACAGGGAGATAACTCTTTGGGTACAATTTTATATACTTCCCATCGATATATTCCTCGAGGATTTTTTTTCCAGTTTTTGAAATGACTGGAATTTCTCCTGAGTTAAGACAGTCGTTATCTCCCATCTGGCCTGGTTGTAATAATTGGTAGTGCTCAATCTCCCCTTTTTCTCCTGATTCGCTGCAACAATACTGAAGTGCGATTACTCCAGAATCCAGAAGGTGCTCAACCAAAGTGGCAACCTGATGATCTAAGTTTTTCATAGGGTTAATTATTTGCTTTCAAAAAATTATATTTAGCAGAATTGATGATTTCCTGTTCGGTTATTTTTGAATGTTGTTCAAGCCATTCATCAAGCTTATTGCGATCAAATAAAATACGCTTGCCGAACTTCAGATAAGGAATCTTTCGCTGGCTGGTGTATTTGTAAAGGGAATTGACGGGGAGTCTTAAAAATTGAGCAGTCTCCTGGATTGTTAGTAATGTAGTTTTCATAGTTTTTATTAGTGGGCTTTAGTACCCCCTCAATAAAATAATACGAAGACTTTTGATTCAAAACAACAAAATTTGAAAAAACCTTTAAAGTTTTTCTCTTGAAAATAAATCGATGAAATGTAAATATTTAAAGTTTACATTTTTAATGTTTAAAGCAGATTTTCAGCAGCTTTTTTGATTATCTCTCTTCGAAATGAATTTAGATAGCTTCTTGTTGTAAGTAAATTAGTATGTCCAAGACTTTCACTTATTACTTCTATTGACACTCCAGCGTTTTTCATTGCTTGAGCAAAACTATGTCGTGCCGTATAACAAGTACATCGATTATTGATACAAAGCTTTTCAGCTATGCGTTTCATATAGCGATTGATCAATTTAACAAATTGGTCCACATCTTTGCAGATTTGTTCTTCTGGGGAGTTTTCTCTGAGACCCTTAATAAGGTATGACGATTTAGGATCTGTCCATTTTTTAATTATTGACTTTGCTTCTTGTCTCACATAAATGACCACAGGTAATGCATTCTTTGCGGTATCCTCAGTCTTCTTTCGGACAATAGTAATATAATCGTCTTCTAAGTCTGTTTTTTGAATTCGAAATAAATCGGTTGGATTTACTCCATTGCAGAAAAATAACAATAGCCACATATCTCTTGCCCATTCTTCCGTTAGGGAATCGAAGTGGTTCAACTCAATTATTTTTTTAAGCTCCTCTTTTTCGAGTGCCTTTTTAATATTTCTTCCCTTTGGGATTGAGTACTTTCCTTTCTTGAACGGATAGGCTCCAGCGTCTAATACAATTCGTTCATTGATTGCTTTGTTGTATAATGCTCTGAGGTTCCTGAGATTTATTCCTACAGTTGTCAATGAAAATCCCTGATCAGTCATATACTTCTCATACTCCATCAAAAAGGCAGGTGTAATATCATAAAATCCAATCTTCTTCTTGAATTTCTGTAATGATCGAATTGCCGTTCTGTAAGTGAGCGCAGTTTTTATCTTCCCTTGCTGATATTTCTTCTGATACATTTCTTCAAAAAAGGGGAAAATGTCATTTACGTCTTTTACGCCTTGCTTTAACTGACTATCAAGCAAAGCAAAAGTGAAATGGGGAATATTGTCTATAACCTCCCTCATTCTTTGAAGCTTAGCATCCAGAGTGATTCTTGTTTCACGATATACTTGCTTAACTTTATTTGCCATTACGGCATCAAAAAAATCCTGTGTCAGGGTGATACCAGTAGTATAATATTGTTGTTGCCTAAGGTATGTGACCCTAATTTTTACTGGATAGGATCCATCGATCTTCTTACGTCTGGTGTCAAGTATGATTTGAGTTGAGGGCCTTAAGATTTGCATACAATTTGCATACATTTTAGGCAAAGATCGGCAAAATACTAATTATATTAGCAATAAGAGTTTTGCACAATGTGTTGAAAATCCAATTATTAGAAGCTAATGGCCAATAATAGCTAAAAAATTTAGCTGACTGTTAATCAGAGGGTCACTGGTTCAAGTCCAGTCTGAGGAGCCAGAGTGCACAAGAGGTCAGAAATGACCTCTTTTTTGTTTTTAGAACCTTCCAAAACCCCTCTGGCATTGATTAAAACCTCAATCGGTGGTGTGTACTTGGGTGCTGCAGCTTTTCCATTTTCAAAATGGACTTTTTCTGAAAAGATGCAGCTCAATATCTGTTTCTTCGTCTTACCATCCACTTTTTGATATAATGAGGTTAAATCTTCCAATGCAGGTACGTGTCTATTCAAGTATTCTTTGTATGGGGATAGTTCTTCATTCATCTCCTTCAGGGAACGTTCTTTTTCATACACCTTCGTATCAATGGTCATTTTCAACTCCTGATATTCAAGGGATGAAATCTTTCCGTCCATATACTCATCTTGGATATGGTTTTTACGTTGTTTAAGACGTTGAATTTCGTCTTTCGTGTTCTGTATTAGTTTCACCCTGTTTGAGTCCTCTGCCTCGAATATTCGTTCTAAAATGGAACGATAAGACTTGATAACTCTGGCCGAGAATTGAACCTCACCAAGTAGTCTTTCAATTTCACTATGTGCGTAGTCAATTGGATAACGTGGACATCGGTTTTTTGTACAAACGTAGTAATGATGAATTTTCCCATTTCTACTTCTTGAACCGTATGCAGACAAAGTTCTTCCGTGAATCGGACACCTTAAATGTCCTTTCAAAGGGTAAAGGTCGGCTTTGTCATATTTAAACTTCATATTACGTCTACGACCTTTCAGTACATCATTTGCCGTTGCAAATACTTCATCAGTTACCAATGCAGGATGTAATCCTTGAACAATTTGTTCGGGTTCTCCATTGAATTCTTTGACTCTGATTTTGCCGGTGTAAGTGACGTTACGAATAATATCAAGGAATGTGTTTTTTGATAAGGTCATCCCTCTTGAATTTAACCAACGTCTAATTTCATCTGCACTATATGTACCACTTGCCATTCTCTCAAATGCTTCTCGAATTAATGGTGCATCCTCATTGAATTCAAGTGTGGATTTTGTATCAAGCCTAAAATTCCTATACCCTTTTGGTGCAATTCCAGTAAAACAGCCACTCTTACGTGCCTTATGAGACCCCTCTTTTGAACGGCGGCTAATCTTCGAGTTCTCAACCTGTGGAAGCGCGTAACCTATCGCTTGGAGTAAAAGTGCATCAGGACTTGAGTCATCCACTTGTCCCTCAACAAACTCAACCTCACATCCAAGTGCTGCAAGTTTCGTTGTTTCGGTGAATGACAGGATTAAATTTCTTGAATAGCGGTCAGGTCTTAATATTACGATGCTGTTAATCGCTAGTGAAGTCTTTTGGCTGGACTTGATGAAAGCTAAAATCTTTTTCCATTCAGGTCGTTCAAAATCTTTAGCAGAATAGTCCTCTTGGAAACACTTAACTACGTTGTAGTTTTTGAATTTACAATGTCTTATTATGGTTTCTTCTTGATAATCCAATGAATGACCCATTTGTGCCTGTTCATCTGTTGACACCCTACTATATACAATAACGTTCTTCATTTTATGCTGCATCTTTAAGTGAATGGCTAATGTCAACAATAGATTTTGAATTGCCTTCGCAAGAGGAGTTTTTCTCTTCCAAGTAAAGGTTATACTCAATACGTGCTAGTTTGTCCAAAAGAACCCATATTTCAAGGTTTTGCTGGTCAGTTAAACTGCACCCTTCTAAACCTAACTGGGACTTTAATTGTGATGGATTCATTTCTCTTTAATTAGAAATTTGGTTAATTGATTTCCTCAACAGAATGAACATAGAATTCACAACTAAATTGATTTGACGTCAACTTTATCCCCTTATAGCTTTTGTCAAAATATTTTTTTACCTGATCAAATCTGAACTCCTCTTCGTTACCTTCGTACTCCCAGTAATTCTCTCCGAGTTCTCTAAATTTGAATCGATTCGGGACTAAAATAATTTTAGTTGTAACTACTACTTCTCGAAATTCTATTTCTATTTTTTTCATAAGATCTGTTTAATTGATTTAAGCAGCTTGTTTCAATTCGTTATGTACAGCAGTTGTATCTCCAAGCACCATACTCATTCTCTTTTTACAGAATTCGACGGATACAGGATCTATGTCTACACCAATTGCGTTGTTGCCGTTTCTTGCAAATACCTCAAGTCCTTGACCCGATCCACAGTGGATGTCAATACAGGTGTCCCCCGGTTGTGTGTAACTTGAGGTAAAAATGTCATAAATTTCCATTGGACAAGGTGCATCATGAGTAAAGTTGGGGTCATAGATTTTGTATTCATTATGATTGAATGCAGCGGTGGTAATTACATTGGTAATGATGGTTTCATTATCTTCCACAAAAAATCTTTGGTTTCCATTTTCCCCTGTATGACACTTCTTTATAGATGACTCCCCATCCTTAGTAGGTTTCATTCTTGGATTAAAAGTAATCTCTGCGCCTTTCATCTTACACACAAATATTTTCTCATTTGAAGGACGAAAAAAGTATTTTGGAACTGCTGGTGTTGGATTAAGTTTCACCCATTCACATACACCTAAAATCTCAAGACCGCAGTCCAATAACATCAACTCATATTGACTGGTAATACTTTTATAACCGCCTTTATATGCCTCTCCGATTACAATTACAATCACACCATTCTCGTCCATAATACTCATAAGTTCCTTCATAATTTTTCTGCTGTTGTCAAGGTATCGCTGCAAAGTGGGCTCTTGACCATATTTTATTTCACTCTGATTTCTATATTTCCTCATTTTCCAGTACGGGGGACTAAACATTGCGAATTTGGGTTTGAAATGTTTCAGATTTGATAGGTCAGTTGCACTTTGTTCAAATACCTCGCACCACACATTTGAATTAACTCTATCAATTTCCAATTGCTTTCTTTTACGTTTACTTTCTTCTTTGCCAATTTTACTCTTCATCAATTTGAATGCAGCATCAATCTTGTAAGTCCCATTATTAATGCCTTCAATAAGACCGAGACTTTTATCACCCTTCTCATAATCATGAACGGCCATCAATTTTCTCAATGTTCTGGCTGAGAAGTCTAATCCTGATTGCATACACGCGATCTCAAATCTATTTTTCCCTGCAGTTCCATATTCGTTATCGTCATCCAAGTTATCCATACCAAGTAAATCATTACGTTTACCCTGGTTGGTGCCAATTAAACCTAGCATGTGTTCAATGTTCATACAGATTTCAGACATGTGCATCCTTGTCTTTTGGTTGTAGGTAATTCTTACATCGAGTATTTCTGCATCCTCGATGTCAAGTACAACACATGAAAGGTATTCTGGTGTACCAACATCAAGTGCAGCATAATAGCGATGGCCACCATCAATAATGTAATACTTGCCTTCTCGTTCCACTACCACAATTTCAGACATCTGACCAAAATGTTTGATGGAGTAGGACATAAATGTGTTTGGCTGATAAGTTTTTACACTCAGCACTTTGGGGTGAATTTGTAATTCACTCAAGGGAACTTTACTTACCTTTTTCATCTTTTTGATTTTTAGTTATTAAATAATTTTGTCTTTTTGTGTTGGATAAAAATAATTTATCCAATTTTTTAAGTCAAAAAAAATGGACATCTCTATCCATTCTTTTTTTGAATTTTTTATTTCTTAAGATATAACGTTATTTCCATCAGAATCAATGCCAGTCAAATAACCATCAGTTTCCCAATATTCAATGCAATATTGGTCCCACATCAACAGCAGCATTTCTTTTTCCATCGCCTCCAACTGATTAACTGGTATCTTTCCATTCACCAGTACCTTAGCCTCTGCTCCAAGGTTTCGGGAGAACCATCTTACATTTTTTCCCATGTCATCTATCCAAAATGCTCGCATCACAATGTATTTGACACCAGTCTTCTTGTTTTCGTTCAAAGTCTTATACAGTCGTAAATTAAACATCAATGCGAGTTTATCTAATCGTATTTGATATTTGTTTATCAAGTTATAAAGGTTCAATGGCGTCAATGGCGTCCCCTCTTTATCTAAGACCTGTTCAGTACAATTAAGTAGCGCTCTAAATTCTTCAACTATCTCCTTATGTTCATTGACAATCTCATCCCAAAAATTTACATCATATGACACCTTTGGTTTGTGAATCTTCAACCATTGGTCAAGATCGAAACCATGTTTCCAGTTTTTATTGAAAAAATTGTTTACCATTATTGTGTCTTTTAAATTGTACCGCAAATTTAGACACAATTTTAATTACCACAAAATATTTTTTCAACTTTCTGCAAATTTTCATAAGGTTGAATTAGAAATTATGCACAATTTCACCCCGGCCGGCTCGCCGTATCCCAAACACGTAATGTCTTTTTTATCAATGATTTAAGGGGGAGTCGGTTCTCCAATAAAAATTTTTCTGCAAAAAGTTGGATAGGAGTCTCATTTGTCAAATTTCATTTCAAAATTTCCGGCAGATTTTCAGAAAACCGGCTTGATTTTATAAAATCTAATATTTATATTTTTTAATGTGTCAAGGCTGGGCATAGTCTTTTTATGGACACATAAGATATTATAATGACCTCTGATGGAAGTGATGCCCCGCCGAAATCAGGGGTTTCATTTTTCAATGAAAATCACATACTATGATGGTATCAAATCAAAAACTCCAAGTAGATACCTCACAATGCAAGAGGTTTATGAATTCATAAGAACCTCACCCAATGTTGGTCTAATTGAGACCATAAGACTTCTGAAGTCACAAAATGATATTTCTTATCGGCAATTGAAATTAAAGTTACCTCTAATCACTCCCCATGTTGAGGCTGCTGCACGCAGGTTGGCCGGTGATGAATATGATAAGAACCTCAAATCATTCACACAACTCATGTACTTCGATATTGATAATGTGCAGAATGTTCATGAGGAGAAAGAACGAATTATCAATCAGTACAAAAAGTTTGTATCGTTGGTATGTATTTCACCTTCAGGTGCTGGTATATCAATATTCATTCAAATTGAAAACGAATTGACAAAAGAGAATTTCAATTCAATTTGGAATTCAATTAGAACAAATGAATTAGCAAGTGAGGATATTGATGTTAAAGCAAATGGAATTGCACGAGCAATGTTCTTGTCATCAGACCCTGATGTATATTTCAATCCTAATGCAACGTTGGCAGTAGATTTTGTTATGGAGGAGGAGCAGGGAACTGACCCTAATACGTGTAGAATATCAAATAATAATATCAATTCCCACATTTCAAGCACTAATACTCTTACGAAAAATAGTTATCAATTGTATGATATTGACTATGTACTTAAACATATCAATACAAGTACCCAAGTAGAGGTTGATAACAATATTGTAGATGTAAAGGAGGTTCCATACGTAGCATTATACATTCCTAAAATAATTGTTGAAGGTAAAAGACATTCTACCTTATATTCAATGATACATCATTTGTTCTACCTAAATCCTGAATTAGAGATTGATGTCATTTACTCATTTATTTGGTTCGTTAATAATGTTTTTGTGCGACCCAAATTAGATAAACACGATTTGCTTCGTCACTTCAATAATGTAGTGAATCAAATTCATAGTTCCAGTATTGTCTATGTGAATTATAGGAATAGACGTATACACTTTAATAAGAATTGCTGGTATCTAACATCAAATGATAAGATGATCTTGGCTAAGAAATTGACCGGCCTTTATAAACGGCACCGTAATAAACAACGAATTGATAAGGCCATTCAATATTTGACATGTGCCGGTCAAAAAATCACAAATGCGGCAATAAAGAAATTGACTGGCATGGATGTCAAGACAATTAGAAACCACAGACGTACACCTGATATTAATTTGGAGTTGGAAATTTCCTCAATTATTGATGAATATTCAAAATTCACTCCAACACGATTATCTGCTTAAAAAATATGGGGTAATTGAGGACAATTTTGTCGGGATTTTACTATAGGTAAATAATAAGGTCAATTCCCTGTTTTTTTCAGATAAAATATGTGCAAACCAAGATTATACTAGCCAATGATAACTTGTTGAAAGTATACAGGAATTAACACTTGCGTGAATACACTCCTATTTTGCAATTATTCTCAAAATGGAGGGGTTTATTGTTCCAATTGGATATTTATAATAAAGAAGAACTACCAATGAAATTAACAAATTTAATAGAGAATAATCCAAGACCCAAGATGAAAATTATTATCACAGAAAAACAATTCCAAACACTTGCTAGTCGTGTCGTTGAGTTAATGGAACAAGAACAAATAATCAAGACCTATTTAATTAAAAAGAAACCAAATGGAAAATAATTCAACAAAAGACATATCAGTGTTCACGTTTGCACGTGGTTCACAATTAAATCCAAAAATAATGGAAAGTGAATCATATAGATTTGTGATGAATATAATCACAACTATGATGAAAAAGAATGGGGTTGAAACACACAAGGTGGGATTTGGAGGAACCAAAGAAGATGTCTGCTGCTTCATTGCCGGCCTAATTGATTACCAACTCATGTATAATATTGATGTGGAATACTTCGAAGGTGATACAATAG
>SXGQ01051477.1_pt1 | contig 11954 bp, 21 predicted proteins | sample 3178371 | NCBI WGS metagenome assembly SXGQ01 (sample SAMN11356859, study PRJNA531348) | freshwater metagenome | isolation source: freshwater sample F1-20 | place: China: Fuxian Lake, Yuxi | collected 2017-12-25 | reverse complement strand
ATGGATATACCGTCCAAAGCCATTAAAATCCTTACTTACAAAAATGACATTGTTATGGATCCATTCAGTGGCAGCGGAACCAGTTTGGTAGCTGCCGAAATTTTGGGACGTAGATGGATTGGAATCGAACTCAGTTCAAATTATGTTGAAGTGGCAAGTAAGAGAGTACAACATTTTATCAATCAAAAAAAACAAGGAAAATTTGATTTTACACAATCCCCAACTTAAAAGGTCTTCAAAGACCTTTTTTTGTTTATGAGGTATTTATTATCATGAAAGAAGAATTAATCAAAAAACTGGTACAAATACAACTTCAATGGAAGTTTTTACATTGGCAGACATTTGGAGATGCAAAACACAGAACCTACGGAGAAATATATGATGGATTAGGAAATTTAATCGATGAGTTTACAGAAGTAATGATGGGGAAATATGGCAGACCCGAGTTCGAACCTGAGTTTGCGTTAATGTTCCAAGATATTTCTTCGATTAGTATGCAGAATTTTTTAGATGGAATTACAGAATTTTTGGTTAGTTTTTCAGACCAATTGGATACAAGATACGATACTGATTTGTTGAACATCCGTGATGAAATGTTGGCGACAATAAACAAATCAAAATACTTATTAACCCTCAAATACTAATCATGGCAAAAATAATTAAACTGACTGAGTCAGACTTGACAAGAGTTGTTAAAAAAGTGATTAACGAACAAATGTATCACCGAGAGCACATTTACAGAATTCAGGCTTTTCTAAATAAAAGAATGAATGCTGGTTTGGTAGTGGATGGTAAAACTGGACGAAACTCAAAGACTGAGAAAGCAATTGCTAAATATCAAGAAATGATTGGAGTATATCCTACAGATGGTCAATTTGGAGACAAAACTTACGCAAAAATGCCCGAGAAGGACAAAATTATGTTAAAAAACATAGTTGCCAACGAATATGGTGTACATGAAGATTATTGGGGAAATTTTCTTGATTGGATAAAAAAACAATTCCAATGAGAAAAATATTAAATGAGAGTGGTATTCGGGATATCAAAGAATTGAGTAAACGATATCCTAAAGCAGAAATCTATTTTCATCAAGATTTGGATGGTGTGACTACTGCTATTGCAATGAAAAAATACCTTGAGAATAATGGTATTAATGTTGTTGATGCCCATGTAATTCAATATGGTGACAAGGAATTTGCGGTAAAAAAGAATGATGCAACGGGAGATACAATGCCAGTACTTGTTGACTTCGCACATGGTAAACCAATGTTTGTTATTCATACGGACCATCATGACAGACAGGCGGGTGCTGAAGATACAAAATCTACGTCATTTCGACAATCTCGATCTAATGTTGCTACTATTTCTCAGGTTGTTTCACCAAGAGACCTATTCCCAACCTCTGATATATTGTTAATTAATACAGTTGACTCAGCAGATTTTGCAAGACAAAACTTAAGTCCTGAGGATGTGGTGAATTATTTGTTCCGATTAGATAGAGAAACTTCTCTTCAAGGTAATAAGATGTTATTGGGGTTAGTAATTAATAAACTTTTATTAGCCTTTAAAAACAAACCTGGTTTCTTAGAGATGTTAGTTATGGATTCACAACCATCTCTGATGTCTATTTTAAATAATATTAAATCTTGGATGAAGTCGGTTGGAGCACCTTCAGTTCAAGAACTTCAGAAAAATGCTGAAGATTATACAGAGAAGATGAAATCATTTCCGACTGTAACGGATAATATTATTTTTCAATATGGTGGAGGAAGTATGTTCAAGCCAGGTTCTTACGATAGATATACTCCATATAAGAACAATCCTGAGGCTGATTTTTTAATTATGGCATGGCCGATGGGATTGGTTCAAGCATCATGTAATCCATTCAAACTTGACAGACAACTCAAAGGTGTTAATTTGGGTGAAATTGCTCAAGAAGTACTCGGAAAATGGGAAGAACAATTAAAACAAAAGACTGTTCCATTATCAACGATAAAGTGGGTAAGTGAAACAAGTGTTGGTCCTGAAAGTATTGGATTTACCTTCAAAGATTTCAAGGCATTATATGGAGACAAAATTACGGTCATAGATGGTGGTGAAAAAGTTATGGATAAAATTCAATCTTTAATGGAAAAACCTTTCAATAGTTTGATTGGAGATGAAATGAAAATTTTGGATAAAATAGGTGTTAATTCTTGGGACTTAATACAATCAAACTCTGGTGGACATAAGTGTATCACAAACATATCAGGATTGAACTATTTAGGAAGAAATAACAGACCACCTCGAGGTGGGTACAGATATGACTCTGAATCTGAAGATAGTCCAACGGTCAAGTTCACTAAAATGATTGCAAATCAATTCCAAAAAGTTTTGAAAGAAAAGATAGAGGCGTCTAAAACAAGTAATTAACTGTATCACCTGATTTGATATCCAATTTTTGACAAGCTCCACCCCGTAATTCTAACACAATATTACCATTACCACAATAAGTTGGACAATCATCCTGAAGACACGGAGGACAATCATGATGGATGTTGACAATTACATTATTTTTTATTATAATAATGTCCAAAGGTATAATACAGTTTTTCATCCAAAAACATTGTTCTTTTCCTCCCATCAAAAATAACATCCCTTTTTTTATATGGGAAAATCTTTTACCCATCATTCCAATTTGTTGAGAATGTGGGTCCAAGAGAGTAGTAACTTCGAATCTGTGATTATTTATTGAAACATCCATAATTATAAATACAAATTAAGTTAAAATGTACTCAGGTGTAATACTAAAATACAGAGATAAGTTTTTATTATGTAAACGTAATGAAAACCAATCTCATGCGAATCAATGGTTCATTCCCACAGGGAAAATTGAGCGTGGAGAAACACCGAGAGAAGCGGCTATTCGTGAACTGTATGAGGAAACAGACTTCGAATTAACAGAAAACGATATTGATTTCGTGGGGACTATCCCTGTCATTGAAAACGATGTGAAATCGGATAAGTATTTTATTTATGTTTTCATTTCCGAATTAAGTGATGAGATATTACCTGATTTAAATGCCGCATCAGATGGACATGAACATAGTAAATGTGGGTATTTCACTTTGAAAGAAACAAAAAAATTGGGATTGGAGTCGAATTTGCGAACAATATTAAAAAAATATTTTTCTGTCAGTTGATTTTTAATAAATGTTGTCTATATTTATATAACTGAATCGAGAGGTTTAACACCCCCACAAAAAGTTTCACTACAATTTGATTTTGAAAAAGAAAATTGTTATCTTTGTGAAACATTTGTCCCACAAATGAGAATTCGAGAGAAAAGGAGTTTGTGGGACTTTTTTGTCGAAAGTTCTTAAAAAATATATCGCAGGATAGAGCAGTGGAAGCTCGTCAGGCTCATAACCTGAAGGTCGAAAGTTCGAATCTTTCTCCTGCTACATCGTGAGTTAGAGAACCGTTCGTTTGCGGTTGATTACAACTGTAAAACGAGCATACGTCATACTAACTCACAAATCTTGAGATAAATTTTATTTTTATTCTCAACCCTACTAAAAAAAAGTAGGGGATTTTTTTTTATTACTGTAGAAGTTTATTATATTTGTAAAACAAACGACGAAGATATGAACATGACATCCCACAACATCAAGATTCAACACGAAAAGTTCGGAACTCTTTTGAATGAGACATTTGTGAATGGCACTCAATTCAAACTTTTCCTTAAGATGATTCAGGGAAGTATTGAATTGAAAAATGATTTGACGTTTTTCAATGGTGTGGATTTCTTCGTTCATGTACCATTCAAACATTTAGTTGAATCAATAATTACCACAAATGTGGATACTTATACGTTAGCAGAGCATCTTATCAACAAATCTAAAATCGAGGCGGAAGTAACAAAATGATAACTATCAAAGATATTCAAAGCTGGTCAAAACCTCATCCGATTGTGGATGGGGGTAGAATGACAAATATATTCAACAACAAATATGAACTGTCGATTGTTGGTGGTAGAAAAGGATTGTATGGAGATTTTGATAAGACCTTTGAAGTTGCAATTTTTGGTACGAAAGATAGAAATTTTGTTACACGTTATTTCTTTCCTGAACTTGATGATGATGTCATCGGTTTTTTGAAAGCTGAAAAGTTAGAGGAATTGGCAAACTCTATTTTCAGAAACAACGGTTTCCAAGTCCGATAAAACTTGGTGGTGGAAGTTGTACAAAACCTGTACAGCCCTTAAAAGGAGACTTCGGTCTCCTTTTTTTATTTTAAGTAATCCAAATCTCGGATGTATCTATTTCGTGGTCTGATGAGCATGTTTTTTTGTAGGTGCATTTCAGGTTCGTTGGAGTAATCAAGACAGAACATTTGGTCTTTATCTATATTAAGTTCGGCTGATCCGCCCCAATTAGTCAACAGTAAATAATCGTTGCTTAACCTGAGAAATTGTGTCAAAGACATAACGGGTTCTAATGTCTCAGCACGTAATTCACAAAGATCTTGAATTTGTTTGTTCCAAGTTGCGATGAAATAAATCTCATAGGTTACTTCATCTTCGCTTTCTATCTCTCCGTCTCCTCCACATGTTTTACAAGCTGTTTCACCCTCCCTATTACATGAAGTACAATATACGTCGCCGTCACCTCCACAGCTATTACAACCCACAGTTTCAGTTCCATTACATTCCTTACATTCCTCATCTTCATAGTCGTCGCACAATTCACAAGATAATTCACCATCACCTTGACATGTTGGGCATTCTATTAAACCAGAACCATTACATTTTTCACATCTTTTCATACCAGATCCATCACACGATTCACACGTTTTTATTGATGGTTCATTGTTGGTTACCAAAAGTTGAATGAAAGATAAATTGTTTATCATTTTTTCACCAAGCTTCAAATCTCCAGTTTTCTTGAGTGAATAGATGTATAATGTCAACTTGATTATATTGTCAGGACCCAAGTAAAAGAAATAATCACTTTGAGTTTCTGCAATCTTTCTAATATCGTAATAAACTTCACTTGGGGGGGCATCGTAATGTTTTACTAAACCTCGAAGCTTGGTGGCGATTTTTTTTATTTTCTCATCCATAATTTAATCCTTGTCAATGTAATGAACTAAGAAAGAAATAGTAAAAATATGCGTATCTTCAAACTTATAATCAATTTGATGGATTAAAGACTCGACCTCAACTTCCTGAGACAAAGTTAATCTTCCTTCAGGTGTGATTGTAACTTTGGATACAATTTTTTCTATTTTTTCTATCATTATAGATATATCCTTGGCAAAACTTGGCATTTGAGAATCAATTTCCCCAAAGTAATCAAACTTAATGAAAAATTGATAACCAAAGTTTCCGTCATAAAAATCTATATCTAAGTCCAATATTTCAAATTGTCTATTCGATTCTTCTCCGATTAAATATTTTAACTTTTCTGATAATGTTTTTATGTTACTCATATTGATAAATACATTTATTTTTTATTTTGAACCAATTATGTTTTGAATATAAAAACATATTATGTCATTTCAAATCATTGTAACCGAAAAAGAAATTTTAGAAACCCCAAATTATTTTGAGTTGGGTAAGTTAGTCAACAACAAATATTGGCAAGCAAAGAGGGACTCAGAAGGTCCTCAATTTGATGATGAACACGTTGGTCTCACAATCAATGAAGATGGACTAGTAACCTCTATAAATCGTTCTGATGACTATGATACTTGTGTTGTGTGTGGGAAGAAAACTCCATACCTCAAAAGTACAAGTATTCATCTAAGATATGGATACATTGAAGGAGCTGGTCAAACTTGTCCTCATCCTGATAATTGTGGTTAATTAATTTTTCACAAAATCATGATATATATGTAAAAATTACATATATTATTGATGGAAAAATTTACACCCTATCACCAACATTTATTAATCAGAGGTTGGATAACTAATCCTCCAAAAAAAGAAGAGGAATTAAATCATTGGTTTACAAATTTAGTTGAAACGGTGGGGATGAAAGTAGTTGCCGGACCCACAAGTGTTTATGTTTCAGATCCAGGTAATGAAGGATTGACAGGAACTGTAACTTTGGCAACCTCACATGCTTCGATTCACATTTGGGACAATTTGGAATTACCCATGATGCAATTTGACATCTATTCATGTAAGACTTTTACTTTGGAACAAGTGGTGGAATGTTTCAAACCATTTGGATTAGTCAAAGCAGAATGGATTATGATTGACAGAAATAATAAACCTGTAATCTTTTCCGAAGGGATATGGGAATGAAGAACCTTTTATCAGGTTGGTCATCACAAAAATCCCATTTTACCTGTTGGTTGATTAAGGATTTATTTTGGTGTTTGAAATTAAAATGGTTGGCAACACTGATGGTGTTTCCAACCATTTTTTTTACAGTTTTTTTATTAGTTAAAGAGAAAGACCAACGAGATACAAATCTAATACTTTCGAGTTGGGTTTCAATGAACATTTTTTGGATGTTACACGAATTACAGGGACTTCCGATGTTTCTTGCTCAAATTTGTATGTTTCTTGGAGCACTTTCCGTGATGTATTCCCTCAAAAAAAACTCTTAAGTCAAACTTATTTTGAAATATTAATTATTTTTCTTATTTTTAAATTCAAACATAAAAATATGAAAAACTTCAAAATTTCTGAAGCAGTATTGCTTCTCCTCGTGATTGTTCTGATTGGAATATCAGAATATTACTTTGTTGTCTTAAATGAACCACTCAAAGCCATCTTTATTGGATTGTGGTGTCCCACTATTTTAGGATTCGTAATGATTTTCAACTTGAAAAAAAGAAATGGGTAATATTGTAATTTTGTCTATCGTTGTAATGATTGCCTTTGTGGTATTCATTGTTAATTCTATTAGAGAGTTCTCTAGAATGGAGAAAGAAGTGTACAAATACGACCCGAAAAAATCAAAGTTTGGTCGTGATGCTATTTATTATCTTTTGGAATCTCTATTTGAAGATGTTTCCTTATCAAAAAATGATAAAAAGTCTCTCATAAAAACAATCGACAGGACCATATCGGATATGGAATCGGATGGTATGTATTTTTCTGACGAAGTAAAGGAAAAGTTAGAGAAACAGAGAGAAGAATTATTTTGTGAATACAGTGGATTACCATCACCTAAGGCATATGAGACCAACAAATTATGAAAAAAGAAATAAATATTGAAAACAGAAAATCGACGTTTGTTGATTTGGAAGATTTTTGTCACCATTCGTTAGGTGATAGAAAAGGCAAAGGTGATTTTTTAGAAGTTACTGAATGGTCGAACGGTGATGGGTATGATATACATATCGAGGACGTGAGAGGTCCCCTTCGATTTATGTTGACGTGGGGTCAATTTGAAGCCATGAAAAAGTGTATTAAAGCAATTGACAAATCACATGACACCAAATAATATTTGGTGAGATACCACTATTTATTTAGAAAATAATAACACAAATGAAACAAAGAAGATTAGAATCGGACACTAGAATGAGGTTTTTCTTAGCGAATAATCCAATGGGAGAGTTGATTAAACTTGCCACTGATAAGTGTAAAAAAATTGAAAGTAAAAGACGACCGGAGACCTCGAAATGAAATAACGATTTTTCATAGTATTTATACCTGATGAAAGTTTGTATCAAAAGTCCAAAATCAGAAGTTAATCAGGAACAATTAGAGGTTATTTCTTCATTTATTAAATTTCTACAAAGCCAACTCCCACTATCTTCAGATGTGGAGGTTAATCTTACTGGTAATCAATCCACTACAGGTACAACTGGTGTAAGAATGCCAGGTAGTAAAATGTATATTTTGGCCAAAGGTAGAATGTTAATTGACATCTTGAGGACTATATCTCATGAATGGGTTCATGAATATCAATATCAAGAAATGGGATTGGACGATAAGAAAAAGATACAAGACATCGGGGGACCTGAGGAGAACTTGAGTAACGTTCTCTCAGGTATTTTTATCAAGAAGTTTGACAAACAAAATCCTGATTTCAAAGAAACACTTTATGAAGATAAAAAAGTCGTTTCTTTTCGAAGAAAAAAAGATCCCATCGATGATGAAATAGAAGAAATCGAAAGAACGGTGGAGGATTTATCGAGGAATTATGGAGTCGATACATCAGTTAAAGATATAGTAAAGGCATTCAGAAACGGAGTTGAAATTGAAATTCCTTATAAAGTGTGGAGTAGACTGGAAAACACACATTCCAACAAAATCAAGGTGGGAGAAATGGACAAGGTAAGGCAAATCGCCAAAGAATTCAACAAAACCAATCCAACAAAATTATCCAAAGCTCTCATGGGTGGAGTTTATGATAGGCCAATGATACTTAAGTTTGGTGATAGATATTACTTGGTTGCAGGTAACACAAGACTTTCAACTGCGGCAGCATTAGGAATGACTCCTATGGTTTTGATTGGTGAAATATAATACTACTCAACTTTTTTTATTTTGAAGTCTTTGTAAAATTCAGAATAACTTTTCAAGTAACCTTGTAAAGTTTCTTTATCGAAAGTTATATCCTCAGCCATCCAATACCAATACAACTCTTCATCGGGTTCGAAACCATAATAATCATGAACTTCATATTGTAGTTTACAAATATTGTCGGCATTTTTATGTTGACCGACAATAACAAAACCCGAAGTTATGTCTTTTATTATATTACTTTCTCCCAATGGTATGTATCTATTATTTATCCAATTCAATCTTTCAATCAATTTTTGGTAAAACATATTAGCTTGACCCCATCTTACAGAGGCAAAAAATACAACACAGTCTGACTCGAACAACTCTTTTGATACTTTCCAAAGTTCATCATCTTCATTATGTATTGACGCCCAACATCTATGAAACCCTGAAGGGTTTTTTTCTTTATCTTTTAATAAAGCTCCTTTGATTCCACATTTATTCCCATCCTCACGAGAAACATTTCCTTCACAAGGATGGATTATTAAATCAGGAATATTGATAAGGGTTACATTATTTAAATTTTGAGCAATTACTTCGGCTAAAATTGTAGATTTTGGAGTTTGAATTTTTTCTATTACTTTGTAGCGATTAGAACAAGTCAAAAATAAAACTTTTTTGAAATTCGAAAGTTTTTTTATAGTTCTATCTAACGACCTGTAGTTAGCTTCTTTCATATCTCTAAATATCTGTAGAAACCCATTTTTCACCTTCCCAAAACTCCGATCCAGTTATTTTGAATTTGTGAGGAAAAGTATCTTTATATGCTTCATAAATGTAGGTATATCTAATGTTCTGAGACTTACCGTAATTAGAGAGAAATAATATTGAGTTTATACCTAATGAATGTTTTGGTAAATTTGGTTTATAAGAACTTTCTATACCCAAAATTGAATTTTCGAACTGCACGAATCTTGTATATGCTACTACTTCGTTTTTCAAACTTACAGACAATACTTTCAATTTGAAAAACTCTGAGTTTTTTTGATACAATTCTTGTAATTCTAAATCCTTTCTTACAAAAAATTCGAAAAAAAATGAATCAACTTCCGACTGTCTATCGTAATCGAAAATTTCATAAGCAACATTCGTGAATGTATTTCTTTGTTTTCGATTCAAAACGATTTTTTCTGAATCAATTCTGATACTCTGAGATTGATACCAATAAATTGGAGGTTGTACAGATGGAAGCCAACCGTTCTCCAAAAAAAAGTCTTCTGATTCACCTTCGGGTAAAACGAAGGCTTCACAGAAAACTCTATTTTCGATTACATGACCATGACTATGGTCAAATATTATTTTCATACTTTTCAGAATCTAATTTATTATATTCCTCAGATCTTTTTTGATTCGATTCACCCGAAGCTAAATCAGTGTGGTCATAGTTCATAACATCTGTGTCAGGGGTGACCCATCTTGAATTTCTTTCTGCAGTCCAAAGAGTTGTGTTGTATTTTCTATGAATTACAACTTCTTCTTTGACAGTAAAAGATGGATCGTGAATTATAAGTCTGTTATTTGGTTGGATTGCGAAATTTCCATTATCCATTGCTATAAAGTGGCCACACTTGTGTTGTGATGGGAATTCACTGAGTCCAAAATCCGTGTCTGACATATCAGTCGAACTGCCCCAATCCAAAGTAAACAAATACCGTCCATGATATTGAACTCTTCTTCTTGAGGTGAACTTGCAGGTTTTGTTTTTGAGGATTGGGAATGAGGTAACTCCAACATGATAAGTAAATGAATCCCATAGGACTAATTCATCTAATTCTTGTTGTGGGGCGTCATCTTTCCAACAAAAAGCGTGGATTGGCATTCTCCACCAAACACCTCCATCTTCCATTATGAAGTGGAACAAGGGAGCTTGAGATGGAATTGAAGACATTCCAAATATATAACATGGGAATTTTTTATCAAAAGAATCTTCTTGATTCCTTAAGAAGTTTCCACGGATATAAGCTTCAACAATCGGGATAGGTGTATTTAGATATGACATTTTTTATTTCAATTATACAAAAATAAAAGTTTTCAGTAAACAACGAAATATGAAATATCGACTATATTGCTAAGATACAATACTTTATTATTACAATCATTATTCTTATTTTCTGTTAGTAAATTGTATGGTATGAAAGTTAATGAATTATTAGAAAAAATTTCTTGGAAATTACACAGAGTCAATTTCAAGTTTGTGTTGTTTTCAGCTAAATATGATGGGTCGAATTCTGCTGGAAGTTTTGCATTCTTCAGTATTACCAAACAATTACGTAAGAGTTCATTATTATCGTGGTCGTTCAAACTCCCTAATAAAACTAATGTGAAGAGATTTGTTACTGACCGTTGGGATTTTTTGTTTCTAAGACATTACCTTTACAAGAAATATGATAGTTTGATTGACAAAGGTTTATGGACCAGAGATGGTATGACAAAAACAGATAGAATCAAGTTCAAAGTTTTACGAAAGTTATTTTAATCAGTAAAGTATTTCGTTCTTTGTGTATTTATATGTAATGAGAGACCTTAGCCGAAAAATTTTGAGAGAGGAACAAAACGTTGATTATACTCGTTTAATACAGAAGCTTGTTGATAAAACTATAGTTTCTAAATATCCTGATGACATTTGTAAAATCGAAGTCGAGGGTAACACTGAAAACACAGAATATCCAAGATATTTGGTTTCAGTAATATTTAAAATCAGTGACAACCATCTTATGGATCGGGATTTGGCAAGAAATATAATTGATGACCTATGGATGACTATCAATAGATATTTTGAAATTTCACCTTCGATGCGTTCAGCATTTCTTCGAGATTGTGAGAACCCAAAAAATAATTTTAACGAAATATGGAGTACTTGGAGAAGTAACAGAACATCTGAAGAAGTAACAGAATATTCTCGTACACTTAAAAATGCTCGTCAACAAGGTGTGGGTTTAAGATTTCCAAAATCAGCGATTGAATCGAATCCATCAAGGTTTAGATATTATACAAGACAAAATACAAATGAAATGAAAGAAAATATAAAAAGAATTCTTAAAGAATATATTTTGTTGGAATCAGACCCAAAGAAACGCCCGAGGGTAAAGAATTAAAATTAATCGGAGGAGAAATCATATGAACCTACAAAAAAACATACAAAAGATAAGAGAAATGATGGGACTTCTTACAGAAAACTTTGATTGGGATTTTGCACATGAAATTGTGACTCAGAAACACTCTAAAGAGATTTATGATTTGTTGTTAAAAATGTTTCCTAATCAAAACGAAATCATAACTTATCATTACAATGATGAATTAGGGATTTCTTTTGCAGAATGGAGAAGAAAGATACATGACATCAAGGATTGGGTTTTGGAGGGACCTATTAAAGTATATCCTGACGAAATTTTTATGGATGAAGAATCATTCCAAGAAAGAAAAAAAAAATATAATGATTATGTTT
>SXGQ01549123.1_pt1 | contig 11957 bp, 7 predicted proteins | sample 3178371 | NCBI WGS metagenome assembly SXGQ01 (sample SAMN11356859, study PRJNA531348) | freshwater metagenome | isolation source: freshwater sample F1-20 | place: China: Fuxian Lake, Yuxi | collected 2017-12-25 | reverse complement strand
TCCGTCATAGAAACTGCCCAATCGCCAACCCTTCGCGAAGAAGCGCTCGCAGCCTGGCAGACCGCAAAGTTACCACCGGCCACCCGCTCCGCGCTCGACCTCATCGCCCGCGAAGCATCCTCAAGCGAACCAGTTCGTGATTGGATAATCGCAAGCGCTGAACTGCTCCGCTAATCCACCGCGCCCGGCAAGCTCCGCCAAACCTCCCGCGCAATCAGCAACGCCAGCGCCAGCAACGCGCAGCCGGCCACAAAGCGCAACACCGCGCCGCCGAGCGTGCAAATCAACTCACGCCACCCATCCCAGTTCCCAAGTTCCCAGCGTCGGTGCCAGTATTCCGCAGCCAATATCACAGCCGGAAAGGCAAGCGCCATCGCAACGCATGAAAGCACCTGGAGAAGATTCATAAAACAGCGCGCATTTTCCGCATCATACACCCAGAAAACCCACCGGAAAGCGAAAATTTCATCGCCCGCAAACCATGTATCCATGCGCCTCCGCAGACTTTCTTGCGTCTCGCGTGAAATTTTTGTGGACACAATAAGCCGGATGCGCTAATTTCCAAACCGTCGCGGGAAAACCTGCGGCCACTGAATCCGGAAAACAAGCGCACCGTCGCCCACGTCCGCCGGAAACAGTGAAGAAACCAGCGGACAACTGCGGAAACAGTCGGGCAACGGTGCAACAAAAACAGTGAACACAAACAAAGACAAAGTCAACGTCTATCAAATCGTCACCGACCGCATCATCGCCGCGCTGGAAGCCGGCACGATTCCCTGGCGGAAACCCTGGAGCGTAGCGGGCGGCGGCGGGTCTCCGCGCAACCATGCCACCGGCAAAGCCTACCGGGGCGTTAATTGGTTTATGCTTCAGATGTATGGCTTCGAGTCCGCGCGGTGGGTCACGTTTAAGCAAGCCATCGACCTCGGCGGCAACGTCCGCAAGGGTGAAAAGTCCGCACTCGTCACGTTCTGGAAAAAGTGGGAAACAAAGGACAAAGCCACCGGCGAGGAAATCAAAATCCCCGTCCTTCGTTACTACAACGTATTCAATCTGGAACAGTGCGACGGAATCGAGCTTCCCGCGGCGGAAAAGCCGGTCCTCGCGCAGCATCAGCGCATCGAATCCGCGGAAGCCATCGTCAGCGGAATGGCATCGCGTCCAGTGCTTCGCCATGCCGGCGCGCGCGCCTATTACTCACCGGCCCTTGATTCCGTAACCATGCCGGAAATGGGCCGGTTCACCACGGCGGAAGATTACTATGCCACCTTGTTTCATGAGCTGGCACACGCCACCGGGCACACCTCGCGCCTTGGGCGGATTAAAGACTCTGCGGCATTTGGTAGCGAGCCATACGCACAAGAGGAGCTTGTGGCGGAGATGGCAAGCGCATTTCTGTGCGCCCGCTGCGGTATCGACGCGCCAATCATTGAAAACAGCGCGGCCTACGTGGACGGATGGATTAAGGTCCTGAAAGGCGATTCAAAGCTCGCCATCGTCGCGGCCGCGCAAGCGGCAAAGGCTGCCGATTTCATCCTCGGCGAGTCCTTCGCCGAGAAAGCCGAAGAGCCGGCGGAAGCGCCCGCTCCCGTCGCTGAAGTCGTCGCCCCTGCCGGTCAACTCTCGCTTTTCTAAGCCATGAACGCGCAACGCTACCGGCAAACGATTACACGCTCCGCGGCCTGCGCGGAGCTGGCGGAACGGGTGGACATTGAAGAAGCCTGGGCACTGGCGGAAGAAGAGGACAAAACCCCGCCGGAAATCGGCGGCGCCCTCCAGCTCCGCAACGGGCGCATCCTCTCGCACTTCTCCACTGGCTTCTTCCTGAGCCCTCGGCAACGATAGTTCCCACGGCGCGCCCGGTCCTCCGCCGGGCGCGCAAGGGTGCAATCCTGCATCGCAAACACAAATCAGAAAAACACCATGAAAATTGAAATCACCATTACAGACAAAGCCACCGACCTTGCCAGCTTCGAACCCGTCGCCGGCGTTTACTCGGCGAATATGACAAGCGTGGAAATGGAAGAAATCACGCCCGGACATATCGAATCCGCCATTGCATCCGAACTGGCTGCAAAGCGCGGTTTCCCGGTCTCCGTGGAAATTTTCCAATCAAACGGACACGCCATCACCGGAGAAACCCCATCCGCCGGGCAATTCCTCGCAACTCGGAAATGAAACCCCGCAAACCCGGCCGCCCAAAGCTCAAGGCAAGCGAGCGCTCCACCGCGCTCCTCAAGCTCCGCCTCACCCGCGACGAGCTGCGCGCCATCCAAGCCGCAGCCAAGGCTGCCGGCTTCCCGACCGTCGCCGCCTGGCATCGCGCCCGCCTCGGACTATCCACGGCGAAAGGGGGCGCGTCGTGAGCCTCCCCTTTCGCGCCGCATTGGCCCTTGCAGACTGCTGCGCTCGTATCCTGAGCGAGCACCCGCCGATTGGTGTTGAAACGTGGCAAGGTGAGCGACAGGCCCGCGCCCGCCTTATTCGTGAGGCCGTGCAAGGTCTTCGTTTTCTCTGGTCCACTGGCGACGCCTGCCAGCGCTCTACCGTAGCGGCCCGCGTCCGCGTGTGGCTGCGAAAGGATGGCGACGCGGAGCGATTTATGAAGCGCGAAAGCGCCCGCCTCGGCATATAGCACCACGCCCACCACCTACACCCAAAGAAAAACCCCGCACAGCATTTGTGCGGGGTTTTTCGTGCCCCTATCCCAAACATCCCCGCCCAGCCGGGAAATCCAAACACCCGCCCCCTTAACTTAGCCCACCCATCCCCAGCGGCTTCACCGCATTGATACGGTAAGCATACCACTCCAGCGTCGTCTTAATATCCGAGTGCCGCAGAAAATCCCGCGCCGCCGTGATATCCCCATTGTGCGCATCCAGCACCAGAGAACCCGCCCAGCGCCGCAGCTCGTAGCTCGTCGTATTCCCCCGCCCGCGCAGAAACTGCCCCACCCAGCGCGACAAATCCCTTTCCACCACCGCCGCCCGCTCCGTAGGCGTCCGCCCCGGCACCAGGTAGCCATCCGTCCGCAACCCAGCGAACCGCTCCAGCTCCGCCCAAACATCCGCCGCCACCGGCACCGACCCCTCGCTCCCCTTCGGCGAAAACCCCTCATCCGGCCGCTCGATGACATCCATCGCAAAATGCTCCCCCAACGGCCTCACCCACGAAACCCGCGCCGCCTGCACCTCCACCGGCCTCAATCCCATCCGCGCCATCAGCAGGAAAGCACAATACACCGCCGGCGAAGACTCCCGCAAAGCCGGCAACGCCGCCACCATCCGCGCAATCGCCGCCCCATCCGGCGCCTGCGGCCTCCGCCTCTGCGGCGCCTGCGTAGGCTCCGAAAGAAACCCAGAAACATCCCCCAACTTTAAATCCTCATAATACCGCATCCTCGCCGCCCCAAACACCGACCGCGCACACCGCAACGTCGTCTGAATCGTAGTCCGCACCGAATAATCCGTCATCACCCGCGGCGCACTCGCCTCATACCGCCGATACTCCTGCCCCACCCGCTCCAACATCACCGCCTCAAACCGCCGCACCACATCCTTCGTCAACTCCGAAGTCCGCAGACCATCGGCATCCCGCGAAGGAAACACCGTCCGAAGCACCCGCCGCAACGCATCCGCATTCTTCCCCCGCTGCGCCACATCCGTAGCCCGCTCCACATACCGCGCCAACACCAGCCCCACCGTAGCCGTTTCCGACCGACCCGCCACCGACTCCACCAGCGCCCCACGCAACCCCTCCCACTCGCTCGAAGTCGTCACCTTATAGAAATCCTTCGCCCGGCGCTCCGCCTCCGCCTTGACATTCGTGCGGAGCCCCTTTAGATAGCCCTTCCCTCGGTGCTCAAAACGCACTGAGAAATTCTTTTGTTCTTTGCCGTTAATGATTCGTTTGAAGACATGCATAGAGAGAGTGTGTGTTGATTGACACCTCGCCATGATACGGCCCGTGACACGGAAGATGATACGGGCGAATATCGCGGCGAAGTAGTATGAATACACCGCGAAACATGGAACAAGTCAACGGAAAATGATACGGAAACAGAAGATTCTATAGAGACGCGGCAGAAAACCGCGAAACTCTACAGAGAAACCGCCGGTGTAGCTCAGAGGTAGAGCAGACGATTCGTAATCACGAACGCTACAGAGAAAAGCCGCATTTGATACGGCGGACGCTACGGAATGATACCGGCTGCTTTGCCAATCAGCACCGCCCGGACTGCGTCACGGTTGAGCGTGGGGCCTTCGGGGCTGATTGAGTAGAGGCGGTGTCCGAACAGCACGCTTTTGGCGGCGCTCTGGCTGGCTGCTACGGCGTCGGCCATGCTCTTCGCGCGCTGGTAGTCGGTCATGCGGAAGTAATCCGGGCGCGTCATTTCCAGCTTCGCGAGTTCCACGAAGAGTTTGCCCTGCAATTCCTGCAATCGCGACACGTCCTGATTGGTCAGCGCGAGCGTCTGCGCGGCGTTGGGCATGCCGGTGGTGTTGATTCGCACGCTCTTGTTCACCCGGGCCGGCGCGACTGACTTGTCGCCGGTCTGCTCGGCGAGCCGTAGGACCTCGCTCGCCACGGGATGTTTGCGCACAAAGGTGGTCATCGCCGGGTTAAAGAACGTGTTGAGGATGGTATTGCTCGCCGCCTGATAGCGTTCTTCGGCTTCACCGAGGACGTTGTATCGCTGCGGGAGGTCGATGCTCGGCACGCCGCCGAGGATACGGGAAAACTCCCCGCCGATGACGTCGGAGCTGCGCGTCTCCGGCAGTGCGTTGTTGTTGAAATAGCGCACGTCGCGCACGATAGCTGGGACAAAGTCGAGCGCACGAATCGGCAGTCGCCAAAGTGTCCGGTAGTTCCCGGTCTGCCGCGCCTGCATCAAGTCATTGGAAAATGCCGAGACTCCGGTGACGAGCGGCTGTTCCATGAATGCCCCGAAGCCCGAGCCCGCCGGCTCCACGATACGGCGCGACCACCACGGCTCGTCGGTCGTGGCTGCCTTGTCGTGACGCCGCTGCATTTCCGCGCCCGCTGCGAGCGAGAACGCCATCGGCTGCGCCCATGCGTAGGACACGATGACGTCACCCTCCTGCGCTTCCTCCTTCGTGAGCCAGTTGCCGGAAAGCCGGCGGCGATTGAGCATCGAAAGGTTGATGGCATACTTCTGCATCCCGCTCGCCCGCTGCACGGCGGCAATCTCATCGTCCTCATCCAGCGCCGCCGTGATAATGCCCAGCCCGTAAAGCCACGCGCCTGCGGGAATGAGCGCGCCCGTTCCAACGACCGCCTTCATCGCGCTTTGCACCGCCCGACGCGGGTCCTTGTCGATGCCTGCGTTGTAAAGCGCACGCACCACGCCCAGCGGCGACCACGTTGCGCCTTCCTTCAAAATGTTCACCGGCACGCGGACGAATGGCGCGATGACAGTTCCGAGGCCAAACTTCTCCGAGCCCGTGAGCTTGTTCGCGCCTTTCACGATGGTCTCCACGGCATCGGTAAGCCGGTTCTTGCCCTGGTAAAGTTCGCGTTGCGCGTGCAAATACGCCGCTTCAAACATCTCCGCAGTCGGAAGCACCGTGCCCGGCCCTGCTGCGTCCATGAGTCGCGCAAGCTCCGCATTCACCTCGCCATAGAATCGCCCGAGGTCCGGCAGCGTGATGGCTGCATGCATCACCTTCTCGAACATCTTCCCAGCGGCCGAGCTGAACACGCTGCGATGGATGTTCTTCAGCCCGGCGGCATCGCGATAGCCAGCCATGTGGTAGCGCGCCGCGGTGAGCAGCGTATCAAAGCCCGCACGCACCGACTTCATCCTGCCTTCACCCTGCGACACCGCGTAGTCGCGCCCGATGCGATAGATGCGATTCACCTCCGCCTGCCCGCGGAACATATTCCCCAGCGCCGTGCGCAGTGGCGACACCCGCTTGCCCGTAAAGAGCGAGATACCCTTCTCGCCAATCCACATCGGCACGTCGATGCCCGCAGTCCGCGCGATGGCAAAGGTAAGGTTTCCGAGAAAGTTGCGCTCGATGGTCTTGAACGACGCCAGCTTCGTGAGCTTATAAATCGCGCCAGCCTTCTCCATGATACCCGCTGGATTCGTCCGCTCCTCAATCCACTCCAGTAATTTCGCCGCCTGCACAAACTTCAGCTCCGGCTCCGTCGCCGCCTTGTATCGGTCAAAGAAACCGCGAATCGTCGCTGCGTCCTCGCTCGTGAATACCGGGAATCCGAACCTGTTCGCGATGGCTCCGAACAGCTTCGCATCCGAGAGCGCACCTTCGTCGTTCAGCTTCTCCCATTTCGCAAACATGCCTTTCGGGATGCGCTTCACAATCTTCGGCACTTTGAGCAGTTGCTTGATGACCTGCGCGCGCGCCTTCTTCTGCGCTGCGCGGAACTTCGTGAGCAACTGCACCGCCATCTTGTCCGCGGCCTTCACCTCCACGCCGGCGGCGATGAAGAGACCGCGCAACCGCACGCGCGTGGTATCCGTGCCGTCGTCGTTTACCAAAGCAGCGCGCATCTTCTCCGATACCTCCGCCTTGCGGGCCTCGGTGAGGTCCGCGCTCGTGGCGATGGTCCGCAGCGCCATCACGATGCGCGACGTCGCCGCGTCCGCCTTGAACTGCTCCAGCATCCCGAGCAAGCCCTGGATAATCCGCGCCTGCTCCTTGTTCTTGTCGGAGAGCTGCGAAATCGCGTTCTCCACTTCCTTCTGGAAATACGCCAGCGCGCCCTCGGGCGTCGTCGTGTCGAAGAGGAGATGCATCTTCTGCAATCCCTGCGCCTGCGTGTTCATCTTCGTGAAGACCGCACGCATGAAATCCGTGTAGCGCTGGTGCAAGCCGAGCGTCGAGAGGCGCGATGCGATGAGCTTCGCCGCCGCCACGTCCCTGCCGTCGAGCTGCGCGCGCTGTCCACCCATCAGCGTCCGTTCCACCTCGTCCGCGCCATCCTTGTCCAGCCAAGCCTGCGCATCGCGCAACGCCTGCGCATCGGAATACGTCGCATAAACGCCATTGAGCATCTGCTTCACAGCATCCGGGACATTCGGGTCCGCCTTCGCCTTCTTCTGCGTCGCGTATTCCTTCAAGTCCCTCGCGCTCGCCTCCAGCGCCCGCTGCACCGAGCGAGCCTCGCGCTCGGCGGATTCCTGGCTGAAGCGGATGTCCGGCGATGCTTCGTTGAAGCGCTGCGAAAGCGGAATGACGTTGCCCGCGTCGTCGCGAGTAACGGGGTCGGCTGATTTGATTTGGTTGGGGTCAAATACAATGAACTGGTCGCCTTTATAGCTGTCATCCACAACAGCGTCATATCCAAGCGATTGAAGCTCTGTCCGATTTTTAGCAGGTGACCCCTTCAGTTTACCGACGTCCATTCGCACCGGGTTTTTCATTCGGAGGTAGGCGCGAATCATCCTTTTTCCTCCGGTGAACATTTTCCACGTATCTCCAGCGGCTTCGCCTGCAAAATAAAATCCCTCTACCTCGCCACTTGAAAACTTCGACAAGTCAAATTTTGTGAACTCATTTGGAGTAATGTGCGTCACCTTGCGCAAGTCAAACCCTGCCGCCTTCGCCGCCTCATCGACAAGGCGCTGAGCCGTCGCCATATCCACGCGCCTCACCGCGTCGAGATATTCCGCATCGCGAACTGCCGAGGATTCCTCGGTCGATGGGCGAGTGGTCAAGGATTGCTTGACCGCTGCCGCCTTCCCATCCCCACGCTTCGCCGCCCTGCGCGCTTTGGCGAGCAGCACGTTCACATCCGCATCCGTGAAGCTCCGCCCGAGCAGACCGCCGGTCACTCGGTTGAGCAGCGTCTTCAGTTCGGAGAGTATCGACTGATACCACGCCGGCTTCTTCGCAAAGGGCGCCATTGTCGCAAGCACCTCCTCGATGAGATTGCTCCGTCCTTCCTCCGTCGCCGGGTCGTAGTTCATCCCGGCATCAGGTCGATGGTAAAGCTCCTGCAACTCGCGCAGCGTCCGCACACCGGTCTCGCGCTGCACTTCCTGCGAAAGCTCGCCATTGGACAAGCGCCGGTAGAGCCGGTCCACGATGCCGCGCCATTTCCCCTGCGCCTTGGTAAAGAGCACGCGCAAGCCGTGATGCCCCGCCACTTCGTGAAGCGTCGCGATGCGCGCAGCCTCGGGCGTGCGCACCCCGGCGGCATTGATGACCACGCGCGACGGCTTCCCGGCCTTCCCTGCAAGGTAGTAGGCGCGGATGTTGTTTCCCGCTTTCTTCGAAGCCGTGGCCGCGCGGCGCGCATTGATGTCCTCGATGCTCTCCACATCGTCCACCACTTCCGCCGTCACCACGTCGGGCCCCACTCCGAGCATCTCCATCGTCTCCCGCACCGCCTGCGCGATGGGCTCCGGGTTAATCTTCTGCTGCGAGAAAGGAATATTGTCCGCCGTGATTTCAATACCCGCCTCCTCCGCGAGCTGGTCCGCCTCATTGTTCCACCGCGCCTCGCGCTCCTGCACCCGCGCCCGAAGCTCCGCAGTCTCCCGCGCCGTAATCTCCGCCTGCTCCGGCCTGTTCGTCCACGGCAATCCCTTGCGCGCCATCAGCTCCGCCTCCGCATTCTCGCGAGTCTCGCGCCGCTTCGATTCCAGCCTGCGCAAAAGCTCCGTCTCGCGAACATGCAAAGCACCCTCCGCCACAGGGTCCTGTTGCCTTTCGGCAAATGGCGTGGCAGGCTGCGGCGATGCGCTTTCCGTGGTCACGTCTGTTTGCACTTCCGGGTCGGCGGCGATTTGCGCCTGCACGTCGGGACCGATTGGCGCTGGCCCTGCTGGTGCTGGTGGCAGCGGTGCATCTGGCGTGGCTGGTGGATTCAGCCTAGTTCCGTCATAAACCAACGAATAATTCCCATCTCCTTCGTGTTTGTAAACTTGCGCAGTCTTCGCAGAAATAGATGAAACTGGATTCCCGTCAGTCCCATAAGGGAACATGGTCGTCCCTTTACCATGCCGTCCCTGCTTGGATGGCTGAATACTTGGGTCGCTTGAAACAATTATGTAATGGTTTGGGTTTGCTGCTGCGTAGCTCATTGACGCTGCACCAGCACTAAATGAAGGGAACGCCGTTGGTCGCGCAGTGAGCTTATCGGCCAGGCTGCTGCCTGCGGCTGTCTTGCTTTTCGCATTCGTCCGAATCTGTCCGGTTTCAACAATATCCGCAAACGCTTCGTCTCCGACTACCACCCTGTAAAACTTGGATTTATCGCTGAAAAATCCAGTCCCTACGCGATTTTCCTTATACGGCCCCCCAATGGCTTCATCTGCCGTCTCACCTTTAGCCTGCGCGGTGGCTGCTTCGGCTTGCCGCGTCCGGGCACGGTTCATGAGCGCCTGCACGGCGACAAGCTGCATCTGACCTTCCTTTTCCGCCATCACTGCGCCCGCCTCCTCGGGCGTCACGAATGGCAGTAATCCGCGCGGAAAACTCGTCGCACGTGCGAAGTTCTCGTCGGGCGTCACGGGTGCCGGAGGCAGCGGCGGGGCCTCCGGTGCCGGTTTCCAAGTCGTCGGCTCCTTCGGCAATGGCGCAGTGCCGGTCGGCTCGTCGCTGTCCTCGTTGGCGATGGCCTTCAAGTCCGCGGCAAGGTCGTCAAAGTTCGGGACCTCCTGCGCGGGTGCCTGTGCCGTCGTGTCGGCCTGCGATGCGGGCTGCTCGGGTTTCTCCGGCGCCTTCCCATGCAATGCCGCAACGCCGCCGCCGATGGCAAAGCTCTGCCACGCCGTATCAATCAACTGCTGCGGGAGGTCCGCACTGCTGCCGGGCTGGATGGCCTCATTCATCGGAGCCTGGAGCGCCGTGATGCTTACCTCCTCGGGGACTTCCCACGCGCCCCCGGTGATGACGCGACGCAAAAGCCCCTTCTCGCTCGCGCCCGCTGCGACGGATTCAATACCCGTCTTCCCGAAAGCCGCCGTGACGCCCACTTCCACGCCACCCTGCACAAGCGCCGCGCCTGCTGCTTCGAGCGGCGACCACCCCGCCTGCCGTGCCGCCACAAACGTATCACCCGCCGCCTGCCCGCCTCCAGTCGCGAGCATCGCGGGAAAGCTCGATGTCCCCATGCCCACGCCCACCGTCGGCAGCGTGCCCACGACCGTCGCCGTGAGGTCGCCCGCCCACTGACCGCCACCCAGCGCCGCGCGTCGTTGTGCGTGCCACTGCGCATCGTCCGCGAACCCCTCGCCGAGATTCCCCGGCAGCATGTCAAATGTCGCCATCCGCGCCGCACCCATGAGCGACTTGCCGAGCTGCGCCTTCCCCTGCGAAAGCGCGATGCCAAACTGGTCCCAAAGGTTCGAGAACGTCCCCGAGTTTGTCCGCTTGAAATCCTCCACGAGTTCACCCACCGTCCGCGTGGCGCGTCCGCTCTCCAGCGCCGCCGCAAACTCCGGCGATGCCGAGCGCAGTGGCGATACGATTTGCTGCGCCAGTTCCTCGCGCAACTGCGTGCGATAATACTTCGCATTTTCCTTTTCCACATCGCTCGCGCTGCTGCCATCCACCGCCGCATTCCACGCCGCCGGGTCAAATGCCAGCGCCGGGTCCACGACGAGACGCCCATCCGAAAGCGTTCGCGCCCGCGGCATCCCGCGAGTCGAAGCCGAGAAGTCCAGCGCCTTGAAGTCCTCCAGCCTGCGATTGATATCCTCCGGCGCCAACCCCGCCATCTGCAAATTGCGCCGCTGCATATTCGCCGCCTCATTCGCCGGCTGAATGCCCGCGCCCTCCGCCTGCTGCGCATCGCGCTCCAGCCGGTAAAGGTCCGCCACCATCCCCGCCGCGTTCGCCGCGTTGATGTTCGCGGGAGGGGTCTGAATGTCCGGCTGCTGCAATGCCGGCAGCGGTTCCTGCGCGAGCTGCAAGCCGGGCGTCAAAGCGCGCGGGTCCTGGATGGCAATCGTCGAAGCGTCAGCGAGCCGGTTGTCGCGACGGAACGTCTCCAGTTCCGCTGCATCGGTCGGCGGGTCATTCTCCCAAGGTCCGGCCACCGCCTCCGGGTCCGCCTCCCAAGGTTGCGTTGCGGTGACGGCTTCCGGGTCGTTCTCCCAAGGATTCATGTTATTGCTTGGTGCGGCGTTTTCCTGTCGGGTCCACGTAAGTCGCGCCCTTCGGCACGCGCGCGTAATCCTCCGCGGTCTTCACCACGAATGACGTGTCCACCTTCTGCGGCGCTGCCGCCTGCGGTGCTGCGGGAGCTGCCGCCGTGGCCGCCGGTGCTGCGGGTGCGGGCGATGCTGCGCCGGGTGCCTTCGCTCCGAGCAATCCCGCGAGCATACTGAAATCATTCCCGCCCTTGTTCACCGTGCGGATATCGCCATCGGGTCCGGCATAAACGTGCGCGATGATGTTCATGCTCTCATCGAATACCGGCGACGCCTCGTATCCGCGCTGCATCAGTGGAGCCTTGGGCGTAGCCTTCGCAAACGGCACTGCGCTGTTTGACGATGTCATCAGCACGCTCGAAGTCTGCCCCGTCGTCGGGTCCTTCACGGCTTTTACCGCGGGCTCGAAGTCCGGCCCGCGCAGTTTGTCTGCCGATACGAGTTCGCCGGTCGCCACATCGAGCAACCCGCGCGACTTCTTGCCCGGTTCGATTTCAAACTCGGTCACCTTGAACCCCTGCGCACCTGGGCGCGTGGCGAGCTTCTCCATCAGGTCGCTTGTCACATCGACCCCGCTTTGGTGAAGGTTAATGACTTGCTGAAACCACGGAGTTGAGAGCAGCCGTTCGCGCGCTTCGGGTGGCAGCGTGTCCGGGTCGGGAATCTGCGCGAAGTTCATCGCGGGGCGCTGGAGTCGAGGCGTTGGCATGGCTATTTGGAAAATCCCAGCGAGATGTGCGTGCCGTCCGTGCTGGCTTTGAAACTTCCGTATTTGGTATCAAATGATACCGTGGCGCATCCCGAGAAC
>SXGQ01680990.1_pt1 | contig 11958 bp, 7 predicted proteins | sample 3178371 | NCBI WGS metagenome assembly SXGQ01 (sample SAMN11356859, study PRJNA531348) | freshwater metagenome | isolation source: freshwater sample F1-20 | place: China: Fuxian Lake, Yuxi | collected 2017-12-25 | reverse complement strand
ACCCCCAAGTGCACACCGGATGGTGCGGACCGCTGTTTCCGCTTCGCCGTGAAGCTGCCGGTCAGCATGCCGCCGATGTTCATCGTGCCCTTCATCGAGTCACCGTCGACGGTGCCCTCGTAGGTCACCTGAGCCTGTTGCCCCTGCACGTTAATCGTGAAGGAAAACTCGACGGTCGATCCCTTGACCGTGCCTTCGAGGTCCGACGTGCCCAGCTGTCCTTCATACTGACCCGTCAGCTTGTCGCCCTCCTGCCTGAACACGATGGTGGGCGTGCCGCTGCCCTGGCCGGTGTCGACGGTGAACAGCCACGCACCCGAGACCGATGGGGCCTGTGCGCGACCCACCGCCAGGGTGGCCGCCAGCAGCACCGGCACGAGTGCCCACGAAACGAGAACACGCATCATGAGGACATCCGCGTCTGAGACACGAGCGCCATCCTAGCAGATGCGTCCACCCCCGGTGCCCGGTAAGATGGCGGCATGGCTCAGCCTCATGCCTGGTCTATGCGCCTCCTCACGACACTTCTCCTGCTGGCGCTGTGTGTGCCCGCGCCGGCACAACCCGCCGACCCCCAGGCCTCGACCCAGACCCTGTTCGAGACCGGCGAATTCGATGCCGTGCTCGCGCGCGTGGCCGAGGGTAGCGACGCGGCGCCCGAAGACATCTTCCTCGCAGGCATGACGCTGCAGAAGCGCGAAGATCTCGAGGGGGCGTCGGCGCAGATGCACCGCCTCGAGGCAGGCGACGACGAGGTGTGGGCGACGATTGGCCGGTCGGCGGTGGCGCTGTTCTCGAACCGTGACGCCGAGGCCCTCGAGGAGGCGCGCAAGGCCGTCTCGCTCGACAGCGAGCATGTGTTCGCGCAGTACCAGCTGGGGCTCTCCGCTGTTGGCAACAGCGACTTCGCCACGGCGACACGGGCCTTTACGCGGGTGCTCGAGCTGCGTCCCTCGTTTGCCTATGCGCACTACTACGCCGGGCGCGCCTATCAGCGGCAGCGCAATCTGGCGAAGGCGGCCGAGCACTATCGCCGGTTCCTGCAGCTGGCACCGGCGTCTGCGGACACGGCCACCGTGCAGGCCCTGCTGCGCGCGCTCAAGTAGTGACCGTCGGGTCAGCGACTCAGAAAATGTGCCCGAACCCGAGGTAGTAGCGACCCGATCCTAGTTCGTGGGCACGCCGCGATGAATTGCGCGGTGTCGACGCTGGCAGGCCGAAGTCGACGCGCAGCAGGCCAATGGGCGAGTTCACCCGCAGTCCGACGCCATAGCCCACGCGCAGGTCGCGTGCCGAGAACTGATCGCGTTCAAAAGCGTTCCCTGCGTCGACAAACGCCAGGGCGCTCAGCCAGCGTCCGAGGGAGACGCGTGCCTCCTGGTTGACCACGACCATCGACCGGCCACCCGACGGCGTACCGTCGGCATACAGCGGGCCCAGTCCGTTTTCCGCATAACCCCGGACGGTAGTGCCGCCACCGGCAAAGAAGCGGTCCACCGGCAGCAGCTCGTCCGGACCGAAACCCGTGCCTGCCAGGACGCGTGCCGCGATCACCACAGGGCCCCACGAACGGAAGGCTGACTGCTGCAGAAACACCTTGCCATAGCGCGCATCCGAGCCGAGCCCCCGGGCCGCCTGTTCGAGGGAAATCGATGAAAATGTGCCGCGTGTCGCACTCACCGGGCTGTCACGCCGATCGATGAGGGCGGCGGCCGTCACCTGGCCCACGGTGGCCCGTTCGTCGAGGGGAAAGAAGTCGAGCGGCGACGTGGACGGGTCGTAGGTATGGCTCGTCTCGAGGCGGTAGCCATAGGTGACTTCCCAGCCCCGGCGCCGGCGCCAGCGCTGCTCGAGACTCACGCTGGCCGTATCGGTGATGCTGACCACGTCGCCCTCAAACCGCATGCGTTCCCTCGACACCGCCCCGAACAGGCCGGTGCGCACGGGCAGGCCGAAGAGGCTGGCGTTCTGCAGGAAGGTGTTCGCACGCTGATAATCCCGCTCGATGCGCGTGGCAACACCAGCCGTCAGCGCACGCCCGAACAGATTCTGATTGCGCAGCTCGCCGATCACACCGATGGCCGTGTCAACGCGTCCTGTCTCTCCGGCCACCTCACGGTCGCGGTCTGCCTGGGCACCGTATCGCAGGCGCCAGGGCGCATACTCCTCGACGGTCACCATCGCCACCACCGGCTGATCGCCGCCCTCGGACGCGCCGTCAGGCTCGGCCGTGATGTCCACCGCGCGGAATACGTTGGTGTCGAAGACACGCTTGCGCGCCAGCGCCCATTCATCGAGGTTGACCGGCTCGCCCTCGTGCAGCCGCAGGGCGCCTCGCACCACGCCGTCCTTCGTGCGGGCCGTGCCTCTGGTCTCGACGCGCCGCAGGATCTGACGCAAGCCTTCCGTCACCGTGAGACTCACATCAACGGTCCCCGGCGTGCCAGGCGTCGCCGCGACGGCCACAGACACCTCGTTGAATCCCAGCAGCCGATACTGCCGGTCGACGCGGTCGCGGGCCCGACCTACCGCCGCCAGGGTGTAGGCGTCGCCGGTACGCAACTCTGCGGCCTCTGTCATGGCCGCCAGGCGCCCTTCGCTGACCCCCGCCCAGCGCACCTCGCCCACCACCGCACGCGCGCCCTCGACGATGCGCACGGGCAGCTCGGCGTGGTCGCCCTGCATGCGTGGCGGATCGACGGCCACCGTCGCCACGAGGAAGCCGTTCGACCGGTAGTGCTGCTGCAGCGCCTGCGCGAGCCGCGGCCGGTCGGCCCATCCGTCCGTTGACAGACCCGCGCGCGCCACGACCGCTTCGAGGGCATCACGCCCGATCTGCGTATTCCCCTCGTAGACACGCTCGCGGCGGGTCGATGCCGGGCCGGGCGTCACTGTAATCCGCACGGTCTTCACCGGCCCGTCCACATCCATGAGGCCGGTCACCTCGCCCGTCATCTGTCCGCGGCTGAGCAGCAGCCGGCGCACCCGGGCCTCGGCGTCCTGCACCACGAAGCGGTCAAACACCGCACGGCTCCACATCTCGCGCACGTCGGTCATCAGGCGCGGCGTCACCTCGAGCCCCTCGACCTCGAGCCGTGTCTCGGGCCCGCGGGCAATGGCGTAGGTGACCTCGACCGTGCCGTCCTCGCGCGTCTCGCGCTCGCCGCGCACGCGGGCCTCGGCATAGCCTCTGGCCACCAGGACGCTGCGGAGGGCATCGATGTCGCGCTGCCAGGTGAGGTAGTCGAAGTCACGGCCCGGCGCCAGCCGCACGCGCCGGCGCAGGTCGCGCTCGTTGACGGGCGCGTAGTCGCCCACCAGGGCGATGGCGGCCACGCGCACACTGTCACGCCACGTTGGCGTCGTCCGTCGCCGCGTCCCTCCGAAGGTGACGTCATGCCGCACGCCCGCGCCCAGCGTGCCATCGTCGCGCGAGATGGCCCGCAGCTCGAGCGTCGGACGCGGATAGTAGCTGACCACGAATGTGGTCTTGCCGTTCTGACGGAGATTCTGGGAGAGGACGAATTCCATCGTGTCGCGGACCCGCTTGGAGAACGTGAGGCGCGTGACCGGATTGGCGTTGTCCTGGAACAGCAGGCTGGGATCTTCGCGGAACTCGTCGCGTACGACGTCGCCGCGATCGAGGCGCACGCTGTCGAAGCCCATCTGCCGGCCCGTGACGCCCAGCAGGTCGCTCGACAGCAGCGTCAGCGCATTGCTGCCCGTGACCGCCCCGCCGAAGAGCGCCGTGGCAATCTCTTCGTCGGTGCCGCCGTTCTCCGACTGCAGTTCGTAGGAGAACCGTTCGGGCGTGCCCTGCAGCGTGAGCGTGACGGTGCCCTGCCCGGGCAGTCGCGTCTCGGCCTGCAGGTCGAGGTCAGGTTCGATGCGCGACAGGTTGGTGAACGAGACCGTACCGCGTGTCAGTGTGAAGGCACGTCCCGCCGCGTAGAGGGTGCCGCCCTCGCGGAACGTGGCCCGGCCGCTGAGGCCCGGCTGTGCGTAGGTGCCCACGAGCCGCACCTGCGCGCCGGTGTCGAAGCGGCCATAGTTGTTGTCGACGCGAATGTCCTCATCTGTCGTGACGGCGATGTCGAGCCGCATGCCGTCGATGAGCGTCGGGGCCGGCTGCACCCCGGATGTCGAGACGGCGCGGGCCAGTGCCGCCAGGCTGATGGGGTCGGTGTAGCCGCTGCGCCTGATGTGCACATCGCCGCGGGCACTCAGGTCGTACACATCGCCACCCACGGCACGGACGGTGAGCTGTGCGTCCACTTCACTTCGCAGCCCCACCGGATACTCGACGCCAAGCCCACGGGCGACGACCGTCAGTTCGCCCTCCTGCAGACTATCGCTGGTGACCCGCGCCTCGCCCGAGACGCTGACCTCGCCACCATTGGCCTCGCCGCGCAGATTCTCGAAGGTGATGCGGTTGCCCGCCAGGCGGATCGGGCCGCTGACGCCGGTCGCCACCAGCCGCGGCGACTGCATCCCGAACTCTGCCCCGCGCAGGGTGATCGTGCCGGCAAAGTCAGGCGCGCTGGGTGTGCCTCCGATGTACACCGCCACATCCGCGAGGCCGTCGACCGATACATCGGGCAGCACCGCCGACAGCACCCGCATGACCGCCACGCCGCTCAGGTTCAGGTTGAGGGCCGGCTCGGCTGGCAGCAGGTCGACATTGCCTTCCAGATAGAGCCGCGTCGACATCGCCTCCCACGCGACGTCATCCATGGACAGGATGCCTCGCGTCAGCGACACGTTGGACGGACGCACCTGTGTCACCGCCACGCCACCGGCGCCAAACGCCCCGCGCTCGAGGACAAACTGGCCCGTGGCCTCGCGCACGTTGAAGTCTGGCAGCCGGCCGCGCCCGCTGAAGGTGAAGGGACCGCTGATGCGGGCAAACTGCAGGCTGCCGGTGATGCTCTCGATCCGGAACGCGTCGCCTTCCATCGACAGGCGCGCCGCCAGCTCACGGACCTGTCCTTCCTCCGGGGTGCCGACGGTACCTTCGTCCACCGCCACGGAGACGCGCAGATCCTCGGGCCGGGTCGTCGCACTGACCGTGGCCTGCAGCCGACCAGTCGCCGGCACTGGCAGCTCGACGCCGAAGGCGGCGGCGGCCCGGGCAATATCCTGCACGGTGCCCTGGTACCGCGCCGACAGCACGCCGCTGCCCCGTCCGGCCTGCGAGCCCGACACCGACACCAGGCTGTCGCCGAGGGTGGCGTCCAGGCCATCGACGGAGACGACGGCTGGCGTCCACGTCACGCGGGTCGGTGCGCGCAGGGCCGCCGACAGCCCGTTGAGCTGCGCGTCCAGGCGCTGCAGATGCAGCTCGGCCGTTGCCGCGGCGGGGTCCTCCCAGACGCCGCTGCCGCGGGCCTCGAACGACACCAGCCCGGTCAGGGCGTTGGGCAGGGCATCGACCAGAGGCGCAATGCGTCCGAGCGACAGGCGGTCAGCCCTCAGGGCGCCTGTATAGGCATACGGTGCCGTCAGGGCCATCGCCCCCTCGGCCGTGGCGCCGAGTGCCGGTGCGTCAACGCTCACCCGCGCCTCGCGTCCGTTAAGGGCCACCGTCGCGGTCCCCTCGCTGATGAGATCACTCACGGCACCCCCGGACAGCCGCAGGCGGAAGCGGCCGTCACCGAGCGGTGCTGACAGGGGGCCGTGGCTCTCGAACGCCCCGTCGACGATCACCTGCGAGGGCGCGTCGTCCACGAGAGCACCCGACCACGAGAGGCCATCGACACGCACGGACAGGTCGTGCGTCTCGTCCAGACCGTAGCGACCGTTGGCCTCGAGCGCGCCAGTCCCCTGCTCGATTCGCAGTGCATCGAGCCACACGTCCTCGGCCCGCACACGCACGGCGCCACCCGCCAGGTGCAGCGCCTCGCCGGCCAGCTGCAGGTCGGCCGGCGCGAGCGACACATCGATGGCCGGGGCCTCGAGCGTGCCGGCGATCACCGCATCAGCGGCGATCGCCCCGCGCAGCCGTGAGGCCTCCTCCGTACGGGGCTGCCACTGCTCGAGACTGGGCACCTCGATCCGCATGGTGCCGCTCAGCTGCTCGCGCCGAAGGTCGACCTGCACCTGGCCGGCGGCCACGGTCGATCCCTGGGCCACGGAGAACTGCGCCACCTCGACGCGGCGGCTGTCTGCCGTCAGCTGCGCCCGCACCACGGCATCCCCGAGCCCGGGCAGTTCGAGCGATGGCGAGACGGCGTCGACCGCCACGCGTGGCGCTCCCATGCGCCCCCCAAGCGTGAGCCCGGCCTGCACGGTGCCCCGCGAGGTTCGGATGGCTGCCGGGACGCGATAGCCCTGGGGACGCAGCGATCGATCGGCCCCCGCCAGCGACAGCACGCGCAGCTGCGTCTGCCCGCCGAGCGTGCTGCGGGTCACATCGTCCCAGTCAAACTGCCCCGTGACGCGGCCCTCGGCCACCACGCCATCGGCCTGCAGGGCGTGCGCCACGGCGTAGCGTCCATCGCGGATGTCGACGCGTGCGCGGCCCGACACGGGCGTGGCACCCCGGCTCTGGAAGCGACGGGCCGAGGCCTGCAGGGCCAGGCGTGGACGGTCGCCCCCCACGAACAGCGCGTCGCCATCGACACGCCCGGCCACGGGCAGCTCGGCCGTCTCGAAGATTCGCATGAACACCCGTGCATCGACCGCGCCAAACGTCGCGCGTGTGCGGCTGCCATCGTCGGCACCAGGAGGGATGCCGACGTCGAGGGCCAGCTCGCCGCCACTTTCGGGGAACAGCACGAGACGCGACAGCGTGATGCGGCCGTCCGACGTGTAGAGCAGTGCCCCGCCGGCCGACAGGCGACGCTCGGCCCCCACCGACAGCTGCGGACTGTCAAACCGTCCGCTGGCTTCCGGCGCGGTCAGCGACCCGTAGACGGCTCCGCGCACATCCGCATCGCCCGCGAGCGGGAACCCGAAGTCGATCCAGCGGCCGAACGCGCCCGTGTCGAGCTGCCCCGCGTATTGCAGGTCGAGGGCCGGGGCATCGAGCACGCGCGTCACGCGCCCGCTGATGCCGAAGCGCCCCAGCGGTGCCACCAGGGGCACGTCCAGCAGCGCGACCTCGTGCCGGTCGAACGCCGCCCGCGCCACCAGCGGCTCGACGTCGAGCACGCGGTCAGGCCAGCGCAGCTGCAGCCCGCGGGTGAGCGCCACCGCCCCGCTGGCGCCGTCTACACCCTCACCCGGCGAGGCCCCGAGGGCAATGTCAACGCCTTCCGCCACAAATCGCTCGCCGTCGGGCACATCCTCGAGCTCGAAGCGGAGGTCGCTGACATGCAGCCCGCGCACCGTCAGGGCCAGCGGAACGGGATCAGCGGGGGCACCATCGCTGTCGGGCAGGTTGCTGACGCCCTGGGCATCGGTCGACAGCGACACGCGCGGACGATCGATGGCAATGTCCGAGACCACCACGCGGCCGACGTAGACGGCGGCGCTCAGGTCGACGGTCACGCGCCGGGCCGTGAGGAACGGACGCTCCTCGCGCCCAGCCGTGGCCAGCTGCACGTCGGCCAGCGAGGCCGTCGCGGTCAGCAGGTTGTAGCGGAAGTCGGACGTCTGCAGCGACAGCCCGAGTTCGCGGGCCAGCCATGCGGTCACCCACGACAGGGCGCGCTGTCGGACCGGCGGCAGGTGCAGTACGACCAGCGCGAGGACCACCATCGCCGTGACGGCGACGCCTGTTCCTGCCAGCCAGCGCCGGAAGCCTGTACCCACCCCGTGATTCTACCCGCCGGGCCATTTGGGAAAGCAGGCCCTCCTCTGGTAGCATCGCGCGGTGGAGGTATCGTTCATGCGCGTGAAGTCCGTGTTCGTCGGACTGGCGGCGGCGCTGGGCGTGCTGGTCGGGTCGTCCGGCCGCGCCGAGGCGCAGACTGCCGAGCTCAAGGTGGGAGATGCCGCACCGGCATTCTCGCTGCCGGGCTCAGACGGCAAGACCCACAGCCTTGCGGCCTCGAAGGGCAAGCGGGCGGTGGTGCTGGCCTGGTTCCCCAAAGCATTCACCGGTGGTTGAACGGCCGAATGCAAGTCGCTCCGTGAGAGCGGCGCACTCATCCGTCAATACAACGTCGACTACTACATGGTCAGCGTCGACAACCTCGAGGACAACACCAAGTTTGCCCAGATGCACGAGGCCGACTACCCGATCCTGAGCGACGTGTCGAAGGCGATTGCCACGGCCTACGGCGTGCTCAACCCGGCGGGCATGGCGCGGCGCTGGACGTTCTACATCGGCCCCGACGGGAAGATCCTCCACATCGACAAGACCGTCTCGCCGGCCTCGTCCGGCCCCGACATGGTGAAGAAGCTGGGCGAGCTCAACGTCGCCAAGCGCTAGCACCACGTCGTGACACACAGGCCGAGGGCCGGGGTGCTCCCCCGGCCCTCGCTGCGTACAGGCTCACCACAGGCAGGCCGCGTCCCATGAACCTCAAGTCTGACAATGTGCTCGGGTGCGCACCGGAAATCCTCGAGGCGCTGGCACGCGCCAACACCGGCACCGACGCCTCCTACGGAGCCGATGCCATCACGGCCCGGCTGCAGCGGCAGGTCTCCGAGCTGTTCGAGCACGAGGCCTTCGTGCTGCCCGTCTCGACCGGCATTGCGGCCAACGGACTGTCTCTCGCTGCCCTGACCCCGCCGTGGGGCGCCATCTACTGCCACGACCTCGCGCACATCTCGCGCGATGAGTGGTGCGCCCCGGAATTCTTCACCGGGGGCGCGCGCCTGCAGACCATTCACACCCCGCACGCCCGCATCACACCAGAGACGCTCTCCGCGCGCGTCACCGACACGCTGTACGCAGCCCGGCCCTCAGTCGTGTCCCTCACGCAGGCCACCGAAGCCGGCACGGTGTACCGCGTCGAGGCCGTGCAGGCGCTCGGCGAGGCCGCACGGACACTCGGCCTGGCCCTGCACATGGACGGCGCCCGGTTCGCAAACGCGGTGGCCTCACTCGGCTGCCACCCGGCCGACATCACCTGGCGCGCCGGCGACGACGCCCTGGCCCTCGGCGCCGCCAAGAACGGCACCATGACCGCCGAAGCCATCGTCGTCTTCCGGAAGGCCCTGTTCGAGGAACTCGAACACCGGCGCCGCCGCGCCGGGCATGTCTCGTCGAAGATGCGGTTTCTGTCCGCACAGCTCGAGGCCTACTTCGGTGACGGCCTCTGGCTGCGCCTGGCGAGGCATGCCAACGCGCAGGCCAGTCGGCTGGGTCACCAGCTGGCCCAGCGGGCGGGCGTGACGGTGGTGCAGCCGGTGGAGGCCAATCTCGTCTTCGCCTCACTGCGGGATGCCCAGGTGCGCCACCTGCGTTCGCAGGGGGCCGAGTTCCTCGACTGGCCCTCACTCGGGCCGGGGGTGGTTCGGTTCGTCTGCGGATGGGCGACCAGCGACGCCACCGTCGACCGGCTGCTCGCCACGCTCGACGCCGCGCCCTGACGTCGGCTACTCGATGCCGTGCCGGAGCGCCAGCTTCACCAGCTCGGCCGTCGACGACACCTTGAGCTGCTGCATCATCCGATACTTGTGGAACGCCACCGTGCGCGGCGTAATGCCCAGCATGGCGGCCGACTCCTTCATCGTGAACCCGCGCGCAATCAGCTGAAGCACCTCGCGTTCCCGCGGCGTCACCGCCAGGGGCACCCTGGGAGCCGATGGAGCTGCAGGCGTCGCCTGCGCCCCCCCCCATGGTCGCGGGTGGCAAAGTACTGGCCGCCAGCCCCGACCACCTGTACGGCCGTCATCAGCTCGGCCGGAGGCGCCGACTTCGACAGCCAGCCCTGCACGCCCGCCTCGACCGCCCGGGCACGCAGCCCTGCATCGTCATAGCCGGAGATGATGATGACGCCAGTCCGCGGCAGCGATGTTCGCAGCTGCGCGGCCGCCTGGATGCCGTCGAGCACCGGCATTACCGCATCGGCCACCACCAGGCGGGGGTTCAGCCGCAACGCCGACTCGAGCAGCGCCCGGCCGTCGCCGACGGTCGCCACGACATCGCACGCCTCCGAGAGTGTGTTGGCCAGCGCGGCGCGCATCAGCGGATGGTCATCGGCAATGGCTCCGGTCTGTCGCTCGTGCATCATGGCTGGCGGCCTCAGGACGGCAGCACGGGCAGTGCCACCGGCTCGGGAATGACGCGCATGAACTGGCCGCGCTGCATCAGCTCGCGGCCACGCCCTCCGCGTCCGGTCACGTCATACTTCGCCGTGCTGATCGTCTGCTCGGCGCCGCGGGACGTCTCCACGGTCATCAGGTCGCGATCGCCGCGCGAGGCCATCGCCCCGATGACCCGGTCGTCATCCTGCAGCTTGATGAGAATCACTCCGCGCCCGGGACCGGACAGGAAGTTGATCTCCTCCACCGCGCACAGCATGGCCCGCGCCTCGCGGGTCGCAGCAATCATCGTCTCACGCCCGGTGCATCGCTCGACCGTCACCACCTCGGCACCGTCTGGCACACGGGCAAACCGGCGTCCTGCGCGCGTGCTGGGCTCGACAAATCCGGCCAGCGAGAATCGCAGGCTGTACCCGTCGCTCGTCACCGCCACCGCATGCACCGGCGGTGCCTCGGCTGCAGGCGCGTCTGCGGGGCGTTCGCCACCCTCGCCGGACGCCGGCACGACCCCGATGTCGCCCCGCACTCTGGCGTCGAGGCTGTACGCCGCAACGATCCGCTCGCCGTCCTTGAACTTGAACAGCTTCTGCACCGGCTCGCCGTAGCCGGTTGACGCCGGCACATCGACAAAGCGGCACGTGTAGGCCGTGCCGAGGTTCGTGAAGAACACCGCAGTCGCGCGTGTGCTTCCGGCGAGTGCCGCCAGCACGCTGTCACCCTCCCTGAGTCGGGTCGCCGACAGGTCCTTCACTTCCTTCTGCCGCTTGATCCACCCATCGCGCGACACCACGACGATGCTGTCTTCCTCGACGATGAAGGCGTCGGCCGAGTATTCAACCTCGGCGGCTTCCTCGATGAGGGTGCGCCGGCGGTCGGCCTTGCCGTCGCCATACGCACTGCGCACCTGGTGCAGTTCGTCGCGCACCAGCGTCCAGCGGCTCGACTCGTCTCCCAACTGTGCCTCGATCTGCGAGGCCCGCGCGCGCTTGTCGCGCAGCTCCTGCTGGATGACCTGAATCTCGAGCCGCGCCAGCCGGTACAGCTTCAGCTCGAGAATTGCATCGGTCTGCTCGGCGTCGAGTCCGAACCGCTGGATGATCTGCTGCGCCGCGTCGGCCTTGCCGTCCGAACGCCGGATGATCCGGATGATCTCGTCGAGCGCATCGAAGACCCGCTCGAAGCCCTCGAGCACGTGCATGCGCCGCCGCAGCTGCACCAGCTCGTGCCCGAGCCTCGCCGTCACGACCTCGAGCCGGAAGTGGAGGAAGTGCCACAGCATCTGCCGCAGGTCGAGCCGCTCGGGGCGGCCGACCTCGGCGTTCTCAGTGGGCACCAGGCACGTCAGGTTCACCGCGAACGTGCTCTGCAGCGAGGTGTGCTTGAACAGGTACGCCATCACCAGCTGCTCGTCGGCGCCCGCCTTCAGCTCGAGCTCGATCCGCACATCGTCGGTCGACACGTCGCGGACGTCGACCAGGTGCGGCATCTTCCGGCTGAGGACGACGTCGCCAATCTGCTCGACGAGCTGCGCCTTGTTGACGCCGTACGGCACGCTCGTGATGTGCAGCAGCTTGGTGCTGCGCGTGACCAGGCCCGGCTCCCAGGTGGCCCGCAGCCGCACCGACCCCGACCCGGTGCGGTAGATCTCCTTCAGCTCGTCGGGCGAGTTGAGGATGTGGCCGCCCGTCGGGAAATCGGGTCCCTTCACCCACCGGCACAGCTGCGCCGTCGTGAGATCGGGATCGTCCAGCAGCTTGATCAGCGCCGTGCAGACTTCGTGCAGGTTGTGGGGCGGGATGT
>SXGQ01228608.1_pt1 | contig 11958 bp, 16 predicted proteins | sample 3178371 | NCBI WGS metagenome assembly SXGQ01 (sample SAMN11356859, study PRJNA531348) | freshwater metagenome | isolation source: freshwater sample F1-20 | place: China: Fuxian Lake, Yuxi | collected 2017-12-25 | reverse complement strand
TAACTAATACACGCTTTGTCATACTTTTTCAACTTTCACATTACATTTTTCCAAAAACTGTATGCCATCTTCATTGCGATAACTATTGCGATAAAACACAGAATTGATGCCACTTTGATATACCAACTTGGCGCAGTCCAAACAAGGAGCATGAGTAATAAACATTGTAGCACCGCTGCCAGACTCTGTAGATTTTGCCAACTTAGCGATTGCATTTTGTTCAGCATGAAGTACCTCAGGTTTTGTTCTCAACACAAATTCATTATCACCAGTAATGTCTGGAATTTCATCCTCACAATTGTTATCCCAACCAGCAGGCATTCCATTCCAACCAAAACTGATTATATTGTGGTTCTTAACTATAACCGCGCCGACATGCAACCTTCGTGCAAATGACATTTGTGAAATTCTGTCTGCAATATCTAAGTATAGTTTATTATACTTTTCTTTTTTGAGTTTTTCCTTTTCGCCAGCCATTTTCTATTTCACTTTCTTTCATTATCATTTTATTAATTGATCCATTTGTTATCCAAAACATTCCATTATTTCTTTTATTTGGTAACTGAGCGATTCTTTTTAAATGACCACTTTCACGATTTCTTTTACCTTGAACTTTTCCACCAAGTTTAGCAATTTCGATTCTTAAAGTTGGATCAAAAAACGCATTAACTTTTTTTTCTTTACAAATAGCAGAACTTTTTTTACCACCAATAGAAGAACCTAATTTTTGTATGTTCGTCATGTGACCAGAATCTCTATTTCTAAGTCCTTGTATTTGACCACCCAAAGATGCACAAATTTTCATGGCTTCATCGGTTTGTCCAGAAAGCAAATAATAAGCGCCCAAGTCCTCCTTTTTACCATATTCGTGATATAGTTTTAGGTGTTCCTGAGCATGTTCTTCTCTTGTCAATTCAACTAAATTAGATGGATCATCCGATCCACCCATATGTTTAGGTAGTATGTGATGTTTATGTTTCATACCCCTATTTATAAGTTTTACATGCCGAGAGCATCAATCAGTTTCTGTTTCAAGAACTCTACCTTTTTTCTTTTTCTCTTTTGGCGCAACAACTTGTTCGCCATGAAGTATGGCTTGAATCATTGCCCGTTTATATGCATGGCGTTCATTATCATTTACCATAGTAGCCATACGGCGCTTGACATAACCAGGCATTTTAAAAGTTGAGTTAGGTTTTAGCATTATATCTCCAAAAATTGCAGTTCAAAATTATCAGCTTGCGCTTCGTAATTTATATAGCCACGAGGATTCGCAACAATACGAGTAGACCCAATCATATAATCGAAATTATGATGAGTATGTCCATGAGTCCACAATTTGATTTGTGGATGATCAAGAATAAATTCAGTCAAATTAGAACTGTATGCACCATTGACCATTACATCATCTTCATACTGAGGTTTGGTGGATAGTTTGCTAGGTGCGTGATGACCACAAACAACCCAAGGCATATCAAGACGAGATGCAATAGAATCTTTGATAAATTGCAAAGCCGCCTTGTGATCCTTCACAGATTCTTCTGGTGAAAATTTTGCAAAACGAGTGTGAAATTCCATACTCACAACATTATCATAATCCATTGAACCATCTTCTTTGCGACCATACACTGGCGTTTTATAATGAACAACATCGTTGCTATTGTGAATGATGCGATAATCATTCATATAGCCTTTGATGCCATACAATGTGTTTGGGTCTTCTTTGTTCATATCTGTCCAAAGAGTAGCACCAGCGAAACATACGCCATTGATTTCAACATATTCTTTTTCAAGAACATGAAGATTCACCAAGTAGCCAAGGCGTTCACGCAAAATAGAAATGGTTGTGGCATAGTCACCATGATAGTGTTCATGGTTACCTGCGATGTAAATTACATGTGGGAATCTGGCACAGCATTCTTGAAAGAATGTGTGAAATTTATTTGACTTGTTATGTTCACCCATGACATTATATGTGTCACGTTCACGCAAATCATTAGCAACACAAATATCACCAGACAAAATAAGCACCTCAGCCCCCTCAGTATTTTCGAGAGAGATAGGTCCAAATTCAAGGTGAATATCTGAACAGAGAGCAACTTTCATAATATATGACCTTCAAAACTACATTATATCATATAAAAATGGGGAATGTGGCAAACATTCCCCATCTCGCTTAAATTGTTTCAGTTAACAGTTTAGGTTCGGCAAATTTAATTTCTTTGCCGATTTCAATCTTGCGAGGTTTTTTGTGATCTGGAATTACATTCTCAAGACCAATTTTTAGAATACCATCTTTAAATTCAGCACCACGAACTTCAATAGTATCAATCAAGCGAATTGATTTAGTGAAAGTGCGTGTAGCAATTCCACGATAAAGATAAGTTACCTCATCTTTATTTTTCTTTTCGCCACGAATAACAAGAGTGCCATCATTCAATTCAATATCAATGTCTTCTTTACCGAAGCCAGCAACAGCCATTTCAACGACATAACGATTGTCATCTACTTTGATAATGTTGTGTGGTGGAAAAGAATTTTGAACTGGTTGATTGTCAATCAAACGCTCAAGTTCGGTGAACAATTGATCGAAACCAACAAAGGTTGGACTGAGTGCAGTAATACGCATAGTTTTTCTCCTTAAAAAGCGAGTTAATAAAAAAATCTAACCCCGAAGGCGTTAGTGGTAGTTTTATCTAGGATACCAGCCTAGTTCCCATCCCGAGTGAGAATCTTTAATTATCTGTAACAACCTTAAAGGCTTGTTTATTTACCAGATAAACACGGTGAGGATTCTTTTCCGAGAAGACAGGAATAAAAGTCATTCCATCCGTTGATGGAGGTGTATCATATTTATCCGTAAACACGATATCTCCAGTATACAGATTGCGAAGTTTTACCAATTTCGCAGATTTTTGTTTGTCCTTTTTCATGATATATTCTACTCATTATTTTTTCACGCCAATATTATATTTAGGAATCAATTGCCATTGATCTTTTTCCTTGAATGATATAATTTTTATTTGATGAAGTGGGGCAATATTGTCTTTCATGATATCAGGATTAACAATTTTTACCAATCCCCATTCTTCTAACAACTTAGCAATTGCATTTCTTCTGGCTAAATCACTTTCATCAAAATTAGTTTCTTTACCATCAAGAGCAAACAATTCTTTAAAGTGTACAATGTAGTAAACGCCTTGTTTGTGTAAAATGTGGCAAGATTGAAAAAGTGTTTTTTCTTTCCGAGAAGACACACCTATACGAGTAAGAGTTTCACGAACCTTTAAAAAATCATCTTGTTCTTTTAACTTTACTTCAACAAAATTTGACAAATCGACCATCTCATTTCCTTAATCCACCGATATCGGTTTTTTCTTTTAGTTTTTGGATTTGTTCATCGTTTAGAAGGCGCAAGGCGTCATATGCTTTTTTGTCTGAAAATCCGTAGATTTGTTTGATACATTCTATGTCTTCACTTTTTTCAGATTTTGCCCACTTGATGAAAGGTCTTTTCTTTGACCTGATTGTATTTAGTAAAAAGTCATTTTGCATCTTTTTGTCGATAAAATGACGGCGATTGACCTCATTTACATACATCAGACAGTCTTTATGATAAGAAAGCGTCTTATTGACGATGAATGGGACATACTCTTTTTCTGTCAATTCATCAACAATCAACTGCTTCTTACCTTGCATAATTTGATTGACGAAATCGAATGGGGTCATTTGAATTCAACTCCCACCATCAATTCAGTCAAACAAGCAACAATGTTGATTTCGGGGTCAGCAACAAAGGCATTTTTATACTGATAATCAGCAATAATCAGCACAGCCTGCGGCACTGATTGTGGCTTGAGAACATCATAAAGTGCATCATACAGTTTGCGGAAAAGAATATTCGCATCAACATCAGACGAGCCTACCCATTTACGAATAGCCCCAAAGTCTTTGTTTTTGATGTATCCTACAATTTCATTGATTGCAATGTCACCGATTTGTGCAAGAACACCAGTATCGATTTTACCGAACTGAGAATATCTTTGCAACTCATTGATGACACGCCGAAAGTCAGGAAAGTGTTTCTTGACCAATTCAGCAACAACTGCGTTATCGAACTCAACTTTTTCACTTTGCAAAATTGATTGAATTCGCTTGAAAAACTGACCAGCCATTGAAGTCTTCTCGCCATTCTTCAAACCGAAGTCAATGACGGCACAACGAGAATGAAGTGGTTCAATGATGCGAGTCTTGTAATTACAAGTAAAGATGAAAGAGCAATTGCTTGCAAATTCTTCAATCGCATTACGCAACGCTGGCTGAGTTGAATTAGGATTCAGATAATCAGCCTCATCAATGATGATGACTTTACGCCCACCAGCAAGCGACATGCTAGAAGCATAGTTCTTAATTTTATTACGGAAAGTGTCAATACCAGATTCGTCAGAACCGTTAATGACAATATAATCACATCCGATTTCTTCACACATGGCTTTAGCCACAGTAGTCTTACCAACACCTGCGCCACCAGCAAGTAGAAGATTAGGAATGTTTTTCTGATTTACATATTCTTGAAATGGCTTCTTGAGCCTTTCAGGTAAAATACAATTCTCAATAGTTTTAGGACGATACTTTTCTGTCCATAGCAAATGTTCCATCACGATTCTCCATAATATAAAAATTCATTGTATCAGATTTTACGCCAAGTGTCATTCTCTTTGACGTAAAGTTTACCATCAGGTCCAGGAACAATATTAACTCTTACATCTTTTCTTGTTCCTTCAACATATTCTTCTCCGTATCCAACAAGATAAAATGAGTTGTTGTTTCGGGGTTTAGGTGTTCCATATGTTGCTTGTAATTGTAATACAGGTTTACCTTCAAGTTGCTTTTCTAACTCCTTGGTGGGCAGTTCGTCTTGTTTATAAACAATACGTTCTTTTGCTTGTTTGTATCCTTCAATACCAGCAAGCAAAAGCCCACCAACACCTAGACCTTTAAGAAAACTTCTACGAGCACTCATTCTGCTTTTTGAAACTTAGAACCAGCCTCAGTAGTAATCCAATATTGCAATGGAAGATTTTTATTAGAGAAGTGTGAAACACCTTTAGATGAAATTTTTACATCATACGAACCTTCAAGAAGTTTGTTGATGTTTTCTGTTTTGAATACCATACGATATACATCACCATTACCATCGCCAATTTCAAGAGAATCAGTATGTGCAGAATCATTCAGTACATCAAGAGTGACAATGCTAACTTTCTTACCATCAGACTCAACTGCAATCTGAGGCGAAGAAAGAACAGCCGCCGCACGAAGAATCCAGTTGTAGTCTTCTGCGCTGAGAGTGAATGAAATCTCAGGATCAGGCATGTTGATTGATTTTTCTGGAGGAACAACAATCATTGTAGGTTCACAGAAACGATATTTGATTTTTGAACGACCATTGTTGCCAACAATAACAACATGTTTAGAATCGAACTCAAAGGAAGGATCGTCTTTGTGAAGTGAAACAACAGAGAGAAAATTGTTCAAATCATATACACCAAAATCGGTGGGAATATTCTCAGAGATCGTAACCTCCGCAAGAATATTTTTATGTGCAGACACAGTTTTAAGTGTCGTGCCTTGCTTGAAATAAATGCCTTGGTTGATGTTGCCAAAGTTTTTCAAGACTGAAATAGTGTTTGTCGAAAGTTTCATAATATACTCCAAATAAAATCAATTATACTCTATCGCTATCTGTTTTGTCAACAGGTTTGTCGGTAGAATATTTCACATCATGTTCATAAAGAAACATCAGGCAACACATGGCATGTGCAAGGTGATGTAATCCTGTTTCTGGATCATTAATCTCACCTTTTTTCCATGCCCATAGATGCCTTTGTAGTGCATCAAAATATCTGCGTTTAGAATCAGGTACTTTGATCCAGTTGTCACGCTCATATTTTTGAGCGCCAACAGTCAATACACGAACAGTTTCTTCAAGTGCAAGAGGTGGTAGCAAACCATATTCAAGTTTACCACCATCAAATTTACGACCACCATTAGTTGCGACTTGAGAATGTTTTACGAGGTCTTCGATTGAACCAATATCAAAATCGTCTTCTTTTGGCATCATAGTTTTCCTGTAAGTTCTGCAACCTTAGGCATGTCACCAGTGAATGCATAGGTACCAATGTGTTGTGTTTTCATCCAAGGACAGAGATAGATTTTACCACCAATGTTTCTCCACCATTGACAGAACATATAATCTTCTGAAAGATAACGCTCTGAAACTGGATCAATCACAGTATCAAAGTATGCGTGAATGTAACGAGAACCATCAAAGTGTGCTTGACCAACATGATCAGGCTTGTACTTTAGATTAGGATATGCTTCTGCGAATTTACCAAACACTTCACGCTTGACCATCATGAAACCGGTACCGATTTCCATAACTTCAAGAGGTTCAGTAACAGCAAATTGTTTCGTGCCTTTTACGACATTGAAAACATATTCACCAACGAGTTTTTCAAGTTCTTTGGGATCAAGATCAGGATGATTTCGTGCGCCATGAGCAATATTACCCCAATTCATTGACTTCTTAGGGTAAGGTGCGCCAATGATATCTTTGTCGAGTGCAAGTAGTGCAATAATATCTTGTGGATTGAAATGAATATCAGAATCGATGAAAAGCAAATGCGTAAAGTCTGAACGCAAAAATTCATCGGTAAGATAGTTTCTAGCTCTAGTGATTAGAGATTCGTTAAACAAAAACGAAAACTTAGTTTCGATTTTGTAGTGATTCATCATTGCTTGTAGATCAAGACACGATTTCATGAACAAGCCATGATTCATGCCGCCGTACATTGGGGTCGCAACGAATAGTTTATTTTTTCTTAGTTCTTCAACAGCAATTTTGATTTCCATAATACATCCATAAAAAAAAGAGGAGACGATGTAGTTATTTATCGTCTCCTCTGTTAAGGCCTAAGAAATATTAGGCAAAAACGCTCTGTCCTTGCGACTTGAGTGCCTTGTAGCCAGCGGCGATAACTTCGCGGCTTGGCTTACCCATGCGATAGAAAGCAATCTTGCGACCATCGGAAAGGGTTTTGGTGTTGGTGTAAATGGAATAGCCTTCCTCACGCAACTCATTGATCCGTGCGGCTACATTGGTGATACCAAAACGGGCACGGGCTTGTGCAACGGTAAAGGTGTTGTAACCATCGGTCTTGCTAAGAGTAGCAAGCATTTTTTCTTTAACGGACTGTTTCATAATTACCTCATAAAATAAAGTTTATTAACGCTTACAGGAGAACCATCGAGAAGTGCGTCAAATTTCTCAGATGTGTCATTGTATAACTATTTTAGACAAAATGCAAGTCTTTTTTGCGGTAGACTTACACTTGTTCCAGTAATTCGGGGAAATATTTCCGCTTGTAATCCATAGGAGTCATAGCACCCATGTTGCGGTTATATTGCTTTCTTACCAGTACATAGTTATCAATAACATTCTTACCACCAAGGGTTCTGGCTTGGATGTGTGCGGCTTCCAATTCATCAATGGTAGCTTCTTCTTCATCCATCCAACATTTGAATTTTTGCTTGACAAGAATTTTCATCTTATCGGCATCAGAAATCTTACCATGATCAATGGCAATCAAACCATAATGAGCAGAGTCTTTGGCAAACTCATCAACAAACCAAGTGACTTTTTCAACGATTTCATGACCGGTACCGCAACCAAGAATTCGTTGAAAATACAATTGATTCTCTTTTGAATTTTGATGTTTAGTCATGATCGAAACAACACCACGAATAAATTTCTTGTTATCTTTGATACAACCTTTACCAAATTGATCTTCAATTGCATAAGTCAAATCGTAAAGTAAATTGAGTGTGCCAGGATTCTTAAACACTTTTTTGTTGTGTTCTGGATCAGATTCAATCCAATCATATACCATCTTGGCACGCCGAATAACTTCTTTTTCGATTGAAGCAAATTTCTTCGGCTGAGTCCAAACATAACCATTCAAGTAAATAGGATTACCTTTTGTATCATATTGACACTTCATTTCAGTATCGCTATACATTTCATCAATCAATTTCTTATTGATACCAGCGGCTGAGAATGGTTTATTTTGTGGATGACGTTGTTTGTCATACTCAACAGAGTACCAACGAGCCAAGAGTGCATCATATGCCAAACGAACACCAGGCAACATACCAAATGAACCGATGTTGCGGCGAACATCTTTTGAATCAATATATGTTTCAAAGATAGGAAGTTTTTGACCGATTTCGCCAGTTCGTGCTTGTGAACGAATCACTTGCGAAACATAACCAGGAATCGCATTACGTTTCTCTTGATCATTCAAATCATTTGCGTTATTGATACGACAGAATGTTTGACCTGCTTCTTCATCAGTCATTGTTTCATGATAAACAAACAGAGTGAAAGCATAATCAAGTAGTGCTTTCTTTTTTGATTTGTTCAATTCACGAAAATATTTACCTTCAAGATCGGTAAATTTATTTTCAACGAATTCCATAATGGAAGTGATTCGTTGCAGTCCATCAAGACATTGATAGCGAAAGCCTACCTTCTCGGCTTTGTCGTCATCAAGTTTTCTAAAGTGAATTAGATTAGATGAACGACCATCAAGAAAAGATTGAATTAGATTTTGTGACCATTCGGTATTGGCTACAAAGTCACGTTGAAATTCAGGTGGTTGAATTTGAATTTTATTATCTGGCGAATTTACGCAATCAAGAATATCTTGAATACTCCACAATTCAACATTGTAAGTTTTATTTTCATGCAATATTACATGGTTCATTATATGCTCCTTAGAGGTTTGTTGGTTGTCAAAAGCGACAAGCTAATTGTATCAGATTTTTTCTTTGATTGCAATAAAAAAGCCCACCTAAGTGGGCAAACGGTTTCAAGTTTTCCTTAGAAAGGAATTTCTTTATCAACCTCAGTTGCAATCACACCAGTGTTTGCCGCAATATCAGCAGGCTTCACTTCCTCATTGAGTTTGGCATACAAGTCAAGAAAAGACATTTTGGTATCTTCATCAAAACGATTCAGACATTTTTCAATGGCTTTGATACGATCACCATACACACCATACGATTTGGCAATGTGAACCAGACGGCGAGTAGAAATCACTTCATCACAACCACCTTCATTGAAAGTTTTGCGAATAACATCAGCCCAATTCACAAGTTTTTCAGCGAATTCGGCATCAGGGCGACCAAACTTTTCAAGTTCTTTAGTTACGATTTTTTTCTCGGTCGCAACGGGAGGCCAATCTTGTTCAAAGGTATTCAAGAATCGCTCAAGAAATGCTTCGTTCAAAACGTTGGTGAACATATAGCGACCATCATCAGAACCTTTACCTTTGGTGTTTGCAGTAGCAACAATCGTAAAGCCTTCAGCCGGTACAACCATTTCGTTTTTCTTTTTCAACAGAAACGGTTTACCTTCAAGAACACGTTGCAGTACGGAAAGATTTTGTGCACCATAGTCAATCTCATCAATACAGAGAACAGCACCTTGACGAGCCGCAACAGTCACGGGACCATCACGCCATTCCATTTGACCATCAATCAGAACAAAGTTGCCAAGCAAATCGCCTTCATCAGTTTCAGGTGTCATGGACACGCAAATAAACTTGCGACCAAGTTGGGCACAGGCTTGTTCAACCGACATGGTTTTGCCGTTGCCTGATTGACCAGTGATAAAAATAGGAAAGAATTGATTGGATCGAATAATCGCAAGCAAATCAGTAAAGTTGCCGAACGGCACATAGTTTTTGTATTTTTGAGGTACTAGATTTTCGACCTCAAGATCAGTCACCACATTAGAGATTCGGCGACCAGTAATTTCAGTTGGTTTTTTCATGGGCAATACTTGTGCAACCATTGCAATTGGTTGCGATTGTGCAATGTCACTTGCAGGATTTTTGTACAATCCACGACCCAGGCGATTATCGGGGTCTTTAGTGAACCATTGAGGAAATTTAAGTTTTGCCTTATCGCACAATTCTTGAATGTCGGCAATAGTCAATTCTGGTTTACTGCAATTTGCGAGAACAGACAAAAACTTTTCACGGGTTTCTTGGCGAGTCATAATATACCTTTTCGAAATCAATACAAGTATTATAGCACAATGGGTAGGATTGTCAATAGGGAGTGTTGCGTAAAAAACACAGTAGAACTTTTGTATTCATTACGCAACAGCAATGCCTTCAATGAATTTGGTAGCAAGTACCCGATTCAATTGGCGTTTTTTGTTGTACTTGACAAAGGCATTTTTCAGTTTGTTGACAGTCACTTTGCCGTCAATCTCAAAATCACCATCATCAATTTGCAAGTCAGTACCACCAGGCACAAGATAGAATGCATTGTAGCCAGGGTTATGTGATACCAAACATTTGGTCGTGAACATTTCATTCACTTTGGATTTTACAACATCCGAGTGTTTCATATCCCAATAATCTTGGCGAGTAAGGGTAGTCTTACCAAGAATATTCAGACCTTTTTCATCATAATAACGATAAGGCAAACTGTTTTTTGCTTGGGCTTTACCACTAATCAAAAAGAAACCAAAGATTTTTGCACCAGTAGTTTGACGATACCAGTCAAAGAAACCAGAACGAACTTCTTCTGATAAAGTGTGATTATCTAGTTCTCTACGAATAGTAACCTGAAGTTTTGTTTTCGGATCAGTAACTACCAAATTCGAATAAACACTCCGTTCAAAACCATTACCATCGATAACAGAACCAACATGATCGGCATCACCATCATGAATAATCGCAAGATTCACAATATCAAGATTGTTTTTCTTACGAAATTCAATGGTCAAAGGTTGCATGGCAATCATAGCCTCAATCAACGGAGTGTTCGAAAGTTGTTCAACATTCGGTTTACCAATGCGAGTTCCAGAATATGATTTAGCCAAGCAAATCATATTTTTCATGGCGGTCTTGAATTCAAGGTTAGACATACTTGAATTCATATATTCACGCAATGACAAGTCACTTAGCGAAAGAGTATTCTGCATTTTATCAAATGAACGTGCACCGTACTCAAACTCATCGGCTCGGCTATAATCAGAGTTGCCGAATGAATACACAACATAAGGAATATTCACTTTGCGGCAGAACATAGCAAGAACCAAAATTTGTTCAATCGAACTTGCCATGTTATTTTGCATAGAGCCAGAATAATCAAGCAACAGAATCAAACCATGCGATTTACCTTTTGGCACCCGCATAATTTTCTTAAAGACATTTTCATCAACACGGTACTTGTAAATTTTGTTAATATCAAGATCACCAGTGCTAGAAACTTTAGCCTTAGCAAATTTGCTTGCGGCTTTACGCATTTCAAATTCTTTAGCCAACAATGAGACATAACGCTCATTCTTGTTTTCAAATTCTTTTACAGAGTCAACAATGAATTTTTTATAATAATCACTATACTCACTATTGTCATACTTTGCATAATATTGCGAAAGAGTTGCCTGCACCTTTTTGTAAGGAACAAGAATGTTTTTCATAATAGGCTTTGGCATATTGCAATATGCGTAATCCAAAACATATTTTGAAGCATTTACAAGGCTTTTTTCATTGTCACGGAAAGCATTGTCGGTTTCGCAAACAGGATCAAAATCAGCCGGAGCACCAGCATGATTTTTAGTTTCTTTAAATCGATTGATTGAAGTAGAAACTTTTTCTTTTTCGCCTTGTTCATCAGAATCAGAAGCCGATTGTTCGGTGTTCGAATCTTTGGTTTCTACATTTTTACTCTGATTTTGTTGCGAATCATCATCAACACCATCAGATTCGCCAGCAGACGATGTGGAGGTTTTTACTTCATTGGAATCATCAGATTGTTTTTTGCTACCAGAACCATCGGTTTCAGTTTCATCAAAATCTGGCATTTCAATTTCTTGAC
>SXGQ01542491.1_pt1 | contig 11960 bp, 9 predicted proteins | sample 3178371 | NCBI WGS metagenome assembly SXGQ01 (sample SAMN11356859, study PRJNA531348) | freshwater metagenome | isolation source: freshwater sample F1-20 | place: China: Fuxian Lake, Yuxi | collected 2017-12-25 | reverse complement strand
GTGGCAAGCGAGGGCCGACTTGTATCGATGACAGCGTTGAACATGCACGACGATGTATTTGACGACCTCCATCAGTTCCAACTTGAACAGTTTAAGAAAGGCGAGATAATATTTCGTTATATCGCGCGCGATCGAACAAAAAAAGTCGATGAGATTAAAATTCGCGAGCGGCTCTACCCGAAGTTGGGTAGCGATTTTGATATTAACTTCCAATCTGTATCCGATATACCTATTACAAAACGCGGAAAACATCGGTTTTTAGTTCAACATTTGGCTCTTGGAATCGGAGACGCCGAGTCTTCACGGCTATTTGATAAGTGATTAATAATTAACGGGAGGTTATGTGATAAACTTTGTTGGCCTTGGCAAACTTGGGCTCCCTCTGGCGACATGTTTTGCAAAGAACGGCATCTATATAAATGCTATCGACAAAAATCAAGAATTAATCGAGAAGCTCAATGGAGGGCAGGTCCCTTGGATCGAAGAGGGTCTTGCCGAAAATATTAAATCCGCCGCATCGAACATCGTTTACGGGTCGAGCTATCAAAACGTCGCAAATTTCCCAACGTCTATTGTTTTGGTCAATACGCCGTCGGTTAAGTCAGACGGTTCATTTTCCAACGTCTATGTCGAGGAGTCGATTATTGAGTTATGTAAAAAACTCAGGGAGGTCGGTGCTCAAGGCCATCACTTTATACTCTCTTCGACTGTGATGCCGCGGACCATTAACCACAATCTAATTCCGCTTATCGAAAGCGTAACTGGATGGAATATCAAGAAGCAGGAATTCGGCTTCAGTTATGTTCCGGACTTCGTCGCTCTGGGGAAGGTTATTCACGACTTTGAGAACCCAGACTTTCTCATGATAGGGAGCTCAAGCTCTGGATATGCCGCGATAGCGAAAAAATTATTCCGAACGATAGAGCAAAACGACCCGCCTGCAGTGGAGCTAAATTTAAGTGAGGCGGAACTAGCCAAAGTGTCGCTCAATGCATACATTACCACGAAGATATCGTTTGCAAACTTTCTCAAACTTTATGCTGATAGGGTCGAGGAAGAAATTGACGCCTCTAAAGTCGCGATGGCGATTGGTCTTGATAAGCGTATCGGCCAAAAGTATTTCCGCCCCGGCGCGCCGTACGGTGGGACGTGTTTCCCTCGAGATACGTGGGCGTTTATGAGAGCGGCGGAGAATGTTGGATTGAAAAGCGTACATATGGAGGCTAATGAGGCGGTGAACGATTCATTGGTAGGGCAGTATGTATCGTCGCTCATCGCGTCGGGAGTGCGGAGAATTGGGTTTTATGGTTTGTCCTTCAAAGAAGGTACGTCCGTGACGACGAAAGGCGTTGCAGAGTTAATTTGCGAAAAAATTCAGGGGTATGGGTTTGATGTTTTCGGTACTGATCCAAATCCACAGTCGTACGATAACTTCCCATTCAAAGATAAGCTAAAGTTTGTTACCACCATCAGGGAATTAAGTGAATTAAATTGTGACGTAGTTTACGGGTGTCACCGAGAAATTCCTGAGATTCCGGCTTGTGGAAGGTTCATTCACGTATGGTGATTTAGGTTTTTTTCATTGATTGAGTGGATGTGTAAATTTTCAGCGAGATTTCATAGTGCAGCAGTTATTAGATTGCCTTGTTAATCAAGGAGTGAAAGTCACGCCAGACGGTTTGATTGATCTGCCCGATGCAGTGAAACGTGTAAGAATTGACATTGGGTTGTCGGGAAACGCACCGCAGACGAAGCATTGGCTTGAAGACGATCCGTGCTGCTTTGTATTGGGATTTGAGCCGAGTCCGGTAAACATCACGATGTTGCGTCACGGGTCCTCACCATGGCCGATCAAGCTTAATCCCGATTTGATTGGTAAACGTGTGGCGATAATGCCGTATGCCGTCGGCTGCACAGAGCTGGGGAAATTCCGACGGTTTTACTGCACTTCCGGCGACTCAGGCACGAGCAGCTTACTTGAACCTAAATCTTTCTCGGTCGAGGAAATTATAGACGTACCGGTTATTACTTTAAAGTCAATTTTGACATTAATACCACCTCAACGTTTTCCAGTCATTGACTACGTAAAGTCGGACTGTCAGGGCGCTGACTTTGAGGTTTTAAGGTCTGCAGGGGAGTTGGCGACCAGGATTGCTCTGTACACTTTGGAAGTTGACTCAGAACAATACATTGGTACCACCAATAATTTAGATAACATTGTCGAATACTTTAAAACGATGCGCTTTAAGAAGTTAAACTGGTTTAATCGGATTTATTTCGGGCTCGGATCGGTAGCGGAAACCGACGATCCTACCTTCATTAATGTGAAGTGCATCAATTACCTAAGGAATTCGAGGGTCAGGTATTATCAGCGAGGATAGTTAAGTTCTCGTAATCCCCTCGTTGCTTTAACTCGGATCAATCAGGCGCAGATGCTAAAGGAAAGTTCACTGGGCGTTTCGGCTCAGGTTACGGCGGTAGCGACGTCATTATTTTCCCTGCCGGTTTATGCGAAATACTTGGGTGCAGAGCAATTTTCTTTGGTGCTGCTATTCTCGACAATCCAAGCGTGGCTTAGTCTTGTAGATGGCGGTTTTTCTACCGCACTCACTCAGTATATCTCTCAAAGTACCTCGAAAGAGATAGGGCGCGATACAATTCAAACGGTAGTTCGCAGTGTAATTGCTTGTATAATTCTGTTCTCAACGTTGGTTATATTGATAATAGTTTTGGGCCTTAACTCTGGTTCTCTACCGCTTTTTAGCGGGGAATACGATAACAAAGACGAGTTAGGTACCGCGTTAAATCTCATTGTTATTCTTGGGCTATCTCGAGTAATTGAGGCGGTATTACGCGGTGCACTCCAGGGGTATCGGGACTTTTCTTTTTTTTATTTTTCTCAAATTGTCTCTAATCTGGTGAAAACCGGTTTGTGTATCTTGGCGTTACTCGCTTTTTCACGGTCCGTCGTCACGTTTTTTGAGGTTCAACTGCTCGTCTCTGCGTTGTTCCTATTGCTTCTTTCGGTTCGTTTAAAATTCCATTTCCGTTTCAGCATCTTGGGTGCTATCTCGCTACGGTCGTTGACGCCTCTTTGGCCTACCGCATCCGCCCTTTCCTTAAATTCAGCGCTCTTGGTTGCCGCGACACAGTTCGACAGGGCGGTACTCGCAATTTATCTTGAGCCTGCCCGATTCAGCGAGTACTTGACTGCTATCCTTATTTCTTCGATGGTGGCCACGATAGCAAGCCCCATTTCGCAAGTATCCCTTCCGGAGTTGCAGCGAGCCGTGACGAGTGGAACTGAGAGCGCGCTTCGCTCAAGCTTTCGGCGAAGTTTCGGATATTCATTCGCAGCTACAACGGTCTTATTGCTTTGCCTTTTGACGTTTGGATTGCCGATTCTATCTATTTTTTTTGCTGGCACGTTGGATGTAGAGGCGGTCTATTCGTGGGTCGTACCCCTTTCAATATGTTTCGCTATGTCATCGCTCGTTGGGGTACCCGGTCAATTAGCGATTGCAGTTGGGCGATCAGGTAGCATTGTGAGCATAAATTTTTTGAATGCTGCCGTGAGCATAGGGCTGGGCACGTGGCTAATTTCGGGTTACAGAGAGTTGGCATCGATACTTATTCTTTACGTAACTCAATTGACTTCTCTAATTGGTATTTTTTATATATTACCCGATTTTAGAAAACGACTCAACGATGCCGCTGCAGAAATTAAGTCTTTTTTTCCCGCCGGAGGTTTTCTTGTTACAAGTTACTTAATAGTTCGAGTTTTACTAGATCAATTAACCGGAGTCCCGCCCTGGTTTTACTTGGGCTCGGTGGGGGTGATAATCTCCTTGAGCGTGTACCTTGTTCAGAAGCGCTTTAAAAAGGCGCAAAGACTCCCTTCGGCTTGATCATTTTTAGGGATGAATATCTAGTTGATTTAACGACGTCGCGTTCGGTAAAAAAGTGTATTTTGCCGCAGCTGAACAAGTTTTATAGGGACTTTGTTCATGTGGGTTTTAAATAAGATCACAAGAGGTTTTTTGCGCAATTTAAGTTATTTACGACCCTGACCGGAACTTGTCTGGAGTTTCGGAACGGTGTCCATAGTGTGCTCGTAAGTGTCGATTATAAAAATTGTATCGATAAACAAGATAGACTTTGGGTCTTTGCACACATCGCCCCGATAAAAAGTCTTGGTTCGGCGAACACATAAACTTTTATAGTATTTTAAACGGCAAATAGGAAGGATCGGCGCCCTAAACGAGGGCATAAAATTTATTTGGTATTGTTGAGGGTTTATAAATGAAATATGTTGTCACGGGAGCGGCTGGGTTTATCGGTAGTTCGTTAGTAGATAGGTTGTTGGAACTTGGTCACACCGTCGTTGGGATAGATAATCTTTCAACGGGGTCGACTGAATTTATCGAAGGCGCCAGACGTAATGCGCGTTTCTCTTTTATCGAGGGCGACCTTCTTCATCCTAGCATTTTTGGGACGTCGTTATTTGAGGCCGATGCCGTTTTTCACCTTGCGGCTAACGCCGATATCCGCGGTGGCTTGAATGCCCCTGGGAAAGATCTTGAGCAAAACACAATTGTCACCTTTAACGTTCTTGAGGCTATGCGTCGGGCCGGCGTGGGGCGCATCATTTTCGCATCTTCGGCGGCGGCGCTCGGTGAGCCGGAGGTGTTTCCCACGCCGGAGACGTGCTCCATACCCGCGCAAACGTCGTTGTATGGAGCGTCGAAGATGGCCTGCGAAGGATTGATTTCCTCCTACTGTGAAGGGTTCGGGTTCGAAGGATACGCGTTCCGCTTTGTGTCGCTACTAGGGCCCCGATATCCTCACGGCCACGTGTTCGACTTTGTCCAAAAGTTACGTGCGGATCCTACCCGCCTGCTGATTCTTGGCGACGGGCAACAGCGTAAGAGCTATTTGCACATCGATGATTGTTTAGATGCATTACTTTCGATTTGCGAAGCTAGACGAACAGCCAAGCAGAGTCGTCATCGTTTCGAGGTATATCACCTTGGCGTTCCAGAATTTTGTCGTGTCGAGCAATCTGCTCGATGGATTTGTGAGGAGCTCGGTCTCAATCCGAAGTTTTGTTTTTCTGGTGGCGACCGGGGTTGGGTCGGCGATAATCCGTTCGTTTTCCTTGATGTTAACAAGGCGATGGCTACTGGTTGGGTCCCGAAGTACAGTATTGAGCAGTCGATCCGGTTGACGACCAGGTGGCTTATTCAAAATGCGTGGATTCTCAACAGACGGATCGACTCGGTTACATATGAAAATGGTAATTGTATTCCCCAGGGCTAACCGATTCTTTTTTAGATCGTGGAACTTAATTCACTACGGACGTTTGGTTTTTATCAAACCGCAGCTCTGAGAGGCTTTAGTATTGCGTCGTTTGTCGCGTATAGTTATGAGAGTTAATTTACCAAGTCGCTGGCTCGTCAATTTGTGTTGGTGGCTGAGCAAGATGCTCTTCTCCACTCTAATTCAGCGGGGGCTGATTTGAATTCCGGTGCCACCGTAGCGATCCTCGCAGGCGGGATGGGGACCCGTCTTCTTGAGCGAAGTGGTGACTTGCCAAAAGCAATGGTTCCTGTGGGCGGCAAGCCTGTGCTGCACCACCAAATCGAGCTCTGCCGAAGATATGGATTTACTGACATCGCGTTGCTGGTGCATCATCGTCACGAGAAAATCAAAGATTACTTCAAAAATGGCCAGTCCTTTGGTGTCAGGCTGAGATATTTAATCGAGGATTATCCGCGCGGGACCGCTGGTGCGTTACGTGATGCGCTACATGATCTAGCGGACCGATTTCTGGTGGTTTATGGGGACACTTTTTTGGATGTCGACCTCCGTAAGTTTTGGGATGCTCATGCTGCCTCCGGTGCGGCAGGCACGCTTTTCTTACATCCGAACGATCATCCGCAAGACTCAGACATTGTCGTTATCGACGACTTTGGTGCAGTCCGCGGCATTCTGCCATATCCGCATCCAAAAGGTCGTGAGGTCCGTAATCTCGTTAACGCCGCGCTTTATGCGCTTGATCGAGCTGGGATCGAGGACGTTACCCCCGCCCACGGCAAGGCAGATATCGCCAAACATATGTTTCCTCGTATGCTCGAACTGGGGCGCCGCCTTCGCGGCTACGTTTCGCCCGAGTACATCAAAGATTTAGGAACGCCGGATCGATTAGATAAGGTCGAACGCGACTTCGGTTTAGGTATCCCCGAAGCACTTTCTAGTCGGCAGCTGCGCAAAGCAGTCTTTTTAGATCGCGATGGCACCATTAATCGCGAGGTTACCCATCTGAAGGTTCCCGACCAAGTTGAGTTGCTTCCTGGTGCTGCTGGCGCTATTCGCCGGCTTAACCTCAGCGGTACGTTAGCCGTGGTTGTTACCAATCAGCCAGTGGTCGCACGCGGCGATGTTAGTCTTGAAGTTCTTGCGCAAATTCATGCCCGTCTGGAGTCTCGACTCGGCGTTGGCGGGGCGTTTCTGAATGGTCTGTACCTGTGCCCACACCACCCCGACAAGGGTTTCCCCGGAGAGGTACCGGAGCTTAAGGGCGTCTGCGGCTGCCGCAAGCCCCAAACCGGCTTGATTGATGAGGCATGTCGCGATCTCAATATCAACCGACGAGAGTCTTGGATGGTTGGCGATAGTACCTCTGATATCGAGGCTGGACGTCGCGCCGGACTACGCACCATCTTGTTACGCACCGGGCACGGGGGTGCAGATTCCAAATGGGCGATTAGGCCCGATTACATTGCGTCCGATCTGGCTGAAGCCGTGGAATGGGTTCTTGATGGCCACGTTCAACTCTCGCGACGTCTCGCGTCTATCGCCTTGGAGGCGAGCCGCGGACAACGTCTCGTGCTCATCGGTGGTCTACCTGGATCCGGAAAGAGCTATGCAGCCCAAGTGCTTAAGGAATTAATGAATGATCTAAGTTGTCGGGCGCATATTTTATCGCTCGATAGCTGGCTCAAGGCGAATAATGCTTTGGCAGAGGGGATCGGGTTAAGTGATCGACTCGATATCAAGTTCGTATCCTCTGCTATCGCAGTCGCGGTACGCTCAACCTCGCGAAGTACCTTATCGGAGCCCGTGTACTATCGGGTCGACGGACGCGCCGGAGCTCAATATATCGATCACTCGATCGGCCCCGATGATGTTTTGATAGTCGAGGGTAGACAGTCGCTATTGCTCGACGGATGGGCCGGTACGAAGGATGTAATCAAGGTTTTTATGAAAGCATCACCGAAATTGAGGGAAGAGCGGCTTGCGCGGGACCGCTCTTGGCAGAAGCGTTTAGTTGAAGAGTCCAATGAAACGTATTCTACGCGAGAGCGAGACGAAACTTCTAGCATCGAAGGCACCCAAATGCTCGCCGACTATATTGTCGATCAGGGCTTGTGAGCGAGGGAGCGAAGAATGATTGTGAGTAAGACGCCATTTCGAATGAGCTTCGTTGGTGGAGGAAGCGATTTACCGGCCTTCTATCGCGACGAGACGGGCGCTGTGCTGTCGACATCTATAAATAAATACATGTATATTTTTGTCAACAAAAAGTTCGACGGTCGAATCCGCATTAGCTACACGCGTACTGAAGAAGTCGACCACCCTATTCAGATAGAGCATCCACTAGTACGAGAGGCGCTAAATCTCGTAGGTATAGATGGTGGAATTGAGATCGCGTCTATGGCGGATATTCCCTCAAAGGGCACTGGTTTAGGTTCATCAAGTACGTTTACTGTGGGACTTCTCAACGCTCTATACGCTTATCGTAGCCAATTTGCTTCAAAGGAAACCCTAGCGTCTCAAGCCTGTGATATCGAGATTGTTCGTTTAAGCGAGCCTATTGGTAAGCAGGACCAGTACGCGGCCGCCTTCGGTGGTCTAAACTTGATACGTTTTCATCCGGACGATTCTGTCTCAGTCGATCCTGTTATCTGTAACGCTAGTGTGTTGAAAGAGCTAGAAAGCTCCATATTAGTTTTCTTTACTCGGCGAACTCGTAGCGCGTCAGAAATTCTCGCCACCCAGTCTGCAGCGTTGAAATCTTCGGGCCGCCGAATGCTCATGCGCCGGATGGTTCAGCTCGCGTTTGAAATGAAATTGCTATTGGAATCGGGAACGTTGGATTACTTTGGGGAAATGTTAAAAGAGAACTGGAGCCTTAAGACACAGTTGACGTCAAGTGTCACAGACGCACGAATTGACGCCTGGTACGCTGCGGGACTCGCCCATGGAGCTTTGGGCGGCAAGCTGCTTGGTGCTGGTAACGGGGGTTTCCTGATGTTTTACGCGCCGATGGAAAGACACGCGAACATTATCTCGGCGCTTTCGGATCTGGAGCTAGTTAAATTTCGTTTTGACCGAGCCGGAGCTCAAATAGTGTTTTATCAACCATTACTTTAAATAAATATGAAAAACTTCTCAGTTTCAAATTATCTAATTGCCCACCAGCAACTGTCGCAGAGGCTTGATCCAGAATTATTTAAAAAAGGTATTGAAATTATTAAGTCTGCGTTTGATCGCAACAAAAAAATTATTACTTGTGGCAACGGAGGTAGCGCATCCACCGCTTCTCACTACATTACAGATTGGAACAAGATGGTGAACCTCTCAACAGGCAGGAAATTCCGAGGCGTTTCCCTTTGCGATAACGTTGGTTTGATCACCGCGTATGGCAACGACTTGTCCTATGAAGAAGTTTTTTCTGGGCAAATTGATGCTCTTATGGATGAAGGAGATTTACTTGTTGCCGTCAGTGGAAGCGGTAACTCACCGAACATCCTTCGGGCTGTCGAGTCGGCTCGGCGCTTAGGTGGCTTGATCTTGGGAGTGGTCGGGTACGATGGCGGCAAGCTCAAGCCGAGGTGTGACCATAGCGTCTGGGTGCCATCGTTTGATATGCAGTTATGCGAGGATGTGCATCTAATGTTTGGGCATATGGTGATGAAGACACTTTGCGGAACATCGATTAAGGAAAATTAGTTTGTCAGCGCGATTTTTTCGTTTACTCAGGAAAGTTAATTTTTACCTAAAAGTAGTAACGTCGGAGAAGGGTAGGTAAAAGAACTTCCACCTACGTTATTTCCGGCCCGTTTAAAAAGTTATGATCACCTGGCGGTTAAAGTGAGCTCATATAACTGTATTGCCCTCTACTCGCAGTCGTTCCGAGCCCCGTAATCGTTTGCAAGGATAATGCCGCGACGAAATCAAACGTAAATCTTTAATTTATATTATCAACCACCTGTGTTTAAAGCTTCTTGTGCAACTATTATTATTTAAACGTCACTGGATGTCGTGCAACATATAAATTTAAACCCGCTAATCTCAGTAGTAACGTTAACTTTCAATTCGGAGAAATATATAGCGGCATGTATCGAAAGCGTGCAAGCGCAGACTGATGCCAGAGTGGAGCACATAATTGTCGATGCCGGATCCACCGATCGGACAATTGAAATCGTCGAGCGATATATTTCAACTCAAGCGCCTGCTTTTCCGATTCGAGTTGCAAACGTCGGTTATTGCTCGATTCCTGAGGCAAGAGTTTTTGGGGTGTCGCAAGCGGAAGGTGACTTAGTCGCGGTTCTCGATGCAGATGACGATTGGCATCCCGAAAAACTCGCAACTCAGGCGCGGCTATTTGTGTCTAATCCCCGGTTAGTCGTTTGCGGGTCCTCAATTAGGCTCCAGAACATAGATACGAAAACTTCTCGAATTTTTAGATTTCCTGAAAAAAACAACGAGCTACTAGATCTATTGTCGGTGGGCATTAATCCATTCGCGCATTCAGCCGTAATGTTCAGACGATCTGCCTATCTCGCAACGGGTGGCTATAGTTTAAATTTGAAAAAAGCTGAGGACTTCGGCCTATGGTTGTCTCTAAGTAAAGTAGGCGAGCTCACTGGCGTGCGGCGATCGCTAACGACAGTTACGGTTCGGGGCGATTCTCATACTCGGGCATTTGAGTTCGATCGGTTTCCGAAATATCTGGCGATGGCGCTGATAGCTTATGAGTTAAACACAAAAAATTATTCATGTGAATTCTTAACGAAAGCGATTGATGACTTTAGTTTGGAGTTCTTTGATACCGTATTAACTAAGTCTGTCTTATTTTTAATTCTCAGACGCCCATTAATATTATTGAAATTCTCTGTAGCTCGAATGGTGGCGGGAGCGTTATTTATGCGTCGAAAGCATATTTTTCGAGCCATCTTCAGTCCTGAAATACCATCTAGCTTCGCAGATTTTGTTAGGCTATATCTTTCCGGACATTATCGTCCCTCAAGTTGAATAGGGGGGGCACAACTTAATTTTGCAAAGAAACTTGAAAATATCGTTGCACTAGGTAGATATTCCCTACTTTTCGATTATAAGCGCACGGCTCGCACATAAGACTTTGATGGAGTTGTAAGACCCGCGGGAGAGCTGGACGTCAGGTGTTTGCAGCAGTTTCTTAACAATCGCAATTAGAAGGCGACTTTTTAATCGCCCAAGGACGGGTTGAGAAATTCAATCGATAAATTGGGGCGTTAGTAGTAAAGTCGATTCGGAATCTTAGATTCCGACGAATAACCGTAAGAGAATTTTAGCCCGAATTTTATATATTGACGTTTTTTAGCAATAAATTATCATTATGAGCTTAAAGATTTTTGCGCCTAATGTTCATGCTGGTGGGGGCCTCGTTTTATTAACGGCTATCATAAACGACTGGCCAGAGGGGGTGCGTTTTTGCGCCTGGTTAGATATCCGCGCGAAGGGCAATTTGCATCTGCCGGCACTTAGCGAAGTAACTTGGGTGAAGCCTTCAATTTGGTCGCGGCTTAGTGCCGAAATCCAGCTTGCGCGTCGCTGCAGCTCAGCCGATAGGGCGTTATTGTTTCACAGCTTACCTCCGTTATTTCAGTTGCGAGCCAAGAGCTTTGTATTTCAGCAAAACAGAAACTTTATTAGTGATATTGATCTAGCTATTTTTCCACTGAGAGTCCGTCTTCGATTGGTAGGTGAGAGAGTTTTGGCGAGATTTTTTCGTCGCCGAGTGGATGTCTACTTTGTTCAGACTCGCTCGATGGCTAGGTTGTTAAAAACATGGTTTAAATCGGAAGGGGTAGATGTACGTGTTCTGCCTTTCGTTCCCTCGATTGAGTGGAGTTCGGTTGGGCGGAGCACAAAAAAATGGGACTTCCTGTATGTTGCGGATGGTGAAGCTCATAAGAATCACCGTAATCTAATCGAGGGATGGAGTTTGCTTGGGCAACAAGGAATTTTTCCCTCCCTCGCGCTTACTTTATCGCCTCGGGACGAACAGCTGAGAGGATGGATTGAAGAGCAGGTGAGTCAATACGGTCTTAAGGTAGTAGATTTGGGCGTTATGGCGCACTCAGATGTGCTCGAGCTTTACCGGCAGTCTGGCGCCCTAATCTTCCCATCCATCAACGAGTCATTTGGTCTTCCATTGTTCGAGGCGAAGAGGGCGGGCGTTCCTATTCTTGCGGGGGAGGTTGATTTCGTTAGGGATATTTGTGAGCCAGTCGAATGTTTTGATCCGAACTCGCCACTTTCGATTGCCCGAGCGGTAAAGCGATTTCTTAAGGTCGAAGAACCGCCGTTTAGAGCTGCAAATGCGCGTTCCTTTCTTGACGTTGTCCGCACGGCGGATTGACTTTTTCCTGTCTTTATTGTCACCGCGGACTCGCTGCCGCTGACGGGCTTTTTGTCGGCCGGATAATCGTTTTTCTCGCTCTTTTCAAGTGTAATTTTTGATAGAGAGCCTTCGAAGTGTTAACGGTTTAGGAGATTTTGAACATATTGAAACGTATGTTTTGTTTAACTACGCTTTAAGTGACCTGACCCCCTATTTAGTACCGGGGATTAGTTCGTAAAGTCCTTGTTGGTGAACATACCCTATGTGTGTGCTTCCTGCCTGGCGTGCC
>SXGQ01499841.1_pt1 | contig 11962 bp, 16 predicted proteins | sample 3178371 | NCBI WGS metagenome assembly SXGQ01 (sample SAMN11356859, study PRJNA531348) | freshwater metagenome | isolation source: freshwater sample F1-20 | place: China: Fuxian Lake, Yuxi | collected 2017-12-25 | reverse complement strand
TTCCAGACAAACCAGGATTCGGGATTGATCTGAATGCAGACGTAATCGATCAATACCGGGCTGAGTGAAGTGCCTGATTATGGTAATTGAAATAGTAATTCCGGTTGTGGACCAAACTACTGAAAGTGTCAGGCTTGCCACCTGGAATGTTCAAGAGGGGGACACGATCAAGCGGGGCGACATCGTATGTGAAATTGAAACTGAAAAAGCCACTGTTGAAGTTGAAGCACCAGCTGACGGAATTGTGCGCAAGATTCTTGTCGAGCAAGGCACAACCATTCCACCGCGGACAGTTGTTGCAATAGTTGGGGCGGCGGAGGATAGCATTCCCGACATCGACCCTTTCTATCGTACTTTACGCCCGCGACTAGAGCCTGCCCCGGCGGATTTGGCAGTGGATAGCAAATCAAGCCCGACCGACGCTTCTATCCACACTGCACCATCCAGAAAATGGCCTGCGTCACCACGCGCGCGCAAATTAGCCGAAGAAAAAGGGGTTGACCTGTCGCTAGTCACGTGCGCCCGGTCTGATGGACGCATTGTTGAAGAAGATATTATGGATTTCCTCGCTAGTGCAGGTATGACCAATGGTCAGCGGGCGTCGCAGGCCAAGGCAGATCGCGTCAGTCGTTCTTGGACAACCATTCCGCACTTTTACATGACAACAACTGCTGATTTGACATATATTGTAGCCGCCAAAAAAAGTGGGGGGCGGAGCGTAACATTGACAGATTTTTTTATTGTCGCAATCGGGCGAACTCTAGAAAATCATATGCAATTTAATGGCTTTTGGCAGAATGATAAATCCGTTAATATTTCTGAGTTGCGAATAGGCCTTGTGGTACAAACTGAACGCGGATTGGTCGTCCCAACGCTGCAGGAAACACGGGGGCGCGCCGTGGAAGAAATTGCCGTGGAGCGCGAAGATATCGTTCGGCAGGCAGTTAATGGAGTGTTACGCGGCGATTCACTGTTACCGTCCACCTTTACAATTTCAAATGTAGGTGCTGGCCACATCGATAATTTTACGGCGATAATAAATCCTCCACAATTAGCAATCGTTTCCATTGGGAGTGTCTTACCTCGTCCAGTGGTGGTTGGCTCTCTGCTCGAGGTACGCCCCACTGCAAGTTTCACCTTAGGGGTTGACCACCGCGCACTTGATGGGCGGCAGTCTGCGTTGTTTTTGCATGATCTCAAGCGGCATCTGGAAACTGACACATGGTAATGGAGACGCATTACTTTGATGCCGCAGCCCTGGAATGGGTTGCTCACGACCGTTTTCCGGCCCTTCGTGTCAAACTCCTCGAAACCCGAGCCACTCACCCGCACGCAAGTGTCATGCTTGTACGACTGGCAGTAGGTGCCGAAATTGTTTCACATATCCACGAAATTGAGTCGGAAACGGCATATGTTTTGTCGGGCGTAGGTGTTTTAACAGTTGAAAACGCGACGTTTGTTTTTTCGCCTAGTAGGGGTGCAACTATAAAACCAGGCTGCGTCCACAGCCTGAAGAATACGGGTGTCACGGAACTTGAATTGATTGCAATTCACACGCCGCCAACTCGTTAGTACTTGCCAAGATGTTTTTTTATTACAATGAAGGTTCTTGAACACGAAGCAAAAGTAATTCTTGCCGGGCGGGGTATGCTCGTTCCTGAGGGCAATTTAGCTTTCACACCTGACAAAGCCTTGGCAATCGCCCATCAGATAAGCCGACCGGTAATTATAAAAGCCCAAGTACCAACGGGTGGACGAATGAAAGCGGGGGGCGTGAAGAGTGCAGATACACCTGCTGAAGCGCTTGCGGTTGCACAGGGCCTTATTGGGTGTACCCTGCTAGGGCACCACATTGACGCAGTGTTGGTTGAAGAACGCGTCGCCAGTCTTGAGCAAATTTATATTGCGGTTACATTCGACAACCGCACCAGGCAGGCTGTGGTGTTGGCTTCGCGCAACGGAGGTGTCGAAGTCGAATCCACATCCCAAATGCTGCACTGTCCATTCTCTCTTCTGGAACCGATCGAGGATATGCTATGGTCTAAGATGGCAGTAGCGCTGAGACTAGATGGTGATGACCAACAGAGCTTGGTGACAACTATCACGAAGCTCGCGGCACTGTTCGTGGAAAGCGACGCCCTGTTGCTGGAGATCAACCCGCTTATTCTTAACATGCATCATCAATGGTGTGTTGCGGATGTGCACCTGGAAATCGACGATGATGCTGTTTTACGCCAAGACAATATTATGGCGTGCCTGCCCCTAAGCATTGCCTTCCAAGATCAATTGTCTGAATTTGAGCGGAAGGCAGCCGAAATAGATCATGCGGATCATCGCGGCGTAGCTGGACGATTGGTGCCATTTGGAGGCGATTTAGGCCTGCTAATCGGTGGTGGCGGTGCCAGCCTGACAATTATGGATGCAATTCTTGACGCAGGGCTGAAACCAGCCAATTACTGCGAAATTGGCGGTAATCCCAGCGTTTGGAAGATTAAGGAGCTGACCAAGTTGATACTTTCGCAAGACAATGTCAAGCAGCTCGCGGTAATCATGAACGTTGTCAGCAACACTCGTGTGGATTTGGTGGCGCGTGGCGTAATTAAAGGCATCCTTGAGGCAGGTCGGTCTCCGAAAGATGTGCTCGTTGCATTTCGCATTCCCGGCGCTTGGGAAGATGAGGGCAAGGCAATTCTCGAGCATTACGGTGTTCCCTCATATGGGCGGGATACGGGTCTTGAAGAGATCGTGGAGCAAATTCGGTGGCCATCTTAGCGAATTCATTGACTCGCATTCTTGTACAAGGAATAACGGGGCGCGAAGCCACCACATCTACCTACGACTCATTAGAGTACGGTGCACGGGTTGTAGCAGGTGTGACCCCCGGGAAAGGAGGACAAAACATCCACGGTGTTCCAATATTTAATTCTGTGGCGCAAGCCATGCTCTCGACTGCCGCTAATGCGTCCCTAATTTCAGTACCGGCGCGCTTTGTAAGAAGTGCTGCTTTTGAAGCATTTGATAACCGGATCCCGCTGGTGGTTATAGTTACGGAACGAATTCCGCGACACGACGTTGTCGCAATTGTTGAAAGTGCCCGGCTGGCGGGAACGCACCTGATTGGCCCCAACAGCCTCGGAATTATTTCTCCCCACCAAACTCGTGTGGGCATGGTTGGCGGAAACGTAGCTGCGATACACCGCGCCTACAGCCCTGGTTCAATCGGGGTTGTTTCGCGAAGTGGTGGCATGATGACGGAAATTGCTAATTTATTAACACAAAATGGGATAGGGCAAAGTACCTGCATAAGTATCGGCGGAGATCCTATCATCGGATCGACTGTCTTGGACCTACTTCCACTTTATGAGGCAGATCCACACACAAAAGCTCTGGTCCTTTTTTGTGAGCCGGGCGGGACGATGGAAGAGCAACTTGCAGAGCGCCTTACGACGATTCCCTCTCGGCTGCCAATCGTGGCTTTTGTAGCGGGTCGCTTTATGGATAAAATGCAAGGACGGCGCTTTGGACATGCTGGTTCGATTGTAGAAGGCATCATCGGCAGCCCAGCTAGCAAGCGCGCAGTTCTCCAGAAGGCAGGTGTCGTCATAGCGGATAAGTTATCAAGAATTCCTCACTTGTTAAAAGACAGGTTAGATCACGTGCTGATATGAGTGTCTTTATCCAGATAATTCTCGACGAGCGCCATCTTTTGCCTCATATTCGACAGCAACTGGTTACCACCTGTCCCGTAAACATTTTCGCCTTGAACGGCAGCAGTCTTCAAGTAATCGAAGAACACCAAGACGAATGCACCCTATGTGAATTGTGCTTGCAACTCGTGCCGCGGGGGGGACTTACCATTAACAAGTTGTACACCAAGCAAGTTCTATTTGCGCGTGGCAGCAGCACCCTCTAAGTATCATGTTTCAATTGCGGCCGCCGTTATCCCCAGAAATAATTGCTACCCTGCGCATTGGGGATGTTGTTCTGCTTTCTGGCACAATCTATACCGCACGTGACGCTGCGCATCAACGACTTGCGGATGCAGCTAGGGCTGGGCACTCACTTCCACTTAACGTTGCCGGGCAGATTATTTATTATGTTGGTCCCGCGCCTACACCACCTGGCAAAATCATCGGTCCAGCAGGACCAACCACCTCAGGAAGGGTAGATGTTTTCACTCCGCCACTGTTGCAACTTGGTCTCAAGGGAATGATCGGCAAAGGCAAGCGCAGTCCACTAGTGCGGCGTGCAATTCAACAGCATTGCGCGGTATATTTTTTACTGGTTGGTGGCGCAGCAGCCCTGATCTCTGAGCACATAAAAGAAGTGGCGGTCGTGGCGTACCACGACCTAGGAACCGAAGCAATTCATCGTTTTGAGGTGGAGCAACTCCGACTTGTGGTTGGTAACGATTGCCATGGAGGTGACCTGTTCGAACAAGGGCAAGTCGCATTTCAGCAAGCTGTGTAAGTTTATGAGAAAGATGAATGTAGCAACTATTAGCGACGCTGTCTGCAACGCAGTTCAGTCGCTAAATTTCCACACTCCAGCACCCACACTAAATCAGTTAATAAAAGTTCGGGACACGGAACCCTCTCCAGCCGGGCGGCAAGCTATGCTGGAAATTGTTGAGAACAGAGTGATTGCATCGCAGCGCAAGGTGCCAATGTGTCAAGACTCGGGAATGGTGATTATATTTCTGCAGATTGGACAGGATGTTCATTTTTTTGGGGGAGACCTGAATGCAGCAATCAATTTAGGAGTACAACAAGGTTACGCTGAAGGGTTTTTGCGTAAATCTGTTGTGGCCGAGCCACTCTTTGAGCGAAGCAATACAGGCGACAACACTCCGGCAGTGGTCCATTCTGAGATTGTGGCTGGCGACAAAGTGCGCCTCAACATCGCGTGCAAGGGCTTCGGAGCGGAGAATATGAGCTGGGTGCGGGTTCTTACCCCTGCTGACGGCATCAAAGGTGTAAAAGCGGAAGTATTAAGATGTGTTTTGGAGGCTGGTCCGAATGCGTGCCCGCCGATGATTGTTGGCGTGGGTTTAGGGGGAACCCTAGAAATGGCCGCGTTACTTGCAAAGAAGGCGTTAATGCGGAAGGGCGGCAGCCACAACCCTGACACGAGATATGCGGTGTTGGAATCGGAATTACTGCATCAGGTTAATTGCACGGGTATTGGCCCGCAAGGTTGGGGGGGTATAAATACGGCGCTGGAGGTGCGTATCGAGTTTTATCCAACCCACATCGCAGCACTGCCAATTGCCATCAACTTAGACTGCCACTTGCAGCGCCACACCGAAGTAGTTTTGTAGTTCAGAATTAATTTCCATCAGGGAACCCCATTCTTGGCCGACACGTCACTATCGGTAAGTGAGATTGAAGCATTTGTGCACACGCTGCAAATTGCAAACCACCGCGCCGCCAACCAGTTCCCAAATCATGCCCATGGACGCCAGCCAGTTCATGTAGTCTACGGAGGCGCACACCTCTTTAAGGCCAATATGGCGAAAAAACTGGGGGCAATTGCACTGCGCGCTTTGCAGGAATATGCACCCGATCCGACGACTCTGGCATCAACTCTCGAAATGAATCCTGAGTTTGCCCTCCGGATCTACCCGCGCATAGTCAATAAACTAATGAGCGAGCCAATCGAGGATTTTCGAATTGATTTTGAGGACGGCTTTGGGCATCGAAGCGATCGCGAAGAAGACCAATATTCGCAAGCAGCTGCTAGCGAACTAGCCAAGGCAATGCGTGATGGCACACTGCCACAGTCGATTGGAATCCGAATTAAGCCGCTAAATGAAGAGTTAAAGCATCGCAGCCTCAGAACTTTTGATTTGTTTTTAACCAAGTTACTAGACCAGACCGGTGGCGAACTTCCGCCAAATTTTGTTATTACCCTTCCGAAGATTACCGCACCCGAACAAGTAGCCACACTTGCTATGGCGTGTGGTGCGTTCGAGCGCGCAAGGAAGCTGGCAACAGGAACACTGCAACTTGAATTAATGATTGAAACCACGCAGTCAATTCTTGCCGCAAATGGCAGCTGCGCCCTGCCACACTTGGTTTTGGAGGGTGGTGGACGCATCCGCGGTGTTCACTTTGGTATCTACGATTACACAGGAGCTTGCGGTATCACTGCTGCTCATCAGCATCTAGAGCATCCAGCGTGTGACTTTGCGCGGCAGATGATTCTTGCTGCACTCAGTAGCACTGGCATCTGGCTGTCAGACGGTCCTACTAACGTGATACCCGTCGGGTCGCCAGAGGTAGTGCACCGCGCCTGGCGTCTGCACTGCGCGAATGTGCGGCAGTCGCTTGTCAACGGTTTCTATCAAGGCTGGGATTTGCATCCCGCTCAATTGCCAGCTCGCTATGCAGCTGTGTTCGCATTTTTTCTCGAAGGGCTTGACACATTCTCGGAACGCCTCAAGAACTTTGTCGCAAATTCGGCGCAGGCTTCGCGCTCTGGAAATATTTTTGACGATGCGGCCACAGGTCAAGGGCTGCTGAATTACTTTCGGCGTGCTATAGACTGTGGTGCAATTTCTGAGGCGGAAGCAGTTGAGAAGTCTGGGCTCACGCGAGCCGAGCTGCACCTCCGATTGTTTGTGAAACAAGCCGTTAAAATCTAATGGGCAGCTTTTCTTACTCGAGTAGAGTGGTACAGAATCATGGTGAAAGAGGCACTTGTCTACGCCCCGTTTATATATGTTGTCGCGCTTAGGGTTTGCGGTAATATCTTACACGCACTTCCCCACAAGGAGTAGAGATGGACACAATTGCAACTATCGAACCGATCCCAGTAAGCTACCCCGAACCAAATGACTTCAATGCCCTGCGGCACTTGTGCCTAGTAAAAATCACCACTCGTGATGGCGTTGTAGGCTGGGGTGAATCAATCACTCAATTTCCCGAAGCCAACTTTGCTGTAAAGGCGATCATCGACGGCATGAACGAGCGACTGGTGGGAAAGAATCCACTTGAAAATATTGCATTATGGCACTCGCTAAGGGACAGAAAATGGTGGTACGGCTACGGCGGGGGCATCGCCAGTTATGCTGTAGCCGCAATCGATATGGCACTTTGGGACATAAAGGGCAAACTACTGAGTACAAGCGTTCTTAATTTACTCGGGGGTGCGGTGCACGACAAGCTACCCGCGATTGCATCATGTCACGCCCACTATGAAGATATCGGTCACATGGTTGCTGAGGCCCAAGAGTGGGTAGCGCCTGGTATGCACGGGGTGAAGGTAGGGCTCGGCAAGCGTGGCAATGCGCGCCTCGGATATCAGCACGACCGTGACGTGGAATACATGCGCCGCATGCGAGAGGGTCTCGGACCAACTTCCATGATTATGCTTGACTGCGGGTGGAACGTGAAGTGGGATGTCACAACCGCGGTGCGTCGCGTGCTTGCCTTTGAAGAATACGGCTTGCACTGGATGGAGGAGCCACTGGGTGCTTGGGATCCGGAGGGCTATGCCAACCTGCGGAGCAAAACCACTACGCTCATCGCCTACGGCGAGAAGGAGTGGGATCTAGAGGGTTTTGAGCGCATTCTGGCCACAGGAACTGTAGACGTGGTAGGCATCGATCCGGGTCGGGCCGAAGGAATCACGGGCTTCAAAAAAGCCACGGACCGGGTGGAATTCCACCGGCGACAATCGAATGCCCACGCTTGGTCCAGCGCTATCTGCTCAGCAGCTAGTATCGCCATCAGTTTCAGTACGCCGTCGTGCAAGCTATTGGAGATGAAACCGCTGGTTAATCCGATGCAGAACGAGTTGGTTTCTGAACCAATTACTCATATTGGCGGCTGGTTCTACCCACCAACCAAGCCAGGCTTGGGGATCGACATTCTTGAAGAAGTTGTCGACCGCTATCGGAGTGAGAAAGTACTTGCGGACCCGGCCTCAGTCGGCGCGATATAGCCGGGGTCCAGAACTATTCTGGTAAAAGGAAACCTGAGTATGACTTGGAGTGTGGGAGCGGGACTGGAGGGCAAGGGCGTAATCGTCACTGGCGCCGCGGGCGGAATTGGCAGTGCAGTCGCGAGCGCGTTCGCATCGACTGGTGCAAAGGTGATGGCAGTGGACTTAGACCAAGGGAAGGTGAGTGAAGTAGTTGCAGGATTAGAAGGCGTGGGGCACGTGCCGGTTGCTAACAACCTAGCTGACCTCACAGGGCACGCCGCGTTGGTACAGCGGGCTTGCGAAGAATTGGGCAACCTGTATGTGCTGGCGAATGTCGCTGGCGTGCTGCGGCGGCGAGCGAGCCTTGATGACGTATCAGAGGAAGACTGGGACTTCCAGCAAGACATCAACCTAAAAGCCGCATTCTTTCTGTGCCGCTCAGCAGGAAATGCGATGATAGCTATTGGTCTCGGTGGCCGGATAATAACCTTTAGCTCGCAAGGATGGTGGACAGGTGGATTTGGCGGATCTGTGGCGTATGCAGCAAGCAAAGGCGGAGTGACGAGCATGACACGAGGTCTCGCCCGTACCTTCGGCCCGCACCGGATAACAGTAAACACAGTCTCACCCGGCCAGGTCCACACCCCAATGCTAATGACAGGTTTGTCTAAGGAAGTCTACAACAATATGATGCAGCAGACCCCTCTCGGGTATGTGGCAGAGCCCGAAGAACTTGCAGGCCCTGTGGTGTTTCTCGCGAGTGACCACGCACGTTATATCACCGGAGCGACTCTCAATGTCTCTGGCGGATTCCTAATGTATTAATAACCGAGAATTATTTCGATTGGCGATGCCCTGTGCCGTGTTGACAGGGCCTACAAATAACCTTGTCACCACCCGTCTAGTCATATCACGCGGCAAGACAGTATTCGATGAAAGCAGATTGAAGGCAATTCCTGGAAGAGAGGTGAAGCCAGTCCGCACAACCATTACCCCTGCAGCTCATCGCGAAGCCCTACCCGTAAAACTACGGCACCCTCAACATTTTACGCTTACCCACAGTGAAACCACTGACCAGTGCGTTGAGGTCGGTTGCGAATTCAAATCCGAGCAGAAGCTAGACCATAAGCTACACTAAATAGGCTTCCTGCTTCACGTTTTTGCACTACAACTTCCCGGCAAAAAGTCAGGCATGAAACGCCGAATTTCTTTCTTCGGACCCGGACAGTACTCACGCATACATACGGAGAAACTTTACAGCGTCTCTTGCAATTTCAAGCTCTTCCAAATTACCGAACAGGTTAGAAAGTTCAACTACCACTGGCTGCACATAGTTTCGTCTCTTCAGAATTTCCATGCACTTATCAACGTGGACATCCCCAGAACCGAATCTCACTGTTGGCCACCAACCCGTTGCGGCCTCATGTCCCTTAACCTTTATAATCTCTTTCATTTGAATCATAAACACTTTATTGAGATCCACTTGGTTTAGAATCACGATGGGGTCATCACCCACCCTTAGAGCATTGCCCAAGTCGAGACACAGCCCAAGGTACGGCGCCTCAATAGAACCAATAAACTCAATGAGGTCGGCAACGCAGAAATCAGCATGGTTTTCAATGGAAATTCGAACTTTCAACTCTGACGCCCGGTCAACCAAATGCTTGATCAATGGCCGCAATAATTCGATACGTTGATGGGGGCTCTCCAGAAAATTATTGTGATTACCGCAGACGACGCGCATCTCACGGATCCCAAGCTTTCCTGCAAACTCTAAGTACAGCTCCGCATTCGCCAAGCGTTCTATATTTCGTCCACCATCGAAACCATTCGGATGGCCCCAAGTCAATACAACGTCACCACCCGTTGCTTCTCTCCAACAATCAATTTCTCTGTCGATCCCGATCCGCGTAACATTTATATGGGTAGTTTGTATTGACGCTATATCCGCTTGGACACTCTCGCAAAACCTGAAAAAGTCGGCGGTTTGCCACTCTATTGAAGTCGGCTTCTCCCAGGCGGTTGTTTCGTTAAAGAAACGATGGAAGCTGTAACTATCGACCCCGATTTTCATCGCGCCAGCCATCCACCATCGACAGGCAAGACTACGCCGTGAAGGTAATCTGAAGCTGGTGACGCCAAAAACAATGCCGGACCAATAAGATCACGCGGTTCCCCCCAACGGCCGCTTGTAAGCCTCGCAAGCACTTGCTTATAACGCTCAGGGTCTTTCCAGACATGCGCATTCAGTTTTGTCTTGATATACCCGGGAGCGATAGCGTTAACGTTCACTCCGTACGGAGCCCACTCATTGGACAGTGCTTTGGTTAGTTGACCCACTCCCCCCTTACTAGCCGCGTACGCAGCTACATTGAGACCGCCTTGAAACGTCAGCATTGATGCAACTGTGATGATTTTGCCTCGCTTTCTTGCGATCATTTCCGGCGCTACATTTTGTGCAAGCCGGAAGGTAGCAGTTAGATTAACTTGTATTTGGCGTTGCCAAGAGTCCAGTGTCATATCCCTCGCAGCGCCTGGCTCAACGTTACCATGCGCAAGAACCACTACATCAATCTGGCCCAGTCTGGTGCGAGCATCTAACACAGCCGAAGTAATTGATGAGTCCTCCAAAAGATCACCGCAGATTGCGTGAAGCCTTTTGCTATGCGAACTGTGCTTGTGGAGTGTTTTTTCAAGCGCCTCGGTTGAACGCCCTAACACGCAGACAACACCACCTGCACCCAGAAAGCCACCGACCAACTCGGTGCCTATGCCCCCTGTCCCACCAGTTATAAGTACCCGCAGTCCACTAATATCAAAACAGTTGTCCATAAAACTTGGCTCCCATCATCATCTGTAATAACACCTTGCACAGAAATAGTCGTTGAGTATCAGGATTTTACACTACAGGTAATTCATTACTTGTTTCATACGAACGCTCTGCATCGAGTTCAGCTTCGAATAATACTGCTTCTTGCGACCCGAACAGAATGTTTGATTTACCCAAAGTTTTAATGTTGCTGCTCGTTGACCAAAGCGAAGTAGCACAGCGGCTCTGCTGCGCATCGAACTTAGAACTATGCGGTGCATTGTGTGCACATCTGCTATCCGCCCCATTAGCTGCTTAACCACCCTGCCTAAATTGTGAATTATGGGTTTGGTCAGTGAGTGCGCACTACCCAACTCACTGTGTATCGCAAAAAGCTGCTGAATTCCAGTGCGCTGAGGGCTTGCCACAAACAGGCAACTCATCTGCGAATGCTCTGTCATAGTTTTTCTACAAAGAAATTATTTTGGGCCAAGTTGATGTCGTGTAGAGATTTTTACTAAACTACAGGCGGCAAAGGTGGACTATCAACAGGTTTCCATTTGGGGCGGATCTGGAAGACTGGATTTAACAACTGACGGTGACACAGGAGCGCCTGCTAAAAATCCGGAAGACTGCTGAGTTGACTCCGCAGCGGCGAGACAAGATGGCCCGGCTGGCCCTTGAGTTGCGGCTCGCAACGGCTACGGTAGCTTGCGTCCGTAGCGTTTGCCTTCCCCGTCATGGCCGATATGGCTTGTGATACAAAACCTTCGCCGTCTGCGATACCTGCAAGCATTCCGGTCTGCACCATGTTTGCACCAGACCAGTGACCGCGCGGGTCACTAGCAAGGCTGATGTCACCTAATTTATATTTAAGGTCCGACTGATGCGCTTGCACAGGACGAAACCAGTGTATTAATGCCCAAAACTTGGTCGTGACACGATTCTCGGCTATTATTACCATGAATTCTTTTTCAGGAACACCCTATGGCCCCATCATCCGCCTACCAATTGCTGGCTGAGCAACTGACAGCCCGCGGGCTTGACCCGCTGCGCATCAAGGACCTGCTCAAAGCGCAGCGCATTGAGACTCCATCGTGGGGGTACGCTAACAGCGGCACGCGCTTCAAGGTGTTTGCCTGGCCCGGTGCAGCGCTGACCACGGACCACAAACTGGCTGATGCCGGCATGGTGCACAAGCTTACCGGCGTTGCGCCATCGGTT
>SXGQ01351528.1_pt1 | contig 11963 bp, 10 predicted proteins | sample 3178371 | NCBI WGS metagenome assembly SXGQ01 (sample SAMN11356859, study PRJNA531348) | freshwater metagenome | isolation source: freshwater sample F1-20 | place: China: Fuxian Lake, Yuxi | collected 2017-12-25 | reverse complement strand
CGAAGCTCGGGACCTGGGTCTTCACATAGCGCATCGCCAGGGCGAACGTCCCGCGCTGCTGGAAGACGTTGGTGCGGAAACGGCCCACCCCGGGCTCGTAGTAGCTGAAGTCCACCTCGCGCTCGTCATCCATGCGGCGGCGGGCGTGTGTGGGGACCATGGCGGTCAGAATCTTACCCATCCATTCCTCAGTCGGAGTCGGTGCGTCGATGGTGATCAGTTGACGGCTGATGCGGAACACCACTGGGGAGCCCACCTTGATGTGAATGTCGGAGGCACCACCTTCAACCGCGGCTTTTAGGATTCCGCGCAGCAAATCTGTGTCGTAGCTCATGGATTTTGACTGGCAGAGGTTAGCAAGTACGGGGCCGAGCGACACGGAATTTCCGAGAAAACCCGCATTCGAAGGCTGCGATCACCGAGAATCACTCGCCGGATACACGAGGTGCCACGACTCGGCGATGGACGAGGGGCGTTCCCTGTATCACTGTTTCCACGTTGTGAACGCCGCGCTCGGCAAGCAGTTGATGATTATTGGCGGAACACTGTTGGCGGTGGGAGCGATCCTCTGTTGGTGGCGACCGCTCCGAGGCGGTTTGCCGGGTGACATCGTCATCGAGCGTCCGGGTTTTTCCTTCTACTTTCCGGTGGTGACTTCCTTGGTGCTCAGCCTGGTGCTGAATTGGGTGCTGCGTTGGTTGAATCGATGAAGCCTTCCAAGCCATTGCCCGAAGTCCCCTGTCCCCAGTGCCGCCGTCGCGGACCCTGGTTGGAAAGTCCCAGCGGTCCGTTCTGTTCCGAACGCTGCCGGCTCTTGGATCTCGGCCAGTGGTTCGAAGAAGGGCATCGTATCAGCCGAGAGCTCCGACCCGGAGATTTCGAAGGGTTCGATGAGTTGACACCGGGAGATCACTTGGACCGCCCCACCGGCGTCTAGGCGGTTCAAGCAGTGCCGGACGTGGCGTTTCGGCGGGTCCGGGGCAGGGGCCCAAAAATGGGTGGGCGTTACAAAGATTAGTGTGGGTCTTGGGGAATTATGGGTTTTACACCCCGCCGTGATTCGGTGACTTTTATCGCTCAGCGATGAGTCCGTTTTCAAAGGGCGTCAGGGCATTCGGTTTCTCAGTTCACACGGAGCCCGGAGTGCCCCGCCCGACTGCTGATGGCATCGACAAAAGCTACAACCCGAGGCATGCATTTACGAAAGATCCCTGAACCGGAAACGGCGTTCCGTGTCGCTGTGGTGATGGCTCTGTTGCCTGCAAGTGGGATGTGTGCCGATGCCTCGGGGGTTGAAGCCTACCAAGTCGACCGGTGGATGAGCTACGAGGTCCAGGGAGTGCGCATTCGACCTCAGTTGGACATCAACATGATGTACAACAACAACATCTTCTCGGCGTCCGACGTGGGAACCATCGAGTACGTCGATCCACGGACGCCCACTTACAACGTGTTCGATGTGAACGGGGGCTACGTTTATCGGCCGTCGTTTGGCCAGCTTTCCCAGCCCTATTCGGGGGCCCTCCAGTACCAGCTCTACAACGATGCGTCCCTGAATCAGCGGATCGCGTCCTCTCCCGTTTTCGCGTCGTCGGTCTATCCCCCATTGACGGTGCCCACTCCGCCCAACGCTCCGGCGACGGCCACGGGCATTCTGGCGGGCTTCCAGACCAATCGATTCACGCTCAACCCGCGTGTGGCCGATCTGATCGGCACCGTGTCGCCCGGCGTCAGTTTTCAAGTGGGTTCGGAAGAGGAGAATTTCCTCAACGTGCAGTATCAGAGCGACAATGCCCGGTATTTTGATTTGGGGGTCTCTCCGGCACCGATGCACCGCATCCAGGTGGCGGGCAAGTACGACAATCAAAGCCGCCTGCGGATGGAGGGAAGCCATGCCACGGAGTTTGTTTCCTCGTTCATGGGTGGTTGGGTGAACCTGGGTAATACCTTGGTCGATCGCTGGACTCACACCACCTCGGGCCGTGTCACGTATGACAGCACCGAAAAGACGGATGTTTACGTCAGCGGATCCCGGAACTACATCAACTTCGAAAAGGTTAATTTGTACGGCAACGATGGTTGGCGAGCCAATCTGGGAGCCAGCTACAAGCCGACAGAACGGCTCTCCGTGTTCGTCGAGGGTGGCTACGGTCTCACAGATTTCATCCGAGGCACCTCGGCGCTCGGTTTCATCCCGACTTCTCACGTGTACGGCGGTTTCGTCGGAGTTCGCGGCCAGTTCACAGAGCGTTTGGAGGGCACGATTGGCGGCGGCTACGAGATCCGCGATTTCCCCGACATCCCTGGTGCTTCCTTTTCCATTCCAGCGGCGAACATTTCGGTGAGCTATGCCTTCCGAGAGACGACCAAGTTTTCGTTGGCCTACACGCGGCGCACCGACAATGCCGCCCAGATCGCGCGCCAAGGCGTCACCTACGACACGACGGCCCTCAATGTCCAACAGTTGCTGGGCACGACCGGTACTTGGATGGCCACGGCGGGTATTTCGTACCAAGGGGGCGCATTCGACAGTCTGACCGGCTTCGGGGCCGCTTACGAGCCCATTGCCGGCACATCCCTGAGGTCGCTGAGTCTACGCACCGTCGACTACAAGCGTGACGACTCCATGCTTTCGCTGTCTGGCGGAATCTCCTACACGCCGCGGCGTTGGCTGAAGTTTGGTCTCAATTACTCCTACGAGAACTATTCCATCAATTACGCGGATGCCGGATTGAAGGATGTGTTTCTACCCACCTATGATGCCCACCGAGTGATGGTGGGAGTGCAGATCGGTTATTGATTATGAAATGGCATTTGAATCTTTGTTTGTCCTGTTTGTTGGTTGGGGAGTTGGCCCTGGCCCAGGATTCAGTCCGTCGAATCGTCCCGGGAGATGTCCTGGTGATCAATGTCGCCGAAGAATTGGACATGAAGCAGAACCTCCGGGTGCCGACGGACGGCAAGATCACCTACTGGCTGCTTGAGCCGGTGGTCGTGACCAACAAGACCGTGGCTGAGGTCCGTCAGGAGCTCTACACGATGCTCGATAAAGACTACATCATCAAGCCAGCCATCTCGGTGGAGGTTTCCGAGTACGTGAAGCACTTCATCAACATCACGGGCAGCTTCGTGATGCAGGGTCGCAAAGAGATTCCGGCGGAGCGCCCGATCGACATTATGGATGCCATCGCGTTGGGTGGCGGTTTCAGCCCACGTGCCGACCAAGGCAAGATCATCCTGCGGCGCAAGGGGCAGGTGACCACCTATTCCAAGAAGCAGTTGGACAAACTTTATGCGCAGGGTGAGCGGGTGATGATCGAACCTGATGACACGTTGGAAGTTCGGGAGAGCATCCTTTAATTTGTTTATTTGATTTACCATGGAGGACCAATTTCAACCCCAGCAGGGGAATTCGATGGGCGGAGCAGATCCCTCCATCAATCTGAGGCAGTATTGGCATGTCATTCTGGAGCGTCGGTGGCTCATCGTGGCGACCTGGTCGGTGTGCATCATCGCCGGCGTGCTTTACGCATTTCAGGCGACTCCCATGTTCCGAGCCATCGCCCGGCTCCAAATCGATCCGGAAAACCAAGGCGTGCTGAACCTGAACAGCCTGGCTCTGGGCAACCAAGATCAGAACTACCTGACGACCCAGTACCGGAATCTCGAAAGTCGCAGCCTGATTCTGGAGGTGATGAACAAGCTCAAGCTCGACACCGAGGATGAGCGCTACACGAAGGCTGTCGACAAGGTCACGGCCGTGACCCGGGACATCAAAATTGTCCCGATCCGTCTGAGCCGATTGGTGGAAGTGCAGGTGACCCATCCCAAAGGTGATCAAGCCCAACGGATCGCGGATACGTTGCTCAAGGTCTTCTTGCAGCGGAACTTGGACGACAAGAAAGACAAGGCGCTTCAGGGGCTCAAAATCCTGGAACAAGAAGCCACGGGCAAGGAACTCGAGTTGAAGACGCTCCAGAGCCAATTGCAGAAGTACCGCAAGGACAAGGGGATGGTTTCCCTGAAGGACGAGCAAAACATCGACGCGGCCACGATGCGCGATCTGAAGACCGCCTACGAAACCTTGCGTTCAACGGCCGACGTGGCCAAGCAGACCGCCCAGCAGGCTCAAGAGTGGTTGGCTGCTGGTAAAGACATCATCGACTTTGGTCCCTTGGCCAAGGATGAGCAGGTGGCCTTCTTGCGCAAGCAGGTCAACGAGAACAGCTCCAAGCTCGCTGGCCTCCGGACCAAATACCGTGAGCGGCACCCCCGGGTCATCCAGACGGCCACCCAGTTGCAGGCAGACTCCCAGAAGTTGCGTGATGAATCCGAGCGAGCTCTCCAGGCCATTTTCCAGATGGCCGAGTTGGAGAAGAGCCGGGAAGCCGAAGCCTTGCGGAAGTACAAAGAATCGGTGGAGCGCGTCTTTGCCCTCGATGAGGCCAAGATCGGTTACGATATCATGGAGCAGCAGCTCAAGCGGGTGGAAGGCTTCTACCAGACCATCCTGACCAAGGCGAAGGACTTCGATATCGGGACCAAAGATCTCCTCCAGAATATGAAGGTCCAAGATCCGGCCTTCGCTCCGCTCAAGCCGGTGAGCCCCAACAAGCCGCTGATCTTCGTCGGCAGTGTTGTGGGTGGCTTGGCCGTGGCCTTGGGGCTGGCTCTGTTCTTCAACTTCCTCGACGACTCCATCAAAAGCCAGGAGGACGTGGAAAACATCCTGCACCTTCCGTTCTTGGGCTATATCCCCAATATCAAGTCGATCAGCATTGTGGAGCGCGACCTCCAGTCGCACCTGCACCCGACTTCCAGCCCAGCCGAGGGTTTCCGAACCCTGCGCGCGGCCATCTCATTGGCCAAAAACGCCGATAAACTCCGGGTCATGGCCTTCACTAGTACGATCCCTTCCGAGGGCAAATCTTTGGTGGCCTCCAACTTCGCGATCGTCACCTCGCAAACCGGACTCAAGACGCTGTTGGTCGATGCCGATCTCCGTCGTCCGTCGGTCCACAAGGCGTTCCAATTGCAGAGTCCGGTGGGCCTATCCGCGTACCTCGCGGGCCGGACCGACAACCTCAGCGAATTCATCCACACCACCGAGGTTCCCAATCTCGACGTGATTTGCTGCGGTGCGGTACCGCCCAACCCCTCCGAACTCATTGGTTCCAACCGCATGGTGCGCTTCCTCGAGGAGGCATCGCGTCGGTACGACCGGGTGGTTCTGGATTGCCCGCCGGTGTCGGCGGTCTCCGATCCGCTCATCGTGGGTGCCATGGCCGATGGCATGGTGTTCGTGACCAAGTTCAATAAGATCCGTCGCGAGCACGCGTTGCGGTCTATTCAACGAATTCAGGACTCGGGCATCCACCTGGTCGGCTTGGTGCTGAACGACATCGATTTCGAGGGCAAGGACTCGTACTACTACAGCTACCACTACTATCAGAACCGATACTACTCCTCGCACTATCGGAACAAGTCGGCCGATGAGCCCGCTGACAAGAAGGCGACTTCGGCAACGAGCAAATCGGCCTGATCGGGTAGGTCCAGTTCGATTCTGTTTAAATCAAAAACGGCGCGGAGTTCTCCGCGCCGTTTTTTTATTCCAGGGCATTTCAGTTCAGGGTCGTTCCGAGAGGGGTTTTCTGGTCCAAGGCCGGCGATCGTCTTTTCCCAAGAAAATCCTCCCGAGGGATTTAGTCTTCGCGGAGGATCGTGGTTTTTTGGAGCGGCGCGGTGAAGGAGGCCTCGTGACCGTCCGGCCATCGAATTCGAGCCTCGGAAATTTTGCTGCGTCCCAGGCCGATGTTGATGGGCAGTTCACTGTGCGAGAGGTAGCTCTTGGTGGGCATGACCTGACGCGAGATCTGGCGACCATCCTCGGTCCGCAGGTGGATCCAGGCTCCGATGGCGTCCGAATTACCGCCCCGCCCGATTACTTGCAGCCGGACCCAGTGATTGCCCAGGGCTTGGTCATTACGGAGCAGTAGTGGAGGTCCCTGGATTTGGGTCATGACTACGTCGAGGTCTCCATCCCGATCAAAATCTGCATAGGCCGACCCCCGACCCACGATCGGTTGGAACAGGTCTTCACCCGCTTCTGCGGCTGTGGCGCTGATAAAGGTCTGGTTGCCTCCGCCGTTCCAAAAGAGTTGCGCCGGTTGCCGGTAGTGGACATTGGCCTGCACCTTCTCGATTTCCTCTTCGATGTGTCCATTGGTGGTCAGGACATCCAGCCGGCCATCCAAGTCGTAGTCGAAGAAGAAGAGCCCAAACTTGAGAAGCAATCGGCTGGCCGGTCCGAGGCCTTCAGTGATGGCTTCGTCGGCGAACACCAGGGTGTCTTTGGTTGGTTGGGCCACATAGAGAGCATTCATTTCGTTGGCGAAGTTACCGATGGCGATGCCCAGCGCTCGATCTGGGCGAAACCGGGCCGCGTCGATACCCATGGCCCCACGGGTCTGACCATAAGCATCGAAGGCCATGCCGCTCTGGGCCCCGACCTCTTGGAAGGTCCCATCATGCCGGTTGGTGAAGACGAAGTTTTGGACGGTGTCATTGGCCACCACGAGGTCCATCCAACCGTCGTCATTCAAATCGATCGGGGCCACAGCGAGGGTCTTGGCCATGGGCAACCCCGTGGCCGGATTCTGGATGCGAAGCCCACTGCGGGCGGAGATCTCGGTAAAATGGGACAGGGCACCCGGAGCCTTGGAACCGTCATTCCGATAAAGGGCGGGGAAGGTCCCGGGAAAGAGCCAGGGGCGCCCATAGGCGCGGCCGACACCCACGAGTTGGTTGTTTACCTCCCGATCCATCTGGGGTGACCACTCGACATAGTGTCCAACGAAGAGGTCCAAGTCCCCATCCCGATCGAGGTCAAACCAAGCGGCTGCTGTGGACCAGCCAGAGGACGATGCAGGCAATCCGCTCGGGGCTGTGATGTCCGCGAAACGTCCTGCTCCAAGATTGCGGAACAAGCGCACTCCCCCGAGTCCGGTCAGCAACACGTCGGTGCGGGAATCGCCGTCAAAATCTCCGCAGGCCACACCCATGCCATAGAACGGGACATCAAAGCCAGAGCCGGCCGTGATGTCGGTAAAACGGATGGGATCGCCCGGCGCGGTGTCGTTGCGGTACAGGGCTGCAGTGGGTGACGTGGTAGGGCGGTTGGTTGCATCTGGCCATTCCGTTCCGTTGACGAATAAGAGGTCTGCATCCCCATCCCCGTCCAGATCGAAGCAGGCGACGCCGCCGCCCAGTGTCTCAGGCAGGAGTTTGCTCCCCTGCGCTCCGTTGCTGTGCGTGAAGCGGATTCCGGCCTCTCGGGTGATGTCGGTGAACCGGATGGTGGGAGGTCGTGGTCCACGACCGGAATCGTAGGCCACGGGACTTTGGATGGGAGGCAACACCGTCGCAGACGTTGTGGGGCGACGTTGGAGCCACCAAACAGCGGCCGCCGCAACAACACACAACAGGATGAGGACGGCCAGCGAGCGGCGCAGGGCCTGAGTGATGACCTCGTCCTCCGAGCCAGGCGGGCGTCCGGGTTGTGGATTGAGGCTGGCCATGCGCGGACGCTGAGATGATCACCACTGTGTTTTCAAGCCCGGAACGTCGGATCCGGCGGGATGTTTCGCCTCCGGAAATGGAAGCCCTTCAGAAGGATGGAAGCCCCGGATCTCCTGAAGAGTCGCAGTGGCGGCAGGGATGGAAACCCATCGTGAATGAGTACAAGTCCGTGACTGGTCAATCCAGCGGTAGTCTGTTTGCATTTGCAGACGATGTCTGGAGCCGTTGGTTCCCCAGTTTTATTGACGACCCTTTTGAGGGATGTTTCTCGCTCGTTTTATCTGACGTTGCGGGTGCTCCCCTCTCGAGTGCGAACCCCCATCGGATTGGCGTATTTGCTCGCTCGCGCCACCGATACGCTGGCCGATGCGTCCTCGGTTCCGGTGGACGTGCGTCGCCGCGCTCTGGAATCGCTCCGGGACCGGATCCTCGATGCTCAGGCAGTATCGCCTCAATTGGGGGGCTTTGACGTTCACAGCCCAGAGGTCACCGACGCAGAGCGAGTGCTGTTGCAACGGATCCCGGAGGCCTTGGAGGTTTTGGACCACTCGCAGGTCTGGCAGAAGGAGTGCATCCGCACCGTCTTGGAAACGATTGTCGGCGGGCAGATTTTGGACCTCGATCGCTTCGGCGCGATTCGGCCGGGGCAGGGCGTCGTGGCGTTGACCAACGCCGAGGCGCTCGAAGACTACACCTATCGGGTAGCCGGTTGCGTGGGTGAATTCTGGACCCGCGTTTGCCGCAACCAACTCTTCCCGGCCGCCTCACTCGATGACGCAGCATTCCAGGCCGATGGCGTCCGTTTCGGCAAGGGACTCCAGTTGATCAATATCCTGCGGGATCTGCCCAAAGACCTTCAGGCGGGTCGGTGTTATCTTCCGTGCGATGAGTTGGCCCGGGTGGGTCTTTCACCGGCAGATCTTCTGGATTCGGCGGTCGAGGACCGCCTGCGTCCGGTGTATGATCGATGGTTGCATCAAGCCGAAGGGCATTTGGCAGCCGGGTGGAATTACGTCCGAAGCATTCCCCCCAATCAGGTTCGCGTGCGACTGGCCTGTGCGTGGCCGATTTTGATCGGTTTGCAGACACTCCGACGGTTGCGGGAGCCAGGCGTTTTGGATGCCCGCCGGCGCGTCAAGATCTCGCGAGCGAATGTTCGGTCGATCTTATGGGCCACGCTCTGGAGATTGCCCTTTCAACGCCGTTGGGAGGGCCTCTTCGAGTCGATGAGAGCGGAGCCTCCTCCTGAAGGCCGAAAACCGGGAGTCCCGATTGGACGTCACGGCCGATGCGAGTGAATCTGGAGGCACATGAGGGTCTTGATCACGGGTGCCACCGGTTTTGTCGGGCGTGCCGTTTGCGAGGCGGTGGCCCGTGAGGGGCATTCGGTCCGACGCATGGCCCGCGGAAACCGCTCGCAGGGCTCGGAGTCTGCAAATGGCGGCATGGATTGGGTGAGGGGCTCGGTGCTGTGTCCGGAAGATCTCCGACGGGCCCTGCAAGGCTGCAATGCTGTGATCCACTTGGTTGGCATTATCGGCGAAATCGGTGACCAGACCTTTGAACGCGTCCATCAGGAGGGAACCCTTCGAGTCGTCGAAGCTGCAATAGCGTGTGGCGTGCGCCGAATGGTCCACATGAGTGCCCTGGGAACCCGGCCGTCGGCCGTCTCTCGGTATCACCAAACCAAGTGGGCGGCTGAGGAAGCCGTCAGGGCTTCCGGTCTGGACTGGACGGTTTTCCGGCCCTCGGTGATCTATGGTCCCGGTGATGGGTTTGTGAACTTGTTCGCCCGGATGAGTCGCCGGTCTCCGGTCCTGCCGGTGATCGGTTCAGGGACGGCCTTGTTGCAACCGGTGACGGTCGAGAGCGTGGCCCAAGCCTTTGCACGGGCACTCAATTTGAAAGACGCTGTCCACCAAACCTACGATTTGTGCGGTCCCGACCGGCTCACGCTGCCACAGATCCTTCAGGCCATCCTCAGGGCCACCGGGCGCCGTCGTTTGATAGTGCGTATACCCCGTTCGCTGGCTTGGTACCCGACTGCGGTTCTGGAGCAGGTCTTTCCGCGTATTCTGCGGCAGCCGGCCCCCTTGAGTCGGGATCAAATTCTCATGCTCGAGGAGGACAACGTCGGAAACCCTGAGGCAGCCGAGCGTGATTTTCAGATCCGGTCGATACCCTTTGCAGAAGGAATCGGGGCCTTCCTGCAGTAAGTCGATGGGATGGTCGGCAGCCTTGGAATGGGCTGATCCGAGGGCTCAGGCTTGGATGAGTTCGGCGACTTTGGCCGAAATGTGGCCGCTCTTCATGAGCGATTCTCCGACGAGGATGGCATGGCAGCCTGCCGTTCGGAGGCGCTCGACATCCGCCCTCTGGTGGATCCCGCTTTCTCCCACGAGGATTCGCCGTGTGGAGTCCGAAGCCGCGAAGAGTCTCTTGGCCAGAGTCTCCGTCGTGCCGAGATTCACTTGGAAGGTCTTGAGATCCCGATTGTTGACCCCCACAACACGGGCACCACAGCGCAGCGCTCGTTCGAGTTCCGCCTCGTCATGAACTTCGACCAGAGCAGTCAGTCCGGCCGCATCGGCGAGGCTGTGGAAATGGGACAGCTGTTCATCGGAGAGAATGGAAACAATCAGCAGAATGGCGTCAGCACCCCATTCGATGGCCTCAAGGATTTGACGCTCATCAATGATGAAGTCCTTGCGTAGCAACGGCAGCGCCACAGCCTCTCGGATGGCTTTGAGGTACTCGAGGGATCCTTGAAAGAACCGTTCGTCGGTGAGCACTGAGAGGCAACTGGCTCCGGCGGCCTCGTATTCTTTGGCGATTCGGACCGGATCAAAATCCGGGCAGATGACTCCCAAGCTCGGCGAAGCCTTCTTGACCTCAGCGATCAACGCGATATTTCCCCGTCGCGGAGTGACCAGGGCGGATGTGAAGTCTCGGATGCCGGAGCCGCGCTGCTGGATGGCCTGACGAAGCTGAAAAGCGGCCACGGGTCCTGCCGGCAATAGGCCAACCTCCACGCGCTTCTGCGCGACAATGGTGTCAAGAATACTCATCAATGTGGAAAAGGTACCGGGGTTGAGGTGTTTGAATCACGCCCGAAGATCATTCGCCCCCCGGGTCTGCGGGTCCGTCCGCGATCTCGGGGTCACGGACTTGGGAGCGCTCGAAGAGTCCAATCGGCCCGGTCTGCCGGATTGGCCCAATGGCGCATGTCCTGAATGCGTCGGCGATCGAGGTTTTCAACATGCCCATCGACCATCCCAGTCACTGATCGCAGGTTGTAGCGCGGGTGCACGTAACCCCACGCCTCGGGGCCATCGTCCGAATTCCAATCCACGGCCCAGCGACGCGCATTGAGGTAGGGCGGTTTCACGACGTAGTAGCCGGGGACAATCCGGCCCTCAAATGGGCCGCGGGCAGAGGTGAAAACCAGCAGCTCTGAGGAGCGGTTCACCTCGGCGGTTTTGAGAACGCAGAATCGCCCAAACCGCTCAAAGGCGCGCTCCGTGGGTGGCAGCTCGACGTCATCACCGCCAACAAAGACGGAATTGATGCCCTGTGAGGGAAATACCGAAGCGGCATAAACTCCGAGGTCCGGATCATCCATCCGCCGAAAAGTCTCCAACGTGCGCCGGTTTTCATTGAGGTACATGACATCAAAGCTTTTTCCGAGGTAGGGGGCGATCCGCCAGGGGTATCGAGCGTTGATGGGGTGATTCACCGGGCGTCCCTGAAAGTCGGAGGCGGTGAGGCCATGGCGATAGCCGGGAAGAACCGAGTCGGAGTTGTCTTCTGCGTAAAGGCTCCACGCGATGAGCAACTGTCGCGACCCGGACATTTCATTGACCTGGGAAGCGCGATAACGAGCCTTACCTAGGGCTGGTAGCAGCATGGCCGCTAAGAGAGCTATGATGCCAATTACCACCAATAATTCGATGAGGGTGAAGGCATGCAACCTCCCACCCTGAGGAGTTGGGGCGATCCGATGATGAGTTGTTGGAACGATGCGCATCGACTGCGTTCGATCACCTTAACCTCGAAACCCGCGGCGTCCAATACCTCAGGTGAAAGACAAGGATGACGAGCAACAGGAGCCCGTGTGGTTGTCCACTTGCCTCCAAGGCTCTTCCGGTCGAAGCTTGTGTGGTTATCGAACCCCGTGCTCCACAAAAACCATGAAATCCGTTGCTATTCTTGCCCTCACTGTTGCCGCCTGCTCCCTGGTCAGTCTTCGCGCTGAAGACAAACCCAAAGCCAAGGCCTACCCGTTGGACAAGTGTCTGGTGTCTGACGAAAAGTTTGAGGGTTCCGGTATGGAAACCTACGAGTTTGTCCACGAGGGACAGACCATCAAATTGTGCTGCAAGAGT
>SXGQ01374942.1_pt1 | contig 11964 bp, 11 predicted proteins | sample 3178371 | NCBI WGS metagenome assembly SXGQ01 (sample SAMN11356859, study PRJNA531348) | freshwater metagenome | isolation source: freshwater sample F1-20 | place: China: Fuxian Lake, Yuxi | collected 2017-12-25 | reverse complement strand
TTGGCGACGGCCTCGCCCTTCTCGTCGTTCATGTCGACGACGACGACGTGCTGGCCCTTCTCGGCCAGGAGGCGGGCGGTGGCTTCGCCGAGGCCGCTGGCCCCGCCGGTGATGACAGATGAAGAACCGGTGATGTCCATGGCCGGGGACCTTATTGACTGACCGGTCAAGTTCGCCAAAACGACTCGCTACCCGGGCACCGTCGTCTTCCAGGCGCTCGGGTGGGTGTGGCGGCGACGCCAGCGGGACAGCCACAGGGGGAAGGCGTCGATGGGCATGCCCCGGGCGAAGAGGTAGCCCTGGGCGTGGTGGCAGCCGACCTCGGTGAGTCGCTCGCGCTGCTCCTCGGTCTCGATGCCCTCGGCCACGATGCGGATGTCGAGCACGTCGGCGAGGCGGGCCAGCATCGTGACGATGACGGTGTCGGAGTCGACCCGTCCGAACCCGGACACGATGGAGCGGTCGATCTTCACCACGCCCACCGGCAGCTCGCGCAGGTAGCGCAGCGAGGCGTAGCCCACACCGAAGTCGTCGACGCAGATGGTCACCCCGGCCTGGCGGAGCTGCTCGAGGGTGCGGGCCGCCTCGCCCAGGTCCTTGAGCAGCGAGGTCTCGGTGATCTCGACGAGCAGCTTGGACGGCTCGATGTCCCAGCGCTCCCAGAGGCCGGTGACGTCGGCGACGACGTTGGGATCGTCCACGTGGCGGCCCGACAGGTTGACGCTGAGGTGCAGGTCGCGGAGGCCGGCGTTCGTGTGGTCCTGGGACCAGTCGCTGAGCACCCGCCCGGCCCGATCGAGCATCCACCGGCCGATCTCCACGACGAGGGTGGAGTCCTCGGCCACCTCGATGAACGCCTCCGGTGGCACCTCCCGGCCGTCCTCGGTGGTCCAGCGGCAGAGCAGCTCGCCACCGACGATCCCGCCGGTGCGCAGGTCCACGACGGGCTGGATGCAGGCGTCGAGGGCGCCGATGCCGACGGCCCGCCGCAGCTCGCGCTCGAGGTCGAACCGGGTCTCGACGGCGAGGCGCATGTCGTCGTCGAACACCCGGATCTGGCCGGGTCCGGCGGACTTGGCGTGGTACATCGCGACGTCGGCGTCGCGCAGCTGGTCGAGGGTGTGGGGGTCGCCGGCTTCGAGCCAGGCCACGCCGATGGACGCCGAGACCGGGATGGCGTCGTCCTCGAAGGCGACCGGCACGGCGAGCGCGTCCTGGATCCGCTCGGCCAGGCGGGCCACGACGGTGACGTCACCCGCGTCCTCGGCCAGCACCACGAACTCGTCACCGCCGTTGCGGGCGACCAGGTCGGTGTCGCGCGTGGCGTGCAGCAACCGCTCGGCCACGCGCCGCAGCACCAGGTCGCCGACCCGGTGCCCGAGGGTGTCGTTGACCGCCTTGAACCGGTCGAGGTCGATGAACAGGAGGCCGAAGCCCTGTCCGGAGCGCTCGGCGCGGGCGGCGGCCCGATCGAGCTCGGCGACGAGGCTCGCCCGGTTGGCCAGGCCGGTCAGGTCGTCGTGGGTGGCCTGGTGGGCCAGCTGGTCCTCGAGGATCTTGCGGGCGCTGATGTCCCGGGCGAAGACCGCGATGACCGGTCGGTCCTCGTCACCCGTGGCCCGGGTGGTCACGGAGACGGCACGGCGGGCGCTCGGGTGGTGGACGACCGTGTCGGCGTCGGTGATCCCCACCGGCACGTCGGCCAGCAGCGGGAACCGGTCGGCAAGGTCGACGGCCGGCTTGCCGACGAGGGCGCTCGCCGCCAGTCCCAGCAGCCGCGTCGCGGCATGGTTGGCGGACCCGACGATGCCGTCCGGCGTGACCGTGAGGATCGCTTCGTCGGTCGCCTCGACCAGGCTGCGACCGGTGGCCTCGCTTGCCGCGAGCTCGTCGCGCAGCCCACCGCACCGGGTCCGCTCGGCGTGGAGGCGGCGCTGGGTCCGCACGACGGCCAGAGCCGACAGGGCAGCCAGTCCCCACCCCACGATCAGCAGCCAGCCCACCGGATCAGTCTGGTCCCGTCCGCCGTCCCGGGGATGGATGCTGGGCGGCCCGCGCGGCCAGGTTCAGCTGAGGAGCTCGCCGAACCAGCCGTCGCTGTCGAGGGACTCCACGAAGTCGCGGATCTCGGACTCGGTGATCCCGCCGCCGGAGGGGTGCAGCCGTCGTGCGTCGCTGATGTCCCAGTCCTCGACGATGCAGCCGGCGCCGATGAGCACCGGGACCATCTTGTCGCTCACCGGCTGGACCACCATCTCGACGCAGTCGGGGCAGACGAAGCAGCACTCGGTGCGATCGGCGTCGGGGCGCCGGCGGATGGTCAGCGCACCGGCGTCGATGAGCACGGTGTCGCAGGTCGGGCAGGTGGTGCGGACGGTGGGCATCGTGGGGGAGCGTCTCCTGGGCGGGGACCGGGTGCGCCGGTCTCTCGTGGTGCGCCCACTGTCGCAATGTCCGGTTCGTGGCGATATAGCGAGCCCGAGTCATTTCCGGGGTAGCCCGTCCAAGTGGACTACGCGCACACGGGCTCGGGTCACACGGGACATAGAGTGCACCTGTGTCCCACGTGACCATCCCCGAAGCCACGGATCACCCGGCAGTCGGCGCCCCGCTCGGTCCGGGCTCGCTCCTCTGGCGGATCGCCGCCGACTGGCGCTCGGGCCTGTCCGGGCTGAGCGCCGGCATCCTGCAGCTGCTGCTGCCCCACCTCGGGCAGGGCGTCGAGGAGCACTCGGCGTTCTTCGACGAGCCGTGGGACCGGATCCACCGTTCGGTGCCCCAGATCTGGGCGACGATCTTCGCCGACGACGCCGAGCTGCGGGGCCGCACGATCCGCGACCTGCACAAGGGCATCAAGGGCACCGACCGACACGGCGACCGCTACCACGCACTGGATCCGGACACCTTCTGGTGGGCTCACGCCACGTTCACCTGGGAGATGTTCCAGACCGCGGACGAGTGGGATCACCGCACGCTCTCGCCCCGGGGCCGCGAGCAGCTCTACCAGGAGACCGTCGCCTGGTACCGGCGCTACGGCGTCAGCGACCGACCCGTGCCCGCCGACCACCAGGCCTTCGAGGACCGCTTCGATCAGATCTGTCGCACCGAGCTCGAGATGACCCCGACGGCGGAGCGGGCCATCGAGATGGCGCTCGAGGCCCGGGTGTCGCCGCCGGGGATGCCTGCACCGGTGGCGGCCGTCGCCACGCCCCTCATGCGCACGATGGCCATCGGCGGCCTGCCGCCCGTGGTCCGGGCCCGGTTCGACATCCCGTGGTCCAACGCCGACCAGGTGGCGCTCATCGGGTGGCGCCAGGTCGTCCGCGACGCCGGCCGGGTCGTGCCCCACCGGCTCACCCGTGGGCCCTACCTGCGCTCCATCAAGCGGATGAAGCACATCTCCGCGCCGCGGCCCGAGCCTATCCCGGCCTGACGTGCCCAAGGTCGCCACCCAGGTCGACGCCATCGCGGTGCTCGCCGCGCTGGCGGAGCGACCGGCCGACGGCGAGGACGTCGACCGGCAGATCCTCGACGCCGCCGGCCGCCTCCTCGTCGACGGCGGCCTCGAGGGGCTCGAGGTCGACCGGGTCGCCGAGCTCGCCGGCGTCGGCCGCAGCACCGTCTACCGCCGCTTCGACGGCCGCAACGCCCTCCTGGCCGCCACGGTGGCCCACGAGGCGCGGCGCCTGCTCGCCGCGCTGGCCGACGCGGTCAGCGAGATCGAGGACCCCGAGGACCGTCTGGTCGCAGCGTTCTGCGCCGGGCTCCGCCTGGCCCGGGCGACGGGGCTGGACGAGCGGGTCCGGGAGGAGCCGCTCCTCCTGCGCCTGCTCACCGTCGACGGTGGCCCCGTGCTCGCCGCCGCGAGCGCGCAGCTCGCCACCATCGCAGCGGCGCTGCACCCCGAGCTCGATGCGCAGGACGCCAGGGAGACCGCCGAGCTGCTGGTCCGCCTGGCCATCTCCCTCGTGCTCACCCCGGAGAGCGCACTCGACCTCGACGAGGGTTGCGAGACCTCGGTCCGACGGCACCTCGCGCCGCTGCTCGCCGCAGGACGGCACGCCACCTAGCGTCCGGCCATGCGCCTCCAGGACAAGCACGTCGTCGTCACCGGCGCGGCATCCGGCATCGGCCGGGCTGCGGCATCGCTCTTCGCCGGCGAGGGCGCACGGGTCGTCGCCGTCGACCTCGATGCCGATGCCGTCGAGGCCGTCGCCGCCGATGTCGGTGGCATCGCGGTGGCCGGGAGCGTCGGTGACCCGGACCTCTGGGAGCGCGTCGTGGACGCCGCCGACCGGATCGACGTCGCCTACCTCAACGCCGGCCTGTACGGCTTCAACGGGCGGATCGACGAGCTGCCACTGGACGTCTACCGCCGGACCGTCGGAGCGAACATCGACGGCGTGGTCCTCGGCACCCGCGCCGTGGTCCCGGTGATGCGGGCTGCCGGCGGCGGGAGCATCGTCGTGACCGCGTCGGTCGCCGGCATCGTCGCCTTCGAGGGCAACCCCGTCTACACGCTCACCAAGCAGGCCGTGGCGGGCTTCGTGCGCGCCGTCGCCCCGAGCCTGGTGCCCGACGGGATCAGCATCGACGCCGTGTGCCCCGGGGTGGTCGACACCCCGATGACCGTCGAGGCCACCGGAGGCGCCGTCATCGACCCGTCGGTGATGCCCCTCATCGCTCCCGGGACGATCGCAGCCGTGGCGCTCGACCTGGCCACGAGCGAAGGGACGGGACGCTGCCGGGCCGTCCGCGAGCGGGGCGAGCCGGTGGACTGGCACTTCCCCGGGTGGGGTGACCTGGCCCGGGCCTGAGCATCAGGCTCGCCCGCGCGGCGCCTCCGCCACGACGGCGTACATGGTGAGTGCCATCGCGAAGCGACCTTCCCGCGCGGCGTCGTGCACCGTGGAGACGAAGGCCTCCCGCTCGTCTGGCTCGAGCTGGCCGGCCTCGACGAGGTCCGCAGCCAGGCTCGCCATCGAGAAGCAGCCGGTCGGGGCCGGGGTCCGGTCGGGATCCCACGCCTCCCAACGCTGCGTGGCCTCGGTCCCGGCGATCGGCCTCAAGCCCGCGGCACGGGCGACCTCCGCCAGGCGACCGCCGATGTTGGACGGTCGCCGACGCTCCGCGCGGAGGGCGTCGCGGACCCTCCGCGTGACCGCCTCGTCCCCGACGTGGAGCCGGAGCGTGGACCAGTCCGTGTCCAGCAGGCTCACGAGCCCGCCCGGCCGGACCACACGGGCCAGCTCCCCCACCGCCCGCCCAGGGTCGGCGACCCACTGCAGCGTCCGCTCGCAGCGCACGACGTCGACGGAGGCATCGGGCTCGGCGAGGGACAGTGCGTCGCCCACCTCGAACCGAGACCGGCACGGCGCCCCCTCTGCTCGGGTCCGGGCCACTGCGATCATCGCCGCCGACGCGTCGACGCCGACGACGGCGCCGTCGGGACCCAGCGCCTCGCCGAGCGCCAGCCCTGCGTCGCCGAGCCCGCAGCCGACGTCGAGCAGACGCTGGCCGGGCGCCAACCGCAGGTGCGAGCGCTCCCAGCCGCGCAGCCGGCGCGTCGCCTCCCACGCCGCGGTCGCGTCCATGGTGGCGAGGAGCACGTCGAGGTCCGGATCCTCGTCGACCTCCCGGTAGCCCAGGTCGTGGGTGTCGCCGCCGTCCAGGACTCCCGCGTCCGGAGCGCTCGCGGGCTCCCACACGTAGGCCCAGGCGAGGGGTTCGCCCGGGGGCTGGCATGGGCCAGCGCGGACGAAGGATGCTCGCTCGAGCGCCCGCCAGGAGGGGCGGTTCTCCTGCGACGGCGTGGCGACGCATCGACGGGACCCCGGCTCGAGCTCGAGTGCCATCCGTGCGAGCTCCGACAGGACGGAGGGACCGATCCCCCGCCCGGCGAAGTCGGCGCTCAGCAGGTAGTCGATGCCCACGGCATCTGCGATCCCGACGGCCGCGTCGTGCGCCGGGTGGTCGGCGTGGCCATAGTGCTGGGCCAGACCTGCGGCGGCCCCGTCGACCTCCACGATCCACATCGACGTGGTCGCACGGCCGTCGACCCGCGGTCCGTACTTCGACTCGATCGAGTCCGGGTCGGCCGGCTCGTTCCACCAACGGGCCACGGCCGGCTGCGCGAACCAGTCGGCGAGCAGACCGAAGTCACCCCGCCGGAGCGGTCGGAACGAGATCCGGTGGGCGGACGGCACCGGCTGCATGGTGCCAGAGGTCGGGATGCAGCACGGACGCGCTTCGAAGCACGTCTGCTTCGCCCCCGCTCGCCACCTACCCGTCCTCCCCGGCGGCCCGCCGTGCCGCGGCCTCGATCTCGTCCCGCAGCGCCACCCTCGCCGCCGCATCGGTGACGCGGAGGTTGTCGAACGCCTCGAGCAGGCCGGCCGAGCCGTCGATGAGCTCCCGCACGATGTCGGCGTGGCCGGCGTGGCGCTGCGTCTCGGCCGTCACGTGGACCACGACGTGCTCGAGCGTCACCGGCTCCGGCCCCCACCACGGGACGAGACCGACGGCGTCGACGGCCAGCGCACCCACCGTCTGGTCGGCGAGCTCCCAGCTGCGTCGGTAGGCGGCCTCGATGCTCTCCCTCGACTCGTCGTGCTTCGCCCACATGTCCGAGCCTGGGGTCACGTCCGACAGCCAGCCGAGCGACTCGTCCCGGGGCCGGTCGAACACGTCGCAGAAGTAGACGAGGTGGGAGCGGGCGCTGTGCTTCACCAGGCCGAGCAGGTTGGTGCCCGTCGGTGTCATCGGGCGACGGGCGTCGTACTCACCGAGACCGTCGAGCTTCCAGAGGAGCGTCTCACGAGCGCCACGGAGGTACGAGTACAGCTCGTCGTCGAGATCCACTCCACCCTCCCCTGCTCCGACGACTGCCTACACCCGTGGCGAGACCGGGTGCGTCGGCCAGGTGATCTCGTCGAGGGTCGGCCACGGCGGACCGGAGCGGACCGCGTCCAGGAACGCCACGCCCGACTCTCGTCCGCTCGGGTGCCGGTCGTCCTGGCGCCAGCGGTGGGCGGCGACCAGCGCCAGCACCGCGCCCCTGCAGTCCTCGAGGAGGTCGTCGTCGACCTCCTCGTAGTGCGCCGTCACCGCTCGCGGCACCCAGGCGAGGTCCGCTTCGACGGGCCCCCGAGCGCAGTTCTCGAAGTCGACGAACACGGGCCCGTCCTCGGCGGCGAGGACGTTCCACGGGTGCGGTTCGCCGTGGAGGAGCTGCTCGACCGTGGGTCCGTCGGTGCGTCGCATCGGCGCAGCGAGCCGCTCGACGAGGAGGTCCCGGTCCGCAGGTGGCAGATCCGGGGTGGCGGCTCCGTCCGTGAGCCAGCGCTGCACCGCTGCGAAGCGGTCGGTGCAGTGCGGGGCCGCCACACGGGTGACCCGCAGCGCACCGTGGAGTCGGTGGAGCGCATCTGCGTACCTGGCCGGTGGGAGGTCGCCGGGCGGCGCCGATGCGATGTGGACCCACAGGGAGATCTCGAACCCATCCCGTTCCACGACCCGTGGCGGGACGTCGGGGTGGAGTCCGGCCACCGGGGCCTGGGTCGCAGCGAGGTGGGCGACGACCTCGACCTCGCGCGCTGCGCTGAACCAGCCGATCGGGGACACCCGGGCGACGACGTCGCACGGCAGCAGCCGCAGGACGAGCCGGTTCGAGTCGTTCAGCACGACGGCGTCCTCGGTGTCGAGGCCGAGCGATGACGCGACCGACGCGGCGGCGGCCGTGCCACGAAGCGCCTCGGTCGCGTCCACCGCCCGAGGGTCCCACGTCGCACGGGGGGCCATCGTCAGGTTTGGGGCGAGGTCGTCTGCACGAGCGCCGACGGTTCAGGCCGTTCGCTCGTCCGGTGCACCCCAGCCGCCACCGCCGGGGGTCAGCATCCGGATGACGTCGCCGGCCTGCACCCGGATGGTGCACTTGTCGGGCAGCCGCTCCGCACGAGCCTCGTTGCCGTGGGGCAGCAGCCAGTTCTCCCCGGTCGCACCGGGTCCGCCGCCGGCGAGGCCGTTCGGGCGGGACACGCGCCGCTCGGTGATGAGCGACACGGTGACGTCCTCGAGCACCTGCAGGTCGCGCTCGATGCCCTCGCCTCCAGGGGCCAACCCCGCACCGCCGCTGCCCTGCCGGAGCCGGTAGCGCAGCACCCGCAGGGGGAAGTGGCGTTCGAGCGCCTCGATGGGCGTGTTCTTCGTGTTGGTCATGCCCGTCTGGATCCCGGACTGGCCCGGCAGCGGCGCACCGGCCGACATGCGACCGCCTTGACCGCCACCGACGGTCTCGTAGTACACCCACCCCCGGCCACCGATGAGCAGGTTGTTCATGGTGCCCTGGTTCCCGGCGGCCACCCGCTCCGGTGCCGAGCCCGCCAGCGCGGCGAGGACGACGTCGGCGACCCGCTGGGACACCTCGACGTTGCCGGCGCCGACGGCGGCCGGCGGCTCGGCCGCCACGATCGAACCGTGGGGCAGGCGGATCCGCACCGGACGCATGGAGCCGCCGTTGGCGGGGATGGTGGGGTCGACCACCGAGCGGATGGCGAAGCCGACCGCGGACTCGGTGACCGCGGCGACGGCGTTGACGTTCCCGTCGGACTGCGGGTCCGTCCCCGTGAAGTCGACCTCGACCTCGTCGCCGGCGATGCGCAACCGCAGTCGGATCGTGGAGGGCACCTGCTGCTCGGCGTGGGATCCGGTCGAGTCGAGCACGTCCTGCGCCGTCCACTCCCCGTCGGGCAGGGCGGCCAGCGCAGCGCGCATCCGGCGCTCGCCGTAGGCGATGACCTCCTCGATCGGCTCGCCGGCGGACTCCGCGAGCCGCCGGACGCCGAGCACGTTCGCGCCGACCTGGGCGTCGAGGTCGCCCGACCGCTCCTCGGGGGTCCGCGAGTTCGCGAGGAGGACGGCGCGGATCTCGTCGGTCAATCGGACCGGCGGGATCCGCAGGCCCTCCTCGAAGATCTCTCGCGCATCCGCCGGGATCGAACCGGGCGCCGAACCGCCGACGTCGGCGGGGTGAGCCCGGTTCGCCGCCCACCCGACCAGCCGCCGGCCCGTCCCCTCACCGACCAGGCACGGCGCCACGACGGTGATGTCGTTGAGGTGGGTGCCGCCGGCGAAGGGGTCGTTCACGACGAACTGCGCACCCGGCTGCACGGCGTCGAGGTCGATCGAGTCGATGACCGCTGCGACGCTGGCCGGCATCGAGCCGAGGTGCACGGGGATGTGCTCCGCCTGCACGAGCAGCGAGCCGTCCGGCGTGAACAGCGCCGTCGAGCAGTCGGCTCGCTCCTTGATGTTCGGGCTGAACGCAGATCGCTGCAGCACGGCCCCCATCTCCTCCGCCACCCCGGTGAGCCGGGAGATGAGCACCTGCAGCGCGGCGGGCCCGAGCGTCATCGGTCCACCCGGCGCAGCACGAGCGCACCGGCGGCTCCCACCTCGGCGCGCCAGCCCGCAGCCAGCCAGATGGTGCAGTCCGGCTCGGCGATGACGCACGGACCATGGACCGGCTCGAACCCGTCGCGGTGCTCGGGCACGGGCAGGTCGGCGAGGTCGAGTGCCGGTCGGCGCAGCGACGTGGCCCGGACCGCCACCACCTCCACCGGCGCCCCGGGTCGGGCGAAGCCGTTGCGCAGCTCGTGCTCCACGTCGAAGGCCTCGACGTCCGCCACGGTGAGCTCGTGGGACTGGCCGGCGTATCGGCAGTCCACGGCAGCGGAGACGACCGCATCGGGATCGTCGGAGAGCGCGCGGGCGAGGGCACGCACGGCGTCGAGCTCCTCGGCGAGTGACGAGAGGTCGCCGGGAGCGCGACGGCTCCGCACCACCTCCCGTCGCGGCGGCGCCATGAGCAGGCCGACGGCGGACAGCACGCCGGCGCGGGCCGGCACGATCACCGCCGGCATCCCCATGGCGTCCGCCAGCGAGCAGGCGTGCAGCGCACCGGCCCCACCGAACGCCACGAGCGCCAGTCCGGCGGGGTCGACGCCCCGCTCCACCGACACCGCTCGCAGGGCGCGCTCCATGTTGGCGTCCACCACCTGCAGGACCCCGGCTGCCTCGAGGCCTGCCGACCGCAGCGATCGAGCGGCGGCATCGGCGTCCAGGGCGAGGCCGCCGAAGGTGGCGTCAGGTGGGATGCGACCGGCGACCACGTCGGCGTCGGTCACGGTCGCTGCGGTCCCGCCCCGGCCGTAGCAGGCCGGTCCGGGGTCGGCGCCGGCGCTGGCGGGGCCGACCACGAGCGCTCCCCCGGCATCGATGCCGGCGATCGACCCGCCCCCGGCTCCGATCGTGTGGATGTCGAGGGAGGGGAACCGCACCGGGTACCCACCGACGTGCCGGGACGTGGCGACGGACGGCTCACCGTCGCGCACGAGGCACACGTCGGTGCTCGTCCCGCCCATGTCGAACGTGATCGCTCCCGGCCAGCCGTTGGCGACCGCCACGGCAGCAGCGGCGCGCACGCCGCCCGCCGGGCCGGACAGGAGCAGCGCCGCAGGCAGCTCGGCTGCCGTCGCGGCATCGAGGAGCCCACCGGCCGAGGTCATCACCGAGACGTCGTCGGCGAGGTCACCGAGTCGCCCGAGGTACGAGCGGCACCGAGGTCGCAGCCCGGCGTTCACGACCGTGGTCACCGTGCGCTCGTACTCGCGGAACTCCGGCGAGACCTCGTGCGACGCCACCACGTCCAGCCCTCGCACCCGGAGGAACCGGGCGATGGACTGCTCGTGCGAGGGATCGAGGTCGGCGTGCAGCAGGCACACGGCGACCGCCTCGACGTCCGGTGGGATCACCGGAAGCGCGTCGAGGTCGATCGGTGCCAGCTCGCCGCCGTCGGCGGCGAGGCGGCCTGGCACCTCGTAGCGGAGCTCGCGTGGCACGAGGGGGGCGGGTCGGTCGGCGAACTGGTCGTACAGGCTCGGCCGGTCCTGCCGGCCGATCTCGATCACGTCGGCCAGACCCTCGGTGGTCACGAGGGCGGTGCGGGCGAGGCGACCCTCGAGCACCGCGTTGGTCGCGACGGTCGTGCCGTGGGCCAGCAGCGCGGGTCGGGCGCCGGGCGACAGCTGCTCGATGCCGGACCGGACCGCCTGGTCCGGCGCGTCCGGGGTGGAGAGCACCTTGGTGATCCGGCCCCGATCGTCGACGAGGTCGGAGAAGGTGCCGCCCGTGTCGGCGCCGATCCGCATGCCGCTCACCGTCCCGTGGTCGGGACGGGCTCCTCCCACACGTCGTCTCCCAAGTGGTGGCGCAGGGTCCCCACCAGCCGTCCGACGAAGGACTCCTCGCCGTCCCACACCACGATGGCCTCGTCCAGGTTCTTGGCCAGCCAGGCGTCGCGGCGCCGGAGCGATCCGGCGACCTTGGCCGTGGTCTCGGGCAGCTTCTTCTCGAGGAGCACCTCGGTGACCGCAGCGTCCCGCAGCTGCGCGAACCGGCGACGGGATGCCTCGGGCCAGGGCTTGTCGGCGTCGGGGAAGGGCAGGACGGCAACGAGGGGGACGCCCTCGGCGACGGCGGCCTCCGCACCCAGCATCTCGGCCCCGAGCCGCAGGCCCGAGACGACGTGCAGGTCCGGGTGCATGCGGGACTTGGCCGCCATGACCTCCTGCAACCGACGGCTGACCGAGTCGCTGACGGGGTTCGCGTCGTAGCCGCCCAGCTCGGGCGGACGAGCGCCGAAGACGCCGAGCAGGCGACCGGCCGGCAGCCGACGGTCGCGAGCGGGGGGCACGGCCGGTGCGGCGGTGACGGCGTCGGCGTCGCCGAGGTCGTCGGGGACGGAGTCGCCGGAGCGCTCCGTCTGGGTGTCGGCCGCCGCCGATGCTCATCCAGTTCGCGAACGCCAACGAGCCGGTCGACGTGCTCTTCCTCGAGGAACCCGCCGGGCCCGGCAACATCGAGGTCTTCAAGCGACTCAAGCAAGCCATCCGCGTCCCGCTGGCC
>SXGQ01472258.1_pt1 | contig 11965 bp, 10 predicted proteins | sample 3178371 | NCBI WGS metagenome assembly SXGQ01 (sample SAMN11356859, study PRJNA531348) | freshwater metagenome | isolation source: freshwater sample F1-20 | place: China: Fuxian Lake, Yuxi | collected 2017-12-25 | reverse complement strand
CTCGAAACAAGGAAGTCCGATTTTAAGTTGCCTCATGAATTCAAGCCGCTCAATTCGAACCGCGGCGGCCTTGGCGATTGGACACGCGATGCCCAGCAAATCATTTCAGGGCTCGGAGCGGGTTGTGCCCATCTTGGGCAGCGCAGTGAAGCAAGGTGGATCTTTGCGCACAGTAGTGATCGCCAGCGATGAATCGCAGCGGCGCGAATTGGAAGGACGATTGTCGCAGATCGGTTGCACGCTTCTTTCTTCCGACGCATCCGCGTCGGCGGTTTTGGCCACGCTTTCGGGGCGCGGCGCTCCGGACCTGATCATCGCCGAAGGTGGCGCTGGCGAAATGAAGTTGATGGTATCGCAACTTCGATCCAATCCAGTGTTGGCTTCCACTCCAATTGTGATGGCCATTCCTGAAGCCGATGAAGTTCGTGTCGACCAAGCCACACGACAAGATCCAACCATTGTGTTGTGGTTCCAAGGTCGAAGTGAAATTGAATTTCAAGCCGCGGCCAAGCAACTCATAGCGAGAACAATTGGCGCGACCGAGGGCGCCGAAGGAGACGCCGCGCAGATTGAAACGCTTCAAGTGCTGCGCCAAATTGGTGAAATGCAGATGTCTCCGTTCAAGGTGGCGGACGCCGAGCAGGACTTGATCGACGCGCTTTCCGCGACAACGGCCGACACGCAAGTTCTTGTCGCCCGCGTGTTGGCGGTCATGCCAACCGTTGGCGCCCAACGTGCGCTACTGAACGCCGCGCTTTCTTCGACCGAGGCCCAACAAGTCGCGCTTCTGCAATCAGTGGCTGAAAGCGGCCGTTTGTACGGCAATCAAGCCGAGGAAAAACAGATCGATCGTTTGCGACAAGCGTTGACCGAGGCCAAGGGCGCAAACGCGGACGCGTTGGCGCAAGCCTACGGCGCGTTGAGAGTGGGAACGGCCCAAGTATTGAAGTTGATATTAAAATAAGTTTTCGGTTCGCAGCGCGTGCGCGGACGCGGACGTCATGCCGCCTTAGCTCAGTTGGTAGAGCGGAGCTTTCGTAAAGCTCAGGTCACGGGTTCGAGTCCCGTAGGTGGCTTTGATTTGATCAACAAATTTCAACCACCCAAGCGTTGTAGTTGTGCCGCTATATGTTCCGCGTACTTGATCAAATCGGTCGCGCTTTCGGCTTCCCCTTTTATGCGCGACAGAGAATTCACCATATCGCCGCGGTCTTGTGGATTCTCCTCGCCGCGGGAAAACGCATCCACCAGTTGCATCATTCCTGTTTTCAACAAGCCGGCATCGCGGCGTAAATCCTGAATCGATCCGAGCACACGGGTCCTCGCCAGCAACGCGGCGGAGGCCATGGATGGCTTCAAAGATGTGGTGGCTTGCAGCGCATCAAGAAAAGATTGACGCAACGCGTTCGTGCCAAGATCTCCGCAATTATTGATATCCATGTCATTGGCCGCGGTGATTAATGAATCCTGCAAACGCTTTGTGGCATTTGTCAAGGCTGTTTCGGAGAGGTCGACATTCTTCCACGCGGTTGCCACCGGGATTTTTTGTCCAGTGGAGGCGCAGCACGCCAAGAGAAGCGTTGCAACCATGGCCAATCCCCGCACGGCGCTCACTGCGCCAACATGTATGAAGCAAAATAAAAATTGTTGATGCCGAAATGTTGATTTCATTTTTGCCTTGAGTTGATGGGGCAATAGTACGAACTATTCGCGCACGATATCAATTTGCAATTGGTCCCAAGCCACGATTCGAAGTCCGGCGCGCGGCGGGTAGACTAAAAATATGACGCATGCCGCCAATCCAATTCCGTCCTTCGCCACTGCGGAGGATTATTTGTCCATGTTGGAACTGGCGCCAACGCCCTTGATTCCAATTCATTTGCAGGCTGACAGTCCGTCCATTTTGTGCAAGTGCGAGTTCATGAATCCCTCTGGAAGCACCAAGGATCGCATCGCCACATTTATTTTAACCAAGGCCTGGCGCGAAGGAGTGGTGCGCCGTGGCGATTTGGTTGCCGAAGTGAGTAGCGGATCAACCAGTATTGCCATGGCCATGGTGTGCGCGCATTTGGGATTGAAGTTCATCGCCATCATGCCTGAGGGCGTGAGCCGCGAGCGCATCTTGATGATCCAAGGCTTTGGCGGCGAGGTGCGCTTCACTGAAAAATCATTGGGCATGCAAGGCGCCAACAACGCGTGCCAAGAATTGGCCGCCTCCACCAAAGTTTTTCTGCCGCGGCAATTTCAAAACACGGACAACGCGCAGGCGCATCGCCAAAGCACGGCGGCGGAGATCGCGCGGTGGGTGAAAGCGCACGCGCCCGCGTCGGTGAACACAATCGCATTCACAAGCGGAGTTGGAACGGGTGGAACAATGGTGGGCCTGTATCACGGATTGCGCGATCATGGTTTCAATGTGCTTCCATTCGCGGTGAGACCAGTGGCGTCGGGTAAAAATATTTTATGCGAGGATTGTTTTTCATCGCTCGAGCAGTGCTCTTTCTCGTCGCGCATTCCTGGCGTGCTCGATGGCATGAGCCAGATTTACAGGCCCAAAGAAATCGAGCATTTGCAAGAGATTGAAGTGTCCGACGAGTTGGCCATGAGCACCACGCGCGCGCTGATTCGCAAAGGATTTCCAGTGGGTCCAAGCAGCGGGCTCAATGTCGCGGCGGCGCTTCAGGTGGCCGGCACGCTTGGCGAGAACACGTGGTTGGTCACCATTCTTTGCGACCGCATGGAGCGATATTTCAGCACCGAACTTTTTACGCACTGGCGCTGATTCAATTCGCTTCTTGGCGCCAACCAACGGCCGCTTCTTTCGCTATTCTGAAGTGATGAGTCATTCACACAATTCCGAGCATTCCAAGCCACATGTTTCCGCGCGCAAGCCGACCCCGATTCGACACTTCATTCGCTTGTTTATTTTGAACGCCATTTTGTATGGCGCGTGCGCCGCGTTTATTGGCGCGATCATCGGGGATTCGCTGCCCGACACCCAACAACCCAAGGTGATTCTCGCGTTGTTCGTGGTGCCGTTGGTGCTCGCCATTATCAGCACAATTTTGCATTCCAATTCGCATCGCTGGACCAGCGTGGACGACATGGCGGATCGATTGCTTCATCCGCATCAAACTCCTAGGGAGTGACGCGCCTCGCTTGGCGCGCAGAATTTGCATGCAACGACGATTATTTCTTGGAACTATTTTGAAGCCAATCGGATTGCTCACGGCGGCATGCGTGGCGGACTCGCCGCAAGCGGATAGTTCCGCCGCCTCAGCGCACTCCATCGTTCCCAACCAGGACGCGGCTGTCAAAAATAAATCCGGCGGCTTCAACGCGCTGGCCGTTTCGCAAGCGTCGTTCCATCGCATGTTCAAGGATGGAACACTCGCGCCAGAAAAATTTCCGCAATGGGTGAAAATGCAATGCGGTTTGACTCGGGTGCAGTGGAGTGGACGCTTGCTGCCAGGAATCACAAAGGCATCGGCCAAGACATTGCGCGCGGCATGCGACGCGCAGGGCGTGCGAAGTCTGTTGCTTGATCCATCGATCGGAATTGGTTTGGCAAGCGCCGATGCGGGCGTGAGTGGCGCGGCGGTTGAAAAGTTGAAGCCTTGGTGCGATATCGCCACCGAACTTGCATGCACCGGTTTAGCCATTGATCTACGCGGCGAGGGAACATACCAGGAGCAACTTCCGCGCGCGGTCGCGGGCGCCGACTTGGCTTTCAAAGTGGCCGCGGCGGTTGGTCTTCCGCTGGTGGCGCAATCTTTGGGTGGTTTCACAAGCAACGGAACATTCATGGCGGCGCTTATGCAGCAGTTGAAGAATCCAGCAATTCGTTTGGAGCCTGCCTTTGATGCTTGGAAAGTAAGCGAGCAAGAAATTTATAATCGCGGGCGCGGCATGGATTTATTGCTGCCTTACGCGGCATCCATTCTTGCTGATTACACGGACTTCGCCGCGGATGGCGACTCCGTTAATTTTAAATCCGATTATCTCATGCGGCAAATTCGCGCGACCACATTTCGTGGGCCCGTGACCATCTTGTACAAGGGACCTGGCGATGAGCTTGCCGGCGTGCTGAAAGCGAAAGCAATTTTAATGAAATATAAATGCGTGGTCTAACAATAATGAATTCCTCAACACACACACACACGACGGAGTCCACCAGTGGACATCAAAGACGCAAAGCCATTTTGGTCACCGGGGCCGGAGGCGAATTGGGACACGCGCTGATTGAATTGCTGGCGCAACGCGGAGAAAGCAACGTGGTGGCGGTGGACATTCGCGAATTGCATCCGAACATCCGCGCGCACTGCGACAATTCATTTGTGGGCGATATTTGCGACCACTCGCTGCTTGAACGTTTGTTGGCCATGTATGAAGTGGACGAGGTCTTCCACTTGGCCGCGTTGCTTTCTACGCGCGGAGAGTTCGCGCCGGAGACGGCGCACCAAGTGAACGTGGTGGGCACGCTGAACTTGTTGAAGTTGGCCGCCGAGCAAGCGCGCAGCCACGGTCGCAGCGTGAAATTTATTTTTCCAAGTTCCATCGCCGCCTATGGTTTGCCGTCATTGGAGGAAAAACAGCGCGCCAAGAGCGTGAAAGAGGATCAATATCTCGAACCGCACACCATGTACGGCATCAACAAATTGGCGGGCGAGCATTTGGGGCGCTACTACCAAGAGCACTACCGCAAGTTGGCCAAGGACCGCGTGATTCAAGCGATCGATTTTCGCTCCATCCGATTTCCAGGAATCATGAGCGCCCACACTATGCCCGCTGGCGGAACCAGCGACTATGGACCTGAAATGGTTCACGCCGCGGCGCAGGGCAGGCCCTACGCTTGTTTTGTGCGCCCTGATAGCCGAATTTCTTTCATGACCATGCCCGAGGCGGTTCTGGCTTTGGCGCAATTGGCCGCCGCGCCCAAGAAAAATCTCACGCGCTGCGTCTACAACGTCTCCGGTTTTTCTCCAACCGCCGCCGACTTCCAGCGTTGCGTGAAAAAATATTTCCCAGCGGCTGAAATTTCTTTCACGCCGGATCTTGGTCGTCAATCCATCATTGACAGTTGGCCCGAGGACATAGACGATTCCGCGGCGCGGCGCGATTGGGGTTGGAAACCAACGCACACGTTGGAGAGCGCCTTTGAGCAATATTTGGTTCCCGCCATCAAGGCCCGTTACGCGGCGCATTAATTTAAACTGCGATTGTGATATTCAATTTGGATTTAATTCAACACGACACAAGGCAACACACCATGACCACCCACAGCAACGCCGTCGCCAAGACCACTGAAAATTTTCAAGGCCGTACCCATGAAATCCTGCGCCAATTGCAGCAAAATGGCCAGCTGAAATTGTTGCAGACCATCGAGGGTCCAATGGACGCCACCGTGAAGTTGCGCGGATACGGCGACGTGGCATGCTTCTGCAGCAACAATTATTTGGGTCTGGCCAATCATCCAGAAGTAGTTCAAGCTGGCGTGGACGGTTTGCGCAAATATGGCGCGGGCACCGCAAGCGTGCGATTTATTTGCGGCACATTTGATTGCCACGAGACGTTGGAAAAAACCATCGCGCGTTTCTACGGCGTTGAATCCAGTTACTCATTCACAAGTTGTTGGAACGCCAACGAGGCCATCTTCGCCACGCTCTGCGAGCCCGGTGACGCCGTGGTGTCCGACGAGTTGAACCACGCCAGCATTATCGATGGCATTCGCTTGGCTGTGAGCATCAAGAAAGGATTGCTGCGCGGCGTGTACAAAAATGGCGACGCCAAATCACTGGCCGCGAAGTTGGAGGAGTTGCGCGCCAATCCAGAACTCACTGGAACTTTGTGGGTGGTGACCGACGGCGTGTTCAGCATGGAGGGCAGCGTGGCGAATTTGCCAGAGTTGCGCGCGGTGTGCGATCGCTACGGCGCCATGTTGATCATGGATGACAGCCACGGCACTGGCGTGATGGGCGCGACCGGCCGCGGCACGCACGAGCATTGGAACATGCCCGCGACAAAAGTAGATTATTTCACGGGCACGCTGGGCAAAGCGCTTGGCGGCGGTGCGGGTGGATATATCGCCGGAAGCCGCGAGGCCATGACCCTGCTTGTGCAGCGCGGACGCCCAACTTTATTTTCCAACGCGCTTCCAGCCACCATCGCTTGCAGCGCCAACCGCGCCATTGAAATCTTGGAGCGTGAACCGCAGCGCGTGGCCAAGTTGCGCGCCAATGTGGCCGCCGTTCGCGCGGGCATTCGCAAAGCGGGCTTCACCGTGTTGGAAAGCGAGACCGCAATTTGTCCAATCATTGTGCATGACACCGCCAAAGCCATCGCCATGAGTCGGCGCCTTTTAGAGCTTGGCGTGTTCGTGATTGGATTTGGTTTTCCAGTTGTGCCCGAGGGACATGCTCGCCTGCGCGTGCAAGTGAGCGCGGCGCATGAGCAGCCTCACATTGACGCGCTCACGAATGCGCTGATCAAACTGAAGAGCGAGTTCGACAAATAATTTTTGCGGCGGCGCGGCGCCAATGGATTCTCGCACGCGGAGATTTCAATGAGTTCAGCCGCTCGCTTCGATCATTTTTGAAGTGTCTGCTCGCTTGGCGATTCGCTCAAGCGCCACAAGGCTCACGAAACTTCCCGTGTAATAAATCACGATGGTCCCCAGGATCACCCAGAGTCCCGAGCGCACGTCGGTCTTCATCAAGGTTGTTCCCTCCCACAGAAACAACAGCAAACCCAAGGCGAATACCTCCAACATGCACCATTCATGAACCGCGCGCAGGCGGCGGTTGCGCCTTTGATGTTTGGCCTGGGTTGCGGGCGCAATCCACAGCCAAATTTGCATGATCAACACAATGCTTGGCGCGATGATCAGTCCAACCGCAACTAGCGCCGCCAAAGCTGGTTGATGTGATTGCAGCAACGCCGTCAGGCTGGAAAGTATTGAGTACTGATCGCTGGTCAAAAGAAATTGATTCAATTGAAAGTACGGCGTGACCAGCGCGATAATGAAACAGACCGCGGAAATAATAAGCGTGATGGGACCCACCACGCTGAGCCAACCGCTGTTCTGAATCAGCCTGGTCTTCACTGTGGAAGTGGGTGTCGCGCCTTGCGCGAAGGGGTTGACCCAACGATCAATTTGTGTGGCGATGGTGGACAGCATGATCGCGGATGCGATGCTTCCAAGAAATAAATACACGCCAGTAAAAGTTTGCGTGCTCACCGCCCATTGATCCGTGGCCAGCACCATGAGCAGGATCACAATAAATGGATCCAGCATGGACCATTTTCCCAGCAAGCACAGCCAGTACAGGATTCGCTCGCGCTCGCGGGTTGGCGGAATGGCCACCCAAACCACCAACAAGACCGCCAATTTCAGAAATGGAAATGTGATGCTGAAGAACGCGATCAAGATGGCCACGACATAAATTCCGGATTCCCACATAAGCCGCACTGAATTGGGCAGCGAATAAATGTCGTTGCCAACCAAGACCACTTTGATGGACATGAAAGGAACAAAGAGCGCCAAAGCTTGCGCGAAAAAAGTGGTCAGCAGAACCGCAAGCCAGGCCCAACCAGCCCAGCCGGCTTGCCGCAACAAAGTTTGCTCGTGGTGTCCGTGCATTGAAAGTAAAGAGTACAAAATTTTCGCCAATGGCTACTCCCGCAATTTGTAAAGTCTGCGGGGCGCTTTGGCGTGATTCGTGTCGGCGTGTCCTTGCGCATTTTTATATTGGGAATAGACGCGGGCAAATTCAATGGGCTTGCGGTATTCGCCAAGCATATTGATGTACACTTCGGTCAATGAATTGCGCAGCGAAACATATTTGGAAGCCACTCGCCGCAACGGCGCTTTTGCTTTGCGCCTCATGCATGGTGGGACCAGATTACGAGCAGCCCAAACCAATTCCAGTGGAGCCATTTCGCCCTGTCGAAGGCGCCGAGGCCAATGCCAAAGAGGCGGAGTTGGAAGGTTGGTGGAAAAATTACAACGATCCCATGCTCACAAGTTTGATTGAGCGCGCGGAGAAAAATAATCTTTCACTGCAACAGGCGACCATGAATATTGCGGCGTTCCGCTCGGGCTTTGGTATTTCACTGAGTCAGCTTTTCCCCAGCGCGGATTTGGCCGGTGGTTACAGGCGCGTCTTGTCCAATCAGGTGACCAATCAAGGCTCAACCACGCAGGCGGCGCCGTTTAATTATTGGCAATACGGCGCGAGCGTGCCCTCATGGGAAATCGATCTCTTTGGAAGAATTCGCCGCGGTATGGAGGCCTCAAAGGCGCGCTTGGAAGGCTCTGTACAAGCGTGGCGTTTGTCGCTGGTGACGGTGCGCGCGGATGTTGCCAACGCCTATTTGGCGGTGCGAACATTTCAGGCGCAACTTGAGATCGTGAAGATGAACGTGGATTTGCTGGAGCAGATTTACAAGGTGAACAAGAGCAAGTTCAAAGCCCAAACTATTTCACAAATTGATCTTTCTGTTTCGGCGGCGCAGTTGGCCACTTCGAGCGCCATGATTCCCAAATTGGAATCATCCATCCAACAGCAATGCAACGGCTTGAGCGTGTTGGTGGGTGAGGGCCCTGGTCCGATGCAGGATGAACTGCGCGCGCCAACCGCCATTCCGCTTCCGACGAAATTTGTTGATGTTGGAATTCCTGCGGACCTCATGCGCCGCCGCGCCGATGTACTGAGCGCTGAAATGGATCTTGAGGCCGCCACGGCCGAGATTGGCGTGGCCGAGGCGGGGTACTTTCCTGAATTGAGTTTGATGGGAAACTTCTCTCTCGCCGCCACTGATTTTTCCGGTCTTGGAAGTTGGTCCAACAAGGTTTATTCGTTTGGTCCAACAATTTCGTGGAATGTTTTCAACGGCGGATTCACCACAAGCCAAGTCAATATGAAGCAAGCCATCGCATTTCGACTGGCCCTTCGCTGGAAAGAAACCGTGCTCAAGGCCGCAAGCGAAGTGCAAACCTCACTTGGAAATTACGCGGGCGCCATGCGCCAAATGCAGGCGTATCAAACCGGTTTAAGTGATATCCAACTTGGCTTTGACTCCGTAACCGCGCGCTACAAAGCTGGCACGATTCAGTTGAACGATGTGTTGGATTTCCAACAAGAGGTTCTGCGCGTTCAGGTTGGCTTTGTGCAGTCGCGCGGTTTGGCAGCGCAAAACATGGTGGAGTTGTATCGCACGCTTGGTGGCGGTTGGGAGACGGCCGAAATTCCAGACGCGGGCCGCGACGCCTTTAAAAAGAACGGCCCCGACATGTTGAAGACCATGCCATCGCTTGAGCAACAAGCGCAGGCCACTCCCGCAACGTAATGTGGGCGCGTTGATCAAGCGCCAACCGATGACATTCATATTGAATCGCGCTGGCGAATCGTTATGGCGAAATTGTCAGCGTTGGTCGATCGGTGCGCCCAGCCATCTCGGCCAATTTCACCTGCGCCTCAATGCGCTGGCACAGCGCGTCCAGCGACGCGCCCATGGTGGCGTTCTTCCAATTTTCAAGCGGCTTTCCACTGTCGGAATTTTCACGAAGCGCAATGTGAATTGGAATGGATCCCAAGAACGGAAGCCCCATGGTTTGCGCCATAATTTCCGCGCCGCCGCGGCCGAATAAATCGTATTCCTTGCCATCGGGTGCCGTGAAGAAACTCATGTTCTCCACAACGCCAAGAACTTCCACGCCCAGGTTTTGAAACATGCGCACCGCGCGCCGAGCGTCGTCCTGCGCCACGCGCTGCGGAGTGCACACCACAACTGCGCCGGCCACCGGCAACATTTGCGCCATGGTCAAGGCGACATCGCCAGTTCCTGGAGGCAAGTCAATGATCAAATAATCCAACTCGCCCCAATCCGTTTGCGTGGCCAATTGTTTAAATGCGCCGTGCGCCATTGGTCCGCGCCACACCAACGCTTTGTCTGGGTCAACCAGTTTTCCAATGGTCATTGCCTTGATGCCATGCAACTCAAATGGCATAAGCATTTGTCCCTTGGCTTTGGTGCCAACGTCGTCCATGCCCAACATTGTCGGGGCGCTTGGGCCGTAAATATCCGCGTCAAGCAATCCAACCGCATGACCCATTCGCGCCAAGCCCACGGCCAAATTCACGGCGATGGTGCTCTTGCCCACGCCGCCTTTGCCCGCGCCCACCGCGATAATTTTTTTCACCAACGGAAGCGGGTTGCTCGCTTCGCCTTGCGTTGAAGATGGCGTTGCCTCGGTTGACGCCGCGGCGGTGGGCGCAACTTTGGGGGCGACAAAATCTATTTCAAGAGTTTCTATTTTTGCATGTGCCACAACCGCCGCCTCGCGAACGGCGCGCTCAACAGTGGATCGAAGTTGTTCTTGCAGCGAAGACGCATGCGGGGACAATTCCAACACAATGCGAATTGCGCCTTCAAACACCGCGATGTGTTTCACCATTCCAAGCGTGACCACATCCTTGTTGGTGGATGGATCAACCACTGCGCGCAAAGATTTTTCTACGGCTGATTTATCAAAGGATGCTTCAATGGACATGGGATGGAGATCCTAGAACCTATTGGGGCGGCACGCCACAACTGTATTTTCGTGAATTTGCAAAATAGAGCGCGACGCTTTGCAATACAATGCCCCAAACTGCATTTCTAAATCCGATCAGAATTCACTGGTCACCACTTGAAAGGAAAAATTATGCGACACGTTTCACATGTATCGATGCTCTCAATTCGCAATGTATTTCTAGCCACAACTCTTTTTGGGTCGATGGCTCTCGCGGTGAGCGCCGCTCCGCCAGGAAATCCGCCGGGAAATCCGCCAGGAAATCCAACAGGAAATCCGCCAGCCAACAATCCAGATCTTGGCGGTCCACCAGTTGGCGCTGGTGCCAGCGACAGCGAAAAAGGTTTTGACGGCGGCAAGCAAGGCGGCAAAAAAGCCGGCGGCCAAGGTCCAGGCGGGCGCATGGCCGAGGAGCGAAGCAAAGGCATGGTTTGGATGAAGACCTTTGAGCAAATCAAGCCAACGCTGAGCGCGGATGTTCAAACCAAGGCCGACGCGATCAAGACCCAATTTGAAACAGAATTGCAAGCTTGGAAAGCCACCAACGGCGAAAAAATGAAAGCGCTCATGGAACAAATGAAAGCGACAAAGGGCCAGAAGCCAGATCCAGCCGTGATGGATCAAATGAAAGCCTTGCGCGAGACAATGCCAAAGATGGAAGAATCACAAAAGCAAATCTTTGCGCTGATGAGCGAAAGCGAGCAAACCGCGTTCAAGACAAGTCTTGATGCCAATGAGAAGCAGATGAAATCCAAGCGTGGCGTGGATGAAATGGGCGCGGATGAAAAGGGTGACGGTAAGGGCAAAGGTAAAGGTAAAGGCAAAGGCAACGCGGGCGGCAAGCCGGGCGATGGCGCGCCGCCGCCAGGTGGAGACAGCGACAAAGCGCCGCCACCGCCACCGTTTGATCCGTGATTGATTGAATCATTTGTTTGACAAGTTTGAATTGATCTGAGTAGTTTTGAAATGTGTGTGTGCAATTAAAAACGGACGCTCGCGATTGCGGGCGTCCGTTTTATGTTGTGTGATGACAGGTTGATCTTTGCAGCGGCTCAATTTTCATGCTGTCAAACTGCGTTCGCAAGGACACGCATTGCAAATGTGAATCAACCGCCGCCAAACATGCGAATATCGTCCCAGTTGTCCAAGCCCGCTAGGCCTTCCTTGCTCAGAATGACGGTCGAAGTCACCGGCGTGGTCTTGTTGCCAAGACCATCGGTGCGGCTGAAATAAATTCCATCTTTGCCCGCGGAAATCAGAAGGTATTTGCCGCGCGGGGTGCCAGAAAGCGGCAGGGTTGGATCGCCAAAGCCGGGATGGCGCAAGAACTGAGCGAAGAGTTTTTTCTTGTCAACTGGTGTGGAGCCATCTTCGAATAATGTGTAACTGTCG
>SXGQ01680937.1_pt1 | contig 11966 bp, 14 predicted proteins | sample 3178371 | NCBI WGS metagenome assembly SXGQ01 (sample SAMN11356859, study PRJNA531348) | freshwater metagenome | isolation source: freshwater sample F1-20 | place: China: Fuxian Lake, Yuxi | collected 2017-12-25 | reverse complement strand
GGACCCTGGCCGCCGAATGGGCCTACGCCCAGACCTACCTCTCAGACGCCGCTCGCGCAGCGACCTACGCAGACTGGCTCCACCACTACAATCACCACCGCCCCCACACCGGCATCGGCGGACTCACCCCAGCGCAGCGCGGTCACAACGTCACGGGGAACTACAGCTAGCGAGGGGAGGTGTATCGAGACCACTCTGGGCTGTCGCTGTGGGTTGGCCCGCGCTGAGCCGTTGCGGGGTGGTCTCGATACGTCCGACCGGGCTCCTTCGTCGCCAGTCGGACTACTCGACCAGCGGAGGGGTTCGCTGGTCGAGTGCCTCCACGAGCGCTAGCGAGGGGAGGTGTATCGAGACCACTCTGGGCTGTCGCTGTGGGTTGGCTCGCGCTGGGCTGTTGCCGGGTGGTCTCGATACGTCCGAGCTTCGCAAGCTCGCTCGGACTACTCGACCAGCGGAATCGTGCGCTGGCCGACGTATCGAGACCACTCTGAGCGGTCGCTGGGGGTCAGCGGCGGCGCAGGATGCGGGCCCAGCGGCCGTCGCGGGTGACCTCGGTGCCGTCGCGCTCGCCGGCGCGCTCCGCGGCGTCGGTCAGCGACATCGTGCCGGGGGAGCCGCCGAAGTGGGCGACGGCGAAGTCACGGTCGCGCTCGCGCCAGGCCGCGGCGAGCGACGGCACCAGCACCGACACCATGTTGGCGTAGCCCGTCTCCGACGGGTGGAAGCGGTCCTCGCCGAACATGACGTCGTACTTCTCGGTGAACAGGACGCCCAGCAGGCTGCCGAGCGAGACCGCGCGACCACCGGCTCGCACCACCGCGATGGTCTGCTTGCGGGCGAGCGCGCGGCTCTTGCGGCGGGCGATCCAGCGCAGCGGCTGAGGGATCGGGCGCACCGTGCCGAGGTCGGGACACGTGCCCACGACCACCTGCGCGCCGCCGTCGACGAGACGCCGGACTGCCGAGCCGAGCAGTCGCGTCGACTGGTAGGCGGGCACGCGGTGGGTCACGTCGTTCGTGCCGATGATGATGACCACGAGGTCGGGGTCGAAGTCGCCCGCGGCCTCGATCTGGTCGCGCAGGTCCGAGGTCACGGCACCGACGACAGCCTCGGAGCGGATCTCGACCTGGGCGTCGAGGACGTGCGCCAGACCGATGCCGAGCATGGCTGGCGGGGTCGCGTCGGCGCGGCTCATGCCGTACCCGACGGCGGCCGAGTCGCCCAGCACCAGGCAGCGGACGGGATCGCGGGGGAGGTCCTCGCCGTACACGCCGTCGGCGCGTGGAGGTCGGGCGTCGGTGACGCCGATCGCCCGCTTGGCGACGATGATCTCGCCGAAGACGACGCCCCAGTAGCCGGTGACGGCGGCGAGCCCTCCGACCGCGACCTGGGACGCGATCTTGTTCGGGGCTCTCACGTCGCCATGCTAGAGGTCCGTGCGACGGGGAGCCGCCCCAGGCGCCGCCCAGCGGGCGTGTGGGTGCTCACACCTACGATGAGCCGCGTGAGCGTCACCCTCCCGAACTTCCGCGACGTGGGCGGCGTGGTCGGCCACGACGGCGCCACCGTGCGCACCGGTCTGCTGCTGCGCAGCGGCGTCCCCGAGCCCACCGACACCGTGCCCGACGGCACGCCGTGGCCGCCCGCCCTGGTCGTCGACCTGCGCTCCTCGATGGAGCACGGCGGGTCGCACCCGCTCGCGCCCCTCGGCCCACGGGTCGTCACGCTGTCGCTGCTGTCGTCGCTCGCGCCCGGCTGGCACGAGGACACGCCCACGCTCACGCACCTGTACGGCAAGGTCCTCGACACCGCGGGTCCGCTGCTCGTCCAGCTGGTCGACGAGGTCGCGAGCACGGCGGCCGCGGGCGGCGCGTCCTTGGTGCACTGTGCGGCAGGCAAGGACCGCACCGGCATCTCCGTCGCACTCCTGCTGCGGCTGCTCGGCGTCCCCCGCGACGACGTCGCCGCCGACTACATGCTCACCGAGCACGCCACCGCCGCGATCGACGCGCGGCTGCGCGCCCCCGGCTCCGACCACCCGCCCGTGCCCGCAGCCTTCCTCACGGTGCCGCGCGAGGCGATCGAGCACGTCCTCGACCGCTGGCAGCAGCACCCCGGCGGGGTCGACGCATGGTTCGCCTCGGTGGGTGGCGACACCAGGACCGTCGAGCGGCTGCGCACCGCGTTCCTCGTCTGAGGCACGCGTCCAGGGCTCAGGACTCCGCGAGGCGCGCGATCGTCTTGCCAGTGAGCCGGTAGGCCAGCCACTCCTCCTGCGGCACCGCCTCCAGCGACTCGTAGAACCGGATCGCGGGGGAGTTCCAGCGCAGCACGTCCCACTCCACGCGCGAGTAGCCGCGCTCGGTGGCGATCCGCGCGAGGGCGACGAGCAGTCCCCGTCCGATGCCGCTGCCCCGCCGGGTGGGTCGCACGTAGAGGTCCTCGAGGTGGATGCCCGGCACGCCGTCCCAGGTCGAGAACGTCCGGTACCAGAGGGCGAAGCCCACGACCCGGCCCTCCCCGGACTGCGCGACGAGGGCGTGGGCCGGCGGGTCGGCGCCGAACAGCGCCTCGTAGAGCTGCACCGACGTCATCCGGGCCTGGTCGACGGCCTTCTCGTAGTCGGCGAGCTCGCGCACCATGGCGACGATGTCGGCCACGTCCTCGGGGCGGGCCTCCCGCACTCCGGGCGGCATCAGCAACGTCGTCACGCGACGAGCGTAGGGCCGAAAGACCCGGGCCGTGCGGTGAACGCGTCACGGGGTTGCCCTGCGCGGGCGGCGTGCCCTACGCTCATTTCGGATACCGACGGTATCTGGACTTGAGAGGACGCAGCGCATGACCCACTACAGCCACAAGGTCGCCGTCGTGACGGGGGCCGCCTCCGGCATCGGGCGCGCGCTCGCGGTCGAGCTCGGCCGACGCGGCGCCACGGTCGCCGTCTGCGACGTCGACGCCGCTGGTCTGGCCGAGACGCAGCGTCTCGTGGAGGCCACCGGGGCGCGCGTGCGCGGCGACCTCGTCGACGTCGCCGAGCGCGAGCGCGTCGAGGAGTACGCCCGCGACGTCGTCGGCGACCTCGGTCGCGTGAACCTGGTCTTCAACAACGCCGGCATCGCGTACTCCGGCACCGTCGAGGAGATGTCGTACAAGGACGTCGAGAAGATCATGGACGTCGACTTCTGGGGCGTCGTCCACGGCACGAAGGCGTTCCTGCCGCACCTCGTGGAGTCCGGTGACGGTCACGTCGTCAACATCTCCAGCATCTTCGGCATGTTCGCGATGCCGTCGCAGAGCGCCTCCCACGCCGCCAAGTTCGCGGTGCGCGGGTTCACCGAGTCGCTGCGCCAGGAGATGGCGCTGACCGGACGACCGGTCAAGGTCACGTGCGTGCACCCCGGTGGCATCGCCACGAACATCGCCCGCAACGCCGACCAGGCCGAGGGGCGCGACCACGACGAGCTCGCGCGGTCCTTCGACAAGGTGGCCCGCACGTCGCCGGAGAAGGCGGCGCAGGTCATCCTCGCCGGCGTCGAGAAGGGCAAGGCGCGCGTCCTCGTGGGCGCCGACGCCCACGTCCTCGACCTCTCGGTGCGACTGCTCGGCTCGCGCTACCAGAGCGTGTTCGCGGCCGCCGGGCGCCGACTCGGCCTCTGACGTGCAGCGCCCCCGCCACCAGGGGTGACGGGGGCGCGGTACGCGGGCTGGATCAGCCCTGCGTGATCTCGATCCGGGTCGGCTCGGTGCCGGCGAACACACCGGCCACGCGGACCGACAGGATGCCGGCGTCGTACGAGGCGCTGATGGCGTCGGCCGTGACGTGGCCGGGGAGCCCGAAGGTGCGCTCGAACGAGCCGTAGCGGATCTCGCTGATCCGGCGGCTGTTCTCGCCGTCCTCCTCGGAGCGCTCGTCGCGACGCTCGCCCTTGACGACGAGCCGTCCGCCGGTCACCTCGACGGAGACGTCGTTCGAGACGTCGATGCCGGGGAGCTCGAGCCGCACGACGACGTCGTCGCCGTCGCGGACGGTCTCGACGGCGGGCGTGAAGTCGAGGCGGGCTGCCGAGCCCTGGGTCGGGCTGAACGCGCTGCGGACGAGCGAGTCGAACTCGGCGAAGGGGTCACGGCGGGTGAAGACGGAGACGTTGCTCATGATGGTCCTCCTGGTGGGTCGTTCGGTCCGGCCACCGCGACCGGACATCCAGTTCAACTTGAGTCTAGTCGACTCAATTCCCCTGACAAGGACCGTGTGCGTTCGCCGATGGCGAACGAGCGTCAGGTGCGGGTCGGGACGTCGTCGAGCGCGACGCCGGCAGCCTGCGCGACCTCGCGGTAGTCCTTCGCGAGAGAGTCGATCGTCGCGTGCGCGTTGAGGCCGCTGGGGTTCGGCACGACCCAGAGCTCGGCCCCCTCGAGGTCGTGCGACTGGCGGCCGAGCCGGGCCCGGCGGTCGGCGAACGCGACGCGGTAGCTCGTGACCCCGGCGACGGCGACCACCCGCGGACCGTACGCACGGACGGCGGAGGCGACGCGCTCGCGACCGGCGCGCACCTCCTCGTCGTCCAGCTCGTCGGCCCGTGCTGTGGGTCGGGGCGAGAGGTTGGTGATCCCGACGCCGCGCGCGAGGAGGACGGGGGCCGCCAGCTCGGGCGTCGTGGCCGTCTCGGGCAGCACCCCGGCCCGCCGCAGAGCCGGGTAGAAGCGGTTGCCCGGGTGCGCGAAGTGGTACCCGGTGCGGGCGGTCAGCGGGCTGGGGTTGATGCCGACCAGCAGCAGCCTCATGCCGGGGCCGGCCAGGTCGGGCACCTCGGGCAGGTCGTCGAGCGACTCGCTCACGACGCGACGGCGACCGGGGCCTCGACCTCGGCGGCGCGCTGCTCGGCGCGCGAGCGCAGCCCCATGACCGCCGCCGCCGTGCAGGCGACGGCGACCGTGACCATGAACGGCGCGAAGATCGTCCGCGGGCTCCAGATCGTGGCGGCCCACCCGGCGAGCACCGTCGGCACGGCCATGGCGCTGTAGGCGAGTACGTAGAACGCCGACATGACCTCGCCGCGGTGGGCCGACGGCACGTGCTGGGTGAGGTGGCGCAGCGATCCGCCGAACGCGAGGCCGAAGAACAGGCCGACGAGCGTCGAGGCTGCGGCGATGCCCCAGGCGTGGCCCCACGCGACTGCCGGCACGCAGAGCACGAGGGAGGCGGCGGTGCCGAAGTCGCCGACGATGGCGCTCGTGCGGGCGGGCCAGCGCGCCCCGACGGCCTGGCTCAGCGCCGACGCCGCGGCCGACGCGGCGACGACCGCCCCGCCGAACAGCACCGACGTGGCGCCGATGGCCTCCGACGCGATCCGCGGGTAGAGCGACAGCAGCACGCCCAGCACCGACCACGACGCCATCACGCCCAGCGCCGAGAACCGGAAGTGCGCGGCGATCTCGCGCGGGACGCGAGGCCGTGCCACGTGCAGGCGGACGGCGCGCTCCTCCGTGTGCGGCTCGCGCATGACGAGCAGCCCCAGCAGGAGCACCGCGACGATGCCGGCGAGGATCGCGTAGGGCAGCACCGTGGGCGCCGGCCCGCGGTCGACGATGAGCGACACCGCCACGAGCACGACCGCGATGCCGCTGTTGAACACGACGCCCGTGATCCGGCCGGTGCGGTCGCCCTCGTCGGGCCGCAGGTCGAGCAGCGCGGCCGAGGCGACGACCACCACCGCACCGACCCCCAGCCCGTGCAGGATGCGGGCGGCCAGCAGCCACACCACGGAGTCGGCGGCCATGAACAGGCCCAGGCCGGCGAGGATCAGCAGCGCGGCGACCATGAGCACGGGGCGTCGGCCGTAGCGGTCGGAGATCGACCCGGTGACCAGCACGGCAGCGAGCGCGGCCACCGCGTAGACCGCGAACACGACGGTCGTCGTGAGCGGTGCGAAGCCCCACTCCTGCGCGTACAGCGCGTAGAGGGGCGCGGGCGCACCGGAGACGCCGAGCGAGACCGCGACGAGGGCCAGGAGCATGCCGAACGCCCACCGCTGGACGGGCCGGGTGGTGGTCATGGGTCTCCTCGGATCAGGTCGACGGCGAGCGGGCGGCCGACGCGTCGGGCCCGAACGGCGACAACGTCGATCCAGGTCGTTGCATTCCCGAACCAGTGGGGCGTCGTGCGGGCCCCTCCTAGGTCTGGCGCTCGCTCGCGCGGGACGCGCGCCGGGCCTCGACGCCCGCGTCGGAGCAGAATCCCCGGCCGTGCCGCTTGAGGCACAGCAGCCCGACGAGGAGGCCTGCCGCGTCGACGACGGCGAGCCGGCGCGATCGGGACCGCTCGAGGAGCTCCCGGGCCTCGTCCAGCGTGGTGCCGACCCGCACGGTCCGACCGTCCAGTCGGGCGTGGACGAGGGCGGGCTGGTCGTCCTCGGCGTCGTCCGGGACGTCGCCCTCCACGATCACGCCGCGCAGCACCGCCCCGTCGACGACGAGGATCGCGTGCAGGTGGTCGTCGGCGAGCACCTCACGGGCGTCGCCGACGGTCAGGCTCGTCGACCACGACTTCGGCCGGTGCAGCATCTCGTCCTCGACGACGGGGGAGGAGCGTCCCGCGGTGGGTGCGGTCACCTCACCCCCCTGCCACGGGCGGGATGACCGCCACGTCGTCGTGGTCGGAGAGCTCCACCGCGGCCCCGCGTGCCGCCTGGGCGCCGTTGACCCAGACGCGGCTCGCGTCGAGCACGGCGCCGAACCGGTCGCCGTACCGCTCGACGGCCTCGTCGAGCAGGCCGTCGAGCGTGCCGGCGTCGAAGCGGTCGTGCGTCCGGCCCGAGGCGTCACGGGCGAGGGCGAACATCAACAGGGTCGGCACGGGTTCCTCCACAGGCTCTCGGGGTCCATCTCATCTCATCCACCGATGTACGACATCTCGACGGGGGCGTCGGCCCGGCGGGTCAGGGCCGACCGGACCTCCGAGTAGCGGTCGTCGCGCCCGCCCCACACCCGGCGCAGCAGCGTGTGCAGGTCGCCGCGGCGACGGCTGCCGCGCAGCAGGCCGCGGACGTCGGTCCCGGTGGAGGAGAACAGGCAGGTGTGGACGCGTCCGTCGGCGGTCAGGCGGGCCCGGGTGCAGGTGCCGCAGAAGGGCGACGACATCGAGCTGATCAGCCCGACCTCCGCGCTGCCGTCACGCAGACGGAGACGCTGGGCCACCTCGCCGTGCCGGGTCGGCGGGAGCTCCTCGACCGGCCAGCGCGCCTCGATCGCGGCCCTGATCTCGGCTGCCGGCACCACCTCCGACCCGGTCCAGCCGTTGGTGCTCCCGACGTCCATGAACTCGATGAAGCGCAGCACGTGGCCGCTGCCGCGGAAGTGCTCGACGAGCGGCACGACCTGGTCCTCGTTGATCCCGCGCCGGACGACGGCGTTGACCTTGACCTGCGGGAAGCCGGCCTCGACCGCGGCGTCGATCCCGTCGAGGACGGCCGAGACGCCGAAGGGACTGTCGCTCGCGCGGCGGAAGGTCGCGTCGTCGATGCCGTCGAGGCTGACCGTCACCCGGTCGAGCCCCGCCGCTCGCAGCGCGGCGGCGTGGCGCCTGAGCAGCACGCCGTTCGTCGTCATGGCCAGGTCGAGGTCGCCGATGGCGGCGAGACGAGCGACGAGGTCGGCGACCCCGGGCCGCAGGAGCGGCTCCCCGCCCGTGAGCCGCACGGTGCGCACGCCGAGGTCGACGGCGGTCCGCACGACCTCCTCGACCTCGTCGAAGGTCAGGAGCTCGTCGGCGGCGAGGTACTGGTGCCCGGCGCCGAAGAGCTCGCGGGGCATGCAGTCGCCGCACCGGAAGTTGCAGCGGTCGGTGAGGGACACGCGCAGGTCGCGCAGGGGCCGGCCGCGCAGGTCGAGCGTGCTCACGAGCCTGCTCCGTCCGTCGCCCCGGCCGTCGCCGCGCCGACCCCGTGACGCGACAGCCAGGCGCTGGCGGCCTCCTCCACGGACGTCGCCGCCACCCCGGAGGCCGACCACTCCAGGCCCTCGGCAGCGTGCTCCCGCTTCCAGACCGGCAGGCAGGCCTTGAGGACGTCGATGCCGAACCGTGCGGCGTCGAAGGCGGCGTCGCGGTGGCCCGCGCCGACCGTCACCTGCACGCTCGCCTCGCCGAGCCGGACCACGCCGGTCCGGTGCCACAGTGCGACCGTGCTCACGTCGGACCACGTGGCCCGGACCAGCTCGGCCAGCTGCGACAGACGCTCGTGCGCGACCTGGTCGTAGGCCTCGTAGTCGATCGCCGTCACCCCGGTGTGGCCCGGGGCGTGGTCGCGCACCAGGCCCCGGAACGTCACCACCGCGCCCGTCTCCGGTCGCCCCGCCCACGACTCGGCCGCGGCGGAGTCCGGCAGGGTCGTCGCGACCAGGGTCCAGGTGTGCGCGGTCTGGCGTGCGGCGAAGTCAGGGCGCGATGCGCTGAGGGTCACGAGGGCCTCCTGTCGGTCGGGAGACCAGCGTCGCGCGGAAGGCGCACGTCGTGCGCACGGCCAGCGCCGGGAAGTCGACGTTCCGTGCCACGTGCGCGTTGGCACGTGACAATCGTGTGACGGGTGCCCAGGAGGCTCCCGAACTCCTTGAGGGCCCTCTCGGCGCGCGATAACCTGGCTGACACCGCAGGACCTGTGCCCGGGAGGTGCCTGTTCCCATGCTGAGCGAGTCGACGCCGGCGACCCACCATCGCGTCCAGGACGAACGCGGGTGGCGGTCGCTGCTCCGCGAGCACTTCGTCCCGCTCGACGTCGGGCACCGACGCGCCGACCTGAGCGGAGCCGTCGAGAGCCGGATGCTCGGGCACGTCCAGGTCTCGACCGTGAGCTCGGTCGACCAGGAGATCAGCCGGCCCGCGTCGCTCCTGCGCGACGGCGAGGCCCTGATGCAGGTCGGCCTGGTCCGCTCGGGCGAGGCCGTCGTCGAGCAGGACGGACGCAGGGCGCACCTGCGCCCCGGCGACTTCGTGCTCTACGAGTCCGCGCGACCGTTCGACTGGAACCTGCGCGCGCCGACGGGCTCGCCGCAGTGGGAGCTGTCCGTGTACTCGTGGCGGCGCGACGACTTCCGGTTGAGCGAGGGGTTCTCGCGCGACGTGACGGCCCGTGCCTTCGTGGCCGACGAGGGCATGGGACGGGTGCTGAGCAACCTGCTGTGCAGCGTGCTCGACGAGCAGGAGACGCTGGGTCTTGGCCACGACGGCGAGGTGGCCGACCACATCGGCGACCTCATCGCCGTCGCCGCGCAGTCGCTCCCGCGCGGGGCGACGGCGCTCGGCGCGGCCGGCGGGGGCTCCGCCGTCTTCCTGCTGGCGCGGGCCGACGCCTACATCGACGCGAACCTCGCCGACCCCGACCTCGGTCCGGCCCAGGTGGCCGACGCCATCGCGGTCTCGACCCGGCAGCTGCACCGGCTGTTCGCGACCCGCGACCAGACGGTCGCGCAGACCATCCGCAGCCGCCGCCTGCACGGGGCGCGCCGCGAGATCCGCAGCAGCATCGCGCGGGACAAGTCGCTGCGCGAGATCGCCCGCAACTGGGGCTTCGTCGACCTCGCGGTGTTCGGGCGGGCGTTCCGGCAGGCCTTCGGGACGAGCCCGCGCGAGTACCGTCAGCTGATGTGCGCCGTCTCGGGCGACCCGCGCGCCGTCACGCGCCCGCACCGCTGAGCCTCCCGACTGCTCGTGCGGCCGGTGGCCGGAGCCTCGCCGACCGCCCACCGGGGGAGCGGCGGACGGTCGGCGAGGGTCTTGTGGTGGGGATCAGTGCTGGTCGTCGCTCGAGTGGCCGGGCGTGACCGCGGCCCCCTCGTGCACGAGCGGAGCGGCGTGGTTGACGGCGGTCGCCGCCTCCCCGAAGCCGACGCTGATCAGCGTCACCTTGTCGGGATGGCCGCAGCAGTCGCCGGCGGCGAACACGCGCGGCAGTGACGTGCGCTGGGCCCGGTCGACGGCGACCTGGCGGCGGTCGAGGTCCACGCCCCAGCGCTTCAGCGGGCCGAGGTCGGCCTTGAACCCGAGGGCGGCGACGACGACGTCGGCGTCGCGCCGCACGACGGTGCCGGACTCGTGGGCGAGGGACACGCCGGTGACGACGTCGTCGCCGTGCACCTCGGCCACCTCGTACGGCGTGAGCACCTCGACCGTGCTCGACCGGAGTCGCGCGACGCTCGCCTCGTGGGCGCGGAACGCGTCGCGGCGGTGCACGAGGGCCACGCTGCGGGCCACGGGCTCGAGCGTCGTGGCCCAGTCGACGGCGCTGTCGCCCCCACCGACCACCACGACGTCGGCGCCGGCGTAGTCCGAGGGTCGCGGCACGAAGTGGACGACGCCGCGGCTCACGTACTCCGTGCCGACCGGCAGGGGCCGGGGTGCGAAGCTGCCGATGCCCGCGGCCAGCAGCACGGCGCGTCCGCGCAGCACCGTGCCGGCCGCCGTCGTCAGCAGCGCGTGGTCGGGGCCGGTCACGAGGTCGACGACCTGCTCGCCCAGCACGTAGTGCGGCTTGGCCGACTCCGCCTGCTCGACCAACGCGTCGACGAGGTGCTGCCCCTTGACCGCGGCGTACCCGGCGACGTCGAAGACCTGCTTCTCCGGGTACATCGCCGCGGTCTGGCCGCCGAGGTGGTCGAGCGCGTCGACGACGGCCACCGACATCCCGCGGAATCCTGCGTAGTACGCCGCGTAGAGGCCGACGGGTCCGCCGCCGACGACGACCAGGTCGACGTCGACGTCGAAGCCCGTGGTGTCGACGGTGCCGGCCACGTCGGCGCTCATCCGGCGGCTCCGCCGCTCGGCCACGACGCGACCACGGGGTGGTCGGCGCCCAGGGGACCGATGTCCTCGGCGCCGCCCTCCGCGTGCGGGAACGTCTCGAAGAACTCGACGGCCACGTCCTTGAACTTCTCGAGCTCCCCGGTCAGCTTGTACTCCGACGCGATGGCCCCGTTGGGGCACGCGGTGACGCACTTCCCGCAGTCGACGCACTCGTCGGGGTGGATGTAGAGCATCCGGTCGCCCTCGTAGATGCAGTCGACGGGGCACTCCTCGCGGCACGCCTTGTCTGCCGCGTCGATGCAGGCCTCGGTGATCACGTAAGCCATGGCTCAGGCCTCTCCCGCGCCGACCGGCGCGACCTCGATGAGCGTGTCGGAGAAGGTCGGCGCGTTGCCGAGGTCGGCGAACCGCGTCGGGTTCAGCGAGCTCAACGTCGAGAGGCCGAGCGAGTCGGACCGCCAGTGGCCGACGTAGCAGACCGTGACCCCGGGCATCGTGGATGCCTCGACCTTGGCGAGCAGCTCGACGCTGCCGCGGTCGTTGAAGGCGCGGACGACGGCGCCGTTCTCGATGCCACGCTCGGCCGCGTCGTCGGGGTTGATGATCAGCGTCGCGGGCTTCTGCACCTTCTGGTGGAACTCGATGTTCGCGTAGCTGGAGTTGATGAACGCGTGCGACTTCGGCGAGATGAGGTTGAGCGGGTACCTCGCCGCGAGGTCGGGGTCGGCCGAGGTGGTCTCCCGCGGCGGGATGTAGTGGGGCAGCGGGTCGACGGGCTGGCCCGGCTGGTGGTCGTTCGACCCCTGGCGGAACAGCGGCACCACGAAGTTGCCGCCCGCTGCGGCCGAGGAGAGGAACTCGGTCTTCCCGGACGGCGTGCGGAAGTTGCCCTCGCGGTGCGGGGCGTACTCGTCCGGCGACGGGACGTTGAGCCGGGCCCAGCCCTTCTCCTTGAGCGAGGCCACGGTGATGCCCTCCATCGCGGGGGCCGACCAGTCGAACGCCTCCGCGATCATCTGCTCGTCGGTGCGGGTGAAGATCGGGTCGTCGTCGAAGCCCATGGCCGCGGCGAGCCGTCGGAACAGCTCGGTATTGGGGACGGCCTCGCCGCGCGGCTCGATGGACGGGTTGTTGTACGTCGCGTACAGGTGGCCCCAGGAGAACATGATGTCCT
>SXGQ01505519.1_pt1 | contig 11966 bp, 20 predicted proteins | sample 3178371 | NCBI WGS metagenome assembly SXGQ01 (sample SAMN11356859, study PRJNA531348) | freshwater metagenome | isolation source: freshwater sample F1-20 | place: China: Fuxian Lake, Yuxi | collected 2017-12-25 | reverse complement strand
GTGGAAAAATGATTCTCTTTTCCTTCGTGATATTGCTGAAATGCTTGACAATGTACTTCAGTATTTTATTGATAATGCTCCTACCACCGTTGAGCGTGCAAGGTTCTCTGCCATACGTGAGCGCTCTATTGGCATCGGTGCTCTGGGCTGGCATGCTTTTCTACAACGAAATAACATCCCATGGGAAAGTGCCATGGCAGTTGGAAGAAACAAACAAGTCTTCAAACACATCAGAGAACAACTAAATGAAGCTAATCAACAACTTGGAAGACTTCGCGGAGAGGCTCTTGATGCAGTGGGGAGTGGGCAGCGCTTTAGCCACCTTATGGCTATTGCTCCTAATGCTTCTAGTTCAATTATCATGGGTAATACTTCTCCTAGTATCGAGCCATACCGTGCTAATGCCTATCGTCAAGACACTCTATCGGGGTCTCACCTGACAAAGAACAAGTGGTTGGATAGAGTTATTCAAAAACATCTCTCTGGAGATGGTGATTCAGTATCACAAGATGATTATAATGAAATTTGGTCAAGTATTATTGCAAACGACGGTTCAGTTCAACATCTTACCTGGATGGATGACTGGACAAAAGATGTATTTAAGACTTCGATGGAGATTGACCAGAGATGGTTAGTACAACACGCTGCCGATCGGCAAGAGTATATTGATCAAGCGCAGTCGCTTAATTTATTCTTTAGACCAGACGTTAATATTAAGTATCTTCATGCAGTGCACTTTCTTGCATGGAAATCAGGACTTAAGACTCTATATTACTGCCGCAGTGAGAAAATTGGTAAAGCAGACAAAGTATCAAAACGTATCGAACGAGAAGTAATTAAAGAGTTAGATATGAAAGCAATTATAGACGGGGATGTTTGCATCTCCTGCGAAGGATAAAAATGACTAAGAAATTAAACAGCAAATTAACAGACGATCGTACATCGTTTAAACCATTTAACTACCCCTGGGCCTATGATGCTTGGTTAAAACACGAACAAAGTCATTGGTTGCATACGGAAATTCCGATGGTTGAAGATGTCAAAGACTGGAAGAAAAAATTAACTCAAGAAGAAAAAACTTTTCTTACTAATATTTTTCGATTCTTCACACAAGGGGATATTGATGTAGCTGGGGGATATGTTAATAATTATCTTCCATACTTTCCACAACCCGAAGTTCGGATGATGTTGTTAGGTTTTGCCGCTCGTGAAGCTCTTCACATTGCTGCTTACTCACACCTGATTGAAACGATTGGTCTTCCAGAAACTATGTACAATGAGTTTATGGAATATGCAGAGATGAAAGAAAAACACGATTATGTTTTAGATATCTCTCATAAAAATTCAACTAAAGAAAATACAGCTAAACACATTGCTGTCTTCTCTGCCTTTACTGAAGGAATGCAGTTATTCAGTTCTTTTATTATGTTACTTAACTTTCCACGGCACGGTAAAATGAAAGGCATGGGTCAGATTGTAACTTGGTCTATCGTGGATGAGACCCAGCACTGTGAGTCAATGATAAAGTTATTCAGAACTTATATTCAAGAAAATCCCGAGATATGGAACGATGAACTTAAAGGGCAGCTTTACACGATTGCTGAACGAATGGTTGAACTCGAAGACAAGTTTATTGATCTGGCATTCAGCATGGGCCCTATGGCTGATCTGGACGCTGCTGACGTTAAACGTTATATCCGCTACATTACTGATCGTCGCCTTATCAGTCTTGGTCTTAAAGGTATTATGAAAGTTAAAAGAAATCCATTGCCCTGGGTTGAAGAAATGATTAATGCACCTACTCATACTAACTTCTTTGAGAATCGTGCTACTGATTATGCCAAAGCCGCTCACACCGGCTCCTGGGATGATGTGTGGGGTAGAGCTGCTTGAAAGAAAAATACGTCAAGGCACATATGAAAGCAGCTCAGGTTTATGCTGAGCTATCGACTGCCGAGCGCCTTCAGGTAGGTTGTGTCATTGTTAAAGACAATACAATTATTGGTATTGGTTACAATGGCATGCCTTCTGGTTGGGATAACGTGTGTGAAGAAATAAAGCATACCGACTTTACTGGTACCGTGCTTATGAGGTCTAAACCTGAAGTACTTCATGCAGAAACTAATGCAATAGCAAAAGTATCTCGTTCATCTAACTCAACTGATAATGCGGATCTATTTGTTACTCATGCCCCGTGCCTGGAGTGCGCTAAACTAATATATCAATCTGGAATTAAATCTGTATTTTACAGAGATACATATCGCAGCGAAGAAGGCATTAAATTCTTACAAAAATGTAATGTAGAGGTTAATCAAATTGGCTAATAATAACTATAACTGCGCCAGTTGTGATGCAGATTTTAAATTAAAACATTCTCTTGATGAATCTTATTATGAAGTAAATTTCTGTCCATTCTGTGGCGGAGAAATTGATAATGAAGAAGAAGAGGAATCGGACGATTACGAATGAGCGATTGGCTGTATAATGGTGAACCTTATTATGAACCTGGAGAATATTATGGATTTGTCTATGAAATTGAAAATCTGCTTTCTGGTCGGAAATACATCGGTAAAAAGTTTTTCTGGTCTGTCAAGCGAAAGCAAGTTAATAAGAAGCGTAAATCTTACAAAGTCGAATCAGACTGGAAAACGTATTGGAGTTCTTCTGATGAACTCAAAACAGATATCGCAAACATCGGCGAGCACAATTTTAAGCGCACAATAATTCATCTGTGCCCATCTAAAGGCGTAACTAACTACTTGGAAGCCAAGGAGCAAATGTTACGGGCTGTACTGGAGGACAGTAACGCCTGGTATAATTCCTGGATCAGCTGTAAAGTAAATAAATCACATCTCAGACCGTTACGTAACTCTTGACCGTAACTCGTTCTTATCATATAATAACGTATGTTTAGGAGGCTATATGAGTGACGATTTTGATACTAAGTTTAATTACTTTGATAAGATTAAAGAAGATGCAAGCTTTAAATCTATCTGGTCTATATACGAAATAAGTAGTATGTACGATCGTTCTAATTTAGAGGCTGAAAACCTGGTGTATAAAGATCACTGGGGTCATGAGCGAGCCGTTTCAATTCCTTTACCAGGTGGTAACCTTAAGTGGTGGGACTTGTGGTATGCGGCAGATAAAGCTATAATTGAATCAGATGATACGCATCATGTCTTTATCGAAGACTTTCAAAAGTCTCCTGACGGTAAGACATTATTTTTGAGAACTGGAAGTTAATTATGAATCAAGTTGAAACTCGTGCTTACGAACCTACCTATTACTCTAAAGCAAATGAGGACGAGCGAAAAGTATTTCGTGAATGGTTAGGTGGTGTGTTACGTATGCATTATGTTAATATCCATTTTCGTAAGAAAGACGGGTCTATTCGTATTATGAATTGTACCTTGCAAGAAGGTAAGACGTTAGATTATGAAAAGAAAACCGATCGAGTTAAGACCGTGAGTGAAGATACTTGCCCGGTATTTGATATCGATAAGAAAGAATGGCGATCGTTTCGCTACGATGCTGTTACTGAAATTAGATTTAACCTGGGTGCTGGTCTATGAGTAGAGTTATTGTAAACGAACCTCTCGGTATTACCCCAGACTTAGTTAATTATAAGTCTGCTCTTTCTCGTGCCTTTAATTTCTATAATCAAGATAGAGATAAAAAAGATGCGCGTCTATACTTAAAGACATATATTAAACATAAAGGTATGGCCGTTGATATTGACCAAGTACCAGATAACGAGATTAACCTTACATACGGTTGGTTATCTCGTATCTTATTAAATGGTAATACATTATTGTCTCGACATATTGAAGATCTACATAGTTATATTAATAATCTTAGTACAACTAAGCAAGTAATAAAGGTAGTTGAAGCTAAGCCAGCACGCCCTTCCGTTCGCGATTATATGCAAGATAAAATTGCAGAAGTAATCGGGGATCTAGAAGGAGCTGTAGATGCTTTTCTGAAAGAAGATAAAGAGTTTGATCTCTATAATTATCTCCAGGCCAACTCTATTCCTAAACCCTACTGTAAAGATATTGACGAATGGGCTCGTAAACGTGGCATGGAGTTTACCGATGTATATAAAACTTTAAATAAAGACCTTAAAGATGGGTACTCCAATATCAGTCGCCGTCAACAGGCTAACTTGGTAAAATTATTCGGTAGCTTTATAGTTGATATAGAAAAGTATGCACAGTTTAAGAAAGCAAATCGTAAACCTAGAGTTACTAAGGCCAAGCCCCCTGCCGTTCAAGTGGCAAGGATTAAGTTTAAGAAAGAAGATACTGAATTGGGTATTAAGTCAGTTAATCCTTCAGAAATGGTTGGAGCCTCCCAGGTATGGGTATATAATGTTAAGTATAAGAGATTGGCTGCCTATCGTTCAGATTCTGTACAAGGCATTCAGGTAAAAGGTTCTACCTTACAGAACTATGATCCGGATATGAGTGAGTGTCGTTCTATTCGTCGCCCGGAAGCGTTCCTTAAGGTATTACTAGATGCCAGTAAGGTAAAGTTGCGTAAGCTTCTATCCGATCTCACAACCAAGGGATACGATGTAACCGGTCGTATCAACGATGAATGTATTATTGTGAGAGTTATTAAATAGATGGTAGTAATTGATTATAGTCAGACCATTATCTCCAATCTGATGGCTGAGATTGGTAATAGAACCGATGTCGAAATAGATGTTAACTTACTTCGTCATATGGTAATTAATACCATCAGGAGTCATAAGGTTAAGTTCGGTAAGGAGTATGGTGAGATTGTTATTGCATGCGACAGTCGTAAGTACTGGCGAAAGGAATACTTTCCATACTATAAAGCCAATCGTAAAAAAGCTAGAGAAGACTCCGGATTTAATTGGCCTCTTATCTTTGATTCTATTAACTTAATTAAGGAAGAGTTAAAAGCAGTCTTTCCTTATAAAGTTATCGAGATAGAGGGTGCAGAAGCGGATGATGTAATCGCATCTCTTGTTTACTGGTCATTAGAAAATGATCTTAAAGAGGGTACTTTAATAGACGAACCTAAATCTTTTTTGATTATTTCCGGAGATCATGACTTTAATCAGTTACAGAAGTACAGTCATATTAAGCAATTTTCTCCTACGCTTAAAAAATTTATTAAACCTGAAGATAGTATTCATAAAGTATTAATGGAACATATTGTTAAGGGTGATAAGGGAGATGGGGTACCGAATATTCTTACTGCTGACGATGCTATTGTTAGCGGGGAAAGACAGAAGTCTATTACTTCTAAAAGACTTGAAGAGTTCTTTACCGATGGCTTTAATGCATGTAAGACGGAAGAAGAAAGACGTAATTTTCAACGTAATAAAAATTTAGTTGATCTATCTATGATTCCTAATCACATTCAAGAAGAAGTTATAAATACATTTACGACATATCCCGTTAAGGATAGAAGCCTGTTGCTTGACTATTTTATGACTAATAGAATGAAACAGATGATTGAACACATTCAGGAGTTTTGATGACCTTACTAGTATCCGAAATTTTAGATAAATTTGAAGTAGCTAAGACACGAGAAGAGAAGATCGCTGTCTTACAGAATAATGTAACTGATCCATTACTTGTTTTACTTCGTTTAAACTACGATCATATGCTCAAGATGGACTTACCTGACGGTGAACCCCCATTCAGAAAAGATACAGATAAACCAATTGGTTACAATGAATCGTCTCTTCAGCTGGAACTTAGACGTTTCTATGTCTGGTTAGAACCTACCACCAACTTACCTAAACTTAAAAAAGAATCTTTGTTTGTAAATATGCTTGAAGGTATTCACTGGACGGAGGCAGAGGCTTTATGTCTGGCTAAAGACCGTAAGTTACATACCAAGTATAAATCCTTAAAAGAAGATATAGTGAGAGAGGCTTTTCCAAGAGCCCTGACACCTAAGCCTGAAAAGGTAGAGGTAGAAAAAGCCCCTTTAGAATAAAATCTCTTTGGGTATCGTTTCTTAAACGTTTCGAAAAACCTAAACCAAGCCCTTGGTCAGTAAGTAACGACTTACCTGAACCAGAGAGATTTTACAATGTTAGACAGGTAAGGTTACGTCAGCCCCGTAAAAGTTGACTTTTTTCTCTAGTTATATTATAATTATATTATGATCTATACTAATACTAAATCTAAAGTTAAACCTAAGACTATGCCTAAGGCCGAGCGCGAGGCGTATGAAAAGTGGTGTGCGAAATATGATATTAAACCTACGGGTAAGGTTAAAAAGAAAGCGACTTTGAATATGATTAAGTTACCTGGAACTGTTTATACGCCTTATATACGCGAAACTATTCGTTATCCTAGTTTAGATACCGGGCATAAGGGCGCTGTTAATACCGGTAAAGCTACTATGCATTATACGGGTGATAAGATGTTAGGTGTAGCTACTATGCATAAGTCTAACTTAGTTCCTATTTTTAGCGATGAAAATGCTGTTGAACTTTCTCAGATGAGACGTTAAAATGAGTACCTTGGTATATAATGCAATCCGTACCCCTGATGGTACGGTTCTTGAATCTAGGCATAGACACGATTATGTTGTCTATGTAGATAAGAATGGTAAAGAGTATATGGTAGATGGAGGCCTTGAATATATCAGACGTAATGTTCACGATGACGCTCCATATGAAGAATTAAGTGTTTATACTACAGACGGTCACGATAGAGTTCGTGAAGTAATTAAATGGGGTACGTATGGTAAAGACGGTAATCAACCGTTAACCTATATTTTACTAAAAGACATGAATACAGAACATATACATGCATGTCTAGAGAATGTACCGTCAATGCACCCAACATATAAAGAATCTTTTAAAGAAGAATTGAAACTAAGGAGTTTATAATGAGTTTGCCTTCCGACCCCGCCGCCCGTAAAGCTATTAAGAAATGTATGGATGAGCTATCTGCATCCATGGCACGTATTGATGGTGAGCGAGACTTTATTAAAGAAGCTATTAATAACTGTTGTGAAGAATATGAAATGAATAAAAAGACATTTCGTAAACTTGCTAAAGTATATCATAAGCAAAACTTTTCTAGGGAGGTTGCCGAGCATGAAGAATTTGAAACTATGTACGAACAGCTGACCGGGGAAACCAGTCTAGGTGATATTAAATAAAATGCATACAATTTATAATTTAGAGATGCAGGTTCGTGATAAAATGAATCGTATTAAAAAGACATCTCATGTAGGAGTTTTTAAGACGTTAGAAGAAATAGAAGTTGCTAAGACTAAAATATTAGTAGATAATCCTAATATTACTTTTGAAATTTATCCTTGTGAACATATTTTATTTGAGCAATAATCCAGCCAATTGCGCCCGACAGCACGTAGATAAGCATGTAGTTAAAATGACTCTTGAGTACGGGCAGTTAATGTCCACTGCCCATCGCGTACTTGATGGTCAACCTTATTACGGTAAGACTAAGAATAATCGTAATATTCAAAGATGGTTACTTCCAGATTCAAGAGAAGATGTTGTATGGAAAGCATCTCACTTTAATCATCCTTCAGGTATCTGGGTCAGGCAATCGGCCGATCATTATATGTGGTTGTATTCCTTATGGCTTGAAATGCTATCAGAGTATACCTATCGATACGGTAAAAATCATTCAGCTGAAAGAATGAAGCCGGTTTTTAGTACGTTACCTAAAAATATACCGCATTCTGGGTGGATTTCTGAACCCCCTCCTGCTATGCCCGACGAGTATAAGGTAGATAATGTTATTGAAAGTTACCGTAACTACTACATGGGTGATAAGAAGTCATTTGCTTCATGGAAAAATCGGGATACGCCAACCTGGTTTATATAAATAAAAATATGCCAACATATACATTTCGTAATAAAGATACTGAAGAGATTTTCGACAAGATTATGTCATGGAATTCTCGTGAAGAATATCTAAAAGAAAACTCTGATCTAGAGGTCATCATGGGAGCCCCTGCCATGGGTGATTCAGTTAGACTAGGAATCAGGAAACCTGATCAAGGTTTTAATGAAGTTTTATCTAAAATTCATGCCGCAAATTATAAAAGTAACTTGGCGGATAAATTATCTAGAAAATGATTCTAGATATCTTCGTTATATAAACTAGCGTAGGATTACAGGTAATACTGTAGTCCTTTTTTTATTTAAAGGGGAAACATGTCTACTAAAAGAGCTGCAAAACTTCCGATTGTTCACGATACTGACGAGAGATACACAAGTACAAGAACCCAGACCAGTAACGCACTTAGATTAAAAATAGATCACCTTAAAACATTTACACCATTAACTGATAATCAAAAACTATTTTACGATGCATACAAGAGGGGAGATTATTTTATGGCCCTTCACGGGGTCGCTGGAACAGGTAAAACGTTTATAGCAGTATACAAGGCATTAGAAGAGGTATTAGATAAGACGAATCCTTTTAATAAAATTATTATAGTTCGTTCAGCAGTACAGTCTAGAGAAATGGGTCACCTTCCAGGTGATATTGACGAGAAGTTAGATATCTATCAACAGCCTTATCGACAAATTTGTCACACATTGTTTGATCGTAAAGATGCATATGATAGGTTGGCCGAGCAGGGGCATATAGAGTTTATATCAACATCCTTTATTCGAGGTATGTCATTTGATGATGCTATTATTATTGTTGATGAAATGCAAAACTGCAATTATTCAGAGTTACAAACCGTTATTACTCGGGTAGGTTACAGGTCAAAAATTATATGGTGTGGAGATTACAGGCAAACAGATCTTATAAAAAACAAAGCAGATACATCCGGAATCAAAAAGTTTTTAGAAATAGCTGCTACGATGCCTTGTCATACACGTATTGAATTTGGCGTTGAAGACATTGTTAGAAGTAGCCTTGTACGTGATTGGATTATTGCAGAAGCAAATTATAACGATAAAATAGACTGTATCAAGAGTTAAATTTTAATAAATAAAACATAACTTAGGAGTGTTATGTTTTACACTATATATCTTACAGTAAATAAAATTAATGGTAAAAAATATATTGGTAAACATGTTACCGAGGATCCTTATGATTCTTATTTAGGATCAGGAATTGTTCTTAGTAATGCTATCAAAAAATATGGTAAAGATAATTTTGAAAAAAATGTGCTATATATATTTAAGTCAGAAGTAGAAATGAATTTAAAAGAGTCTGAGTTAGTTACATTAGATATAGTTCATAGCTCAGAATACTATAATTGTGCTTTAGGGGGAAATGGTGGTGCAATAGTTTTGTTACCGGAGCATCCCCTTTATGAAATTACATGTAATAAAATATCATTAGCCCAACAATCACGTAAGCAAAATATATCTGATATTGTTAAGGAATTACATAAGACAAAACGTGTTGGTATGTATGGTAAATCGCAGTCTAATCATCAACGAGAGGTAATTAGTCAGCTTAATAAAGGTATACCTAAGTCAACCGAACAAAAGAATAAGCAAAGAGAGTCGATTAATAAAACGTTTTCAGCACCTGGTTATATACATCCTAGCACAGGTGTTGCTAAACTAAAATACACATGTCAGTGGTGCAATAAAGTTATTGGCGGTAAATCTAATTTTAACCGTTACCACAATAATAATTGCAAGAAAAAGGAGAATTAAATGAGTTTTGATTTTGAGTTTACGGTAGATCAGGTAAGAGAGTTGGTACCGCGTGCATTAGGGGGACCTGATGACTGGTACGAAAGTATGTGTGAAGCTTTACCCCAATATCAGATTAATACTGTACCAAGAGTTGCATCTTTTATTGCACAATGTGCCCACGAGTCTGGAGGATTCTCTATGCTTGAAGAAAATCTAAACTATAAAGCAGCTACATTGACCAGGATATGGCCCCAGCGTTATCCAGCTGGAATTGCTGAACAATATGCAGGTAAGCCTCAACTTATTGCTAATAAGTCCTATGGTGGTAGGATGGGTAACGGGCCTGAGTCTTCAGGCGATGGGTGGAAGTTCAGAGGCCGTGGGTTACTTCAATTGACCGGTAAAGACAACTACCGTAATTGTTCTAAGTTTATGTTCCAAGACGATACGTTACTGGAGAACCCAGACATTCTTTTAGATGCATATTATGCTATTCACTCCGCATGCTGGTTCTGGCATAAGAACAATCTTAACCAGTTTGCCGATTCAAATGATTTTGTTACGATGACTAAAAAAATTAACGGTGGTACCATTGGTTTAGAAGACCGTAAGAAACATTATGCCCACGCAGTTGAAGTTTTATCAGGACACCACTAAAATATGAATAACCCGGAAATTAAAGTCATTTCTCTGAGCAATGTTTACACCCGTCTAATGTACTTTGCAAAAAAAGGTGATGTTGAAAATGGGCATAAGCATACCTACGATCATGCTACATTAGTTAGCTCGGGTTCAGTAATGTTTGAAACATTAGATGATCTTGGTAGACCATTAACCTCAAAAGTCTTTATATCACCAAATTTAGTATATGTACCAAAAAATAAGGATCATAGAATTACTGCTTTAGAAGATAATACGGTATGCGGTTGTATACATGCAATTAGAACAATTGACCAAGATATAGTTTCTCCAGATTTTTTAATTGATCCTTTAGACGATACCGTTATATCAGTGGGTGAAGAAGTATTAAATAAAACAAATAAAGAAATGGAACCTTTTATTTACTTACCCCAACCTGGTATCAGAATTTAATTATAATGTTTAATCATTTAAAGCTTGACCGTGAAGTCCCCAAACTACAACAACTGAACGAAAATGGTACGCGGTATTATGTTACCCCAGAAGGTAATAAGTACCCTTCCATTACTACTGTTCTTACCGCCTATAACATAGGTTACATTATGGAGTGGCGTAAGAGGGTGGGGGAGGAGCAGGCTAATAAAATATCAAGTCAAGCTTCCGGGCGCGGTACCAGAATTCATACCTTATGTGAGCAGTACATAGATAATAAAACCCCTGATTTCAAGAGTCTTTTAGACCAGGAACTGTTTAATAAGTTTAAACCTACTCTACACCGTATTAATAATGTGTATGCTCAAGAGTTACGTATGTACTCCGATCATTTACGTATTGCTGGTACCGTGGATTGTGTAGCAGAGTTTGATGGAGTAATGTCAGTTATTGACTTTAAGACGTCCAAGCGACTTAAAAATAAAGAAGATATTGAAAATTACTTCATGCAATGTTCTGCCTATGCTATTATGTTTGAAGAGCAGTTTAAGATCCCGGTTGCTCAAACTGTGGTTGCAATTGCTGTAGATAGCGAAGAGCCTCAGGTGTTTGTTGAACGTAGAAATACTCATGTAAAGCGTCTCATGTACTTTCGGGACCTTTATGAAAGAAAGAGTGGATTAGTTGTTGCCTAGCATGTATAATCCATAGGTGGGCGGTTGAGAATTAGGTCGCCTAAATAAGATTACGATCGTATGAAATTAATCGAAAGTAGTTCTGGACAGGGGTGCAAATCCCCTCAGGTCCACCATAAGAGTTTAGGTCTGCGCCGTGCGGTAATGAAGATGACTAAGGGATCACGGACATCCATTTAATCTAAGCCTGAATTCTTTTGATGGGCCTGTTCTAGATTTGACAGGGCAATAAGTACAAAGATGGACGATCCGACAGAGTTGTCGTTAACACTAAACAAAAGTATCTGCAAACGAAAGTTCATACAGATTAGCAGCCTAAACGCTGCTTAGGGTTTCGGTAGGTTTCCTCGTAACAGAATAACCTACCATTTTCAACACTCATACACACAAAGGAGATTATTATGAGTAACATGACCCCTTTCGAGATTCGTCTCGAACTTCTCAAGATGGCCAAAGATATGCTTAATGACGAATACTACGGTAAGCGTGAACAGATATCTAACGACTGGTCTACCAAGGTGGAAACGGCGAAGCATGCCGGTCAAGTACCACCTGATCAC
>SXGQ01864494.1_pt1 | contig 11967 bp, 14 predicted proteins | sample 3178371 | NCBI WGS metagenome assembly SXGQ01 (sample SAMN11356859, study PRJNA531348) | freshwater metagenome | isolation source: freshwater sample F1-20 | place: China: Fuxian Lake, Yuxi | collected 2017-12-25 | reverse complement strand
AGGCGATGAAGAAAAAGTAAGTAGACTAGTTGAATGGTCTCACGGGGGACCAGCTAATGCACGAGTTGAAGACGTAGAAATTCGAAATGAGAAATTTATTGGAGAATTTTCAAAATTTGACGTATTGTATTAATTAATTGTTTGAAAAGCATCTTTTATGATTTCTTTGAATTCTGTAATGTTTTGTCCTATTTTGATTTGTAAAATTTGAGGAACCTCTTTTCTACTTTTTTGAATTTTAATTATAATGCCTTCTCTTTGTGGTTCAACATCTACAAACCACCTAAATGTCATAGACTTTCCAAAAACAACTCTGTGCATTCTTATGTCTTCTACATTTTCTCCTAATGAAAAACAAAATTCCCTTATAGAATCAAAGAGTGGTTGAACTGGATTTGAAATTTGTTTTTTAAAATCATCATAAGTTCGCTTGTTTCCAAAAGAAATCATTCCTTCCATGACAATGAAAATTTAATTTTAATTATAAAGGTAGTAGATCTGCTGGTTCCAGTCTAGACGGATAGCCCCATTTCAAGGCATACAAGATCCGCCACGTAGACGAGGAAGCGTGGATGCTCCACCTTAGGATTGCTCCCTCCCGGACCTCATCCCTTTCGATAGTTCGAACTTAGACGTTATCCCTTCGGATAATTCTGGTTCTGCAACCACCCGCCTCGGCGTGATTTCATTTCCGCACACCAAGCGGGAATTACCTATCTAGAGATTTACCCAACAGTTACTGATCTCTGCATATAGCCGGTTTCAGAACAGGGCACGGCTGGCACCCCAATCCTACCTACTACCGATTTTCCTAAGACGGTATGTTATATTTGCATTAGGTTTGATTTTCTTTTAGTTTTAAAACCATATTGCAAACAGAACAGATCTTTCCAGTGCACTCGTTGCCACATTTTACACAAATTATCTTTTGTTTGTAGTTGGTATCCTTTACAATTTGAGATACTTTGATTATTGATTGATAGAGGTTATTTTTAATTCCACTATGTTGGCCTTCTAAGGAATTTAGAAATTCACGAATTTCTGTCCTTATTCCTTCATTCATGTGTGGACAAGGCTCTGATTGAAATGGAATATCGTTTGTAAATGCATAAAATACAATTTCAGATTCATAAATCTCACAAAATGGCTTTATTTTTCTCAATGAATTGCTAGAAGTATCAGGATCCATCCAACCGATCTTATTTGTATCTCCAGATAACATGTTTATTACAAATGTCTGTAGCGTGTCATCTAAATTATGTCCTGTAACAATTACATCTGCACCAATATCTTTTGCTGCATGATCAATTGCACGTCTTCTTAAAGTTCCACATATTGAACATGAAGATGTTTTTTCATTTCCTCTCAAATCTAATGCTTCATCTAATGTTAAATCAAACAATTCTTTGTAAGAAAAAACTTTGTGTTCTACATTTAATTTAGCACAAAACGCTTGAACAATTTCTAATGCCTCGTTTCTATATCCTGGAATTCCTTCATCAATTGTAATTGCTTTGATTCTAAAATTATGTGTAGAAGCCATTTGATTAATGATATTTAGCAAAGCAAGTGAATCTTTACCCCCAGATACTGCAACTGCTACCAATTCATTATTTTGAATCATATTGTATTTTGAAATGGTTTTTGCAGTTTTTCTCAGAATAGAATTAGAAAAGCACGTGGAGCATAATTTCTCTCCGGAATATTTACGAGTGTACGCTGCCTGATTTTCACACCTGTCACATTTCATTAAATTATGTGATCTTTTTTCATTAATGATTCTTTAGGTATTTTCTAGATGGGTTTAAAGCCAAATTTAATCAATGATAATGCAATATTCAAACCCATTAACACAAATGCAAATGCGTAAATTCCCAACATTGTAATATTTACTGCCTTATCTGATATTTTTTTATCAATAATAGTATGAATGAATTTTCCTCCATCTAAAATTGGCAGTGGCAACATATTGATTATTCCAATAAAAAATGAAATCATCCATAACCATAACAAAAACATTGAAATATTCAAATCTACACTTGTCCAATCAATAAAATTCAAAACAGGTTTGTATGCAAATGAACTATCTCTTATAATTCCAATTAATCCTTTCTCAGGATCATCAGGTGATGGTATTACTTCAACAGGAAATTGTAATGTTTGTCCATCTCTAAGTATGGAAACTTTTGCAATTTCACCAGGAATTAATTCTGTCTTTTGAAAATCTAACGGACTCAGTATCTGGATTCCATTAATTGAAGTAATGATATCATTTGCTAGTAATCCTGCTCTTTCTGCTCCTGAATTTTCAATTATTGAAAGTACCAATACTCCATCTGGTAATTCATAAAATATATCTGAGATTCCACCAAAACCTGGAATCATTTGTAAAGTCGTTCCAAAATATGGATTTGTTAACAAAATAACACCTAAAACAATTGCAAAAATTACATTTGATGTTGCTCCTGCACCTATAACTCTTAATTTTGAAATCTTTTTTGCCTTGTTAAATTCTTCTTCATCCGGTTCTACAAATCCTGCAAACATTGCAATAAATATTGCAAATCCACCTGTTTTGATCTTGATTTTTTCTAGTGTTGCAACAATACCATGAGCACCTTCATGAATAACTAGAACAATTGGTATTGAGAGTAAAAAGTATAACATTAGTTGTGGTGTTTGTATAGTTACACCTGGAATTAATATTGATAATTGTTGGAAATCACTCGGAGCAACAAAAAAGTTTGAGATATTATTTCCCAAAAACCAAAATGCAAATCCCATCATAAGAAACCCAGCAACCACACTAACATTAGCAAAAACTTTGATTCCTCGCCTAGTTCGTCCTAGGATTTTTGTTAGAACAGATTGTACTTGTTGATTTTTGTATACAAGACTGTATATTTTTAGCTCAAAACCATGTTTTTCTAATTTTAATCCTTTAGCAATACCTAAAATCACTACCCAAGCAATTAACACATAGATAATCGAATTTTCAGTAATAAAATCAAGTTCCAAACTAATTGTTAATTTTTTAAACTACGGACATTTATCAGTTACTATGAAACCAATCATAATTGTCTCAACTTATCCTAATAAAAAATCAATTACTAAAATTGCAAACGAACTAGTCCAAAATAAGATTGCTGCCTGTGTTAACATTACTAAAATCTCATCAATTTATTCTTGGCAAGGAAAAATTGAAAATGCATCAGAGTATATCGCATTATTTAAAACTACACAAAAAAACAAAAAATCTCTTAAAGAAAAAATCAAAGCATCTCATCCTTATGATGTTCCTGAAATTGCTGAAATTAACATTACATCAATAAACACATCTTATCTTAAATGGATAATAGAATCAACAATCTAGGATTCTATGGCATAACGCAACAAAGAAACTATTCCTCCCAACCCAGTAACTCTAAGACCTATGTCTGTAGATGAATCTACACTATACGTTTTGACACCTTTACTTTCAGCATCATTAAGAAGTTCTATGATTTTTTTTTCGTCATTTGTTTGAATTGCTTTATCTGAGAAAACAAGTAATTCAACAGCGCCAAATTGATTTGCTTTGAGGGTTTCCTCAAACCCCATAGTAAATTTCCTACTTTTTTTGTTTGCTCGTAGCATAATCTCATCAATAATTGAAGATACTTTGGCTAGTTTACTCTCTGACATTATTTCTTTCATAGTTTGAGACTTTGTAAAGGTGTATATTCCATCTTCACCACCTGAATCAATTCCCTCTGTAACTTGAATTTTATATTTTTGAGCATTTTGGGATTTTTGCAGAAAATTAGAAAATCTTTTCTTTGTTTCTCCTGGTCCAAAAATTATAATAGAATCTGTTTCTTTAACTATGGAAAATACTGCTTGCTGAACCTGCTCAAAGAATTTTTCAATGTTGAAATTTGTTTTGTATCTTTTTCCTCCTGAACCTGAATAAATATTTGGGATAAATTCCAAATGAGTTCCTTTTAGCCTTGCAATACCACAGTCCCCAGTATCAATTGCAACTAACACAAAACCCATTTGTTTGTTATTTGATTCAATTAGATTTTTTTCAACTGGCAGCCATTTCTTTTTTGTAATTGTTATGCCATCATTTACTTTAAGAATAAACGAATGATGAGAACCGTGCGGTACAGACTCATTACTTGATTCTAATATGGTGCCACCAATTCTTAATCTGTCTAAAACATCATCTAGTGATATTTTTTCTACATTGAGTGCAATTCTTACTCTGATTCTTTCTCCTTTGTCCGGTCTTGCATAATCTTTTTCTAGTTTTATTACTCTAGTAGTATCACCTACTATTCTGTCTTCTTCTTTGATTATACGGCGTAAATTCAATAAATCATCAGAATCTTCTGGTATTACAGAAATTGAATTTTCATCAATTATTTTTGTAATCATGATATTATTCTAGTTAACAGAAACAAAAGAGTTTAGTTTGTAACTTCGCCTGTCTTTGTCTCTCCAGTTTTTTTCTTGAGGTAATTTTCAACCCAATCCAAGGTAAGAACACCTGACTCTGCCAAATTTGTTAGAGAATTTGCAGAGGCTTCACCTACGACCTTTCCATTATTTTTTCTTAGTTGACGCCACTTTAGTGCTGTATTTCCACTCTTTGAATTATAGATAATTCCAAGAATATCTCTTGCATTAACAAATGTGATGTCTCTTACTTTTTTCAAAGTGACTTTATCGGCTGCTTCCACGTATATTGAACCCAGACTATCTTCTCTTTCTGCAAATACTTCTGAATCTTCCAAGTAACTTCTTGGAGCATAAGATCGGCATGTACTGCCAATAATAAATCGTCTAAAGCTTTCCAATGATGCTGGGGTGTCAATTGCAACCATTTTGAATGAATCAACAATTCGCCATTTATCAAGCTTCTTGAAAGACTCAATAGGCATCTGCCTGAATCATGCCTTGCGGGCAGTGATGACCCTATCCCTTTGATTGATGATGAGGATCTTGAGTTCTGAGCCTGCTCTTAAAATTTATGATAGATATGATAATTCATATCATGAAATCCTTAACCGAATATCTTACCTATAATGTAAAAACACGTAGGGCTTTTGTCAACATTACTCCGGATATAAGAAAACTAGTTCTCAAAAGTAAAGTGCAAGAAGGACTTTGTCTTGTAAATGCAATGCATATCACAGCAAGCGTCTTCATTAATGACAATGAAAATGGATTACATCAAGATTATGAAAAATGGCTAGAATCACTTGCACCACATGAACCAATTGATCAATATGATCACAACAAAACAGGCGAAGACAATGCCGATGCTCATCTAAAACGACAAATAATGGGAAGAGAAATTGTTGTTGCCATAACTGATGGCAAATTAGATTTTGGTCCATGGGAGCAAATTTTCTATGGAGAATTTGATGGACAAAGACCAAAAAGAGTCTTAGTTAAAATTATTGGAGAATGATTTATCCAAAATCTGCATCGCGTTTCTGACTCTGTGATTCATTCTTTCTTGCAGAAGCCCTGAATTCCTCATCATGATTTTGAGGTCCATGACCGCATTTTACACATGCTACTCTAAACCCATCCTCATTTTTTTGCCAACTTTCACAGCCACAAAAGCATGCCATGTATAGTATGATTTTCTAATATGATATATCCTTTGGGATAAATTGAAGAAATTTATTTTTAAGCTGATTTACAGCATTCGCCCATTGGAATTTCATGATCATGTGGACATTTTCTTGGATGCTTTAACATAGTACAAAGAGCATCAGTGAATTGTTTGTTCATGTGATGTTCAATACCACACACCATCTCTTCATCAATTGCAACTTTTAATGCACTATCCATCAAAACTTCCAACAATCTGCTATTTCTCATCATGCTAGAACCAATTCTTTCTCCGTCTTGAGTGAGAGTTACGCCTGCTTTGTTATAGTTTACAAGATTTTTCTCATTTAATTTTTTGAGCATTTGTACAACGCTTGGTTGTCTGACGTTGAGCATTTTTGCAATTGTGCTGATTTTAACATCTTCTCCCCTTTCCTTAATGTGCCAAATTGCCTTTAGATACATCTCAACATGTTCAGCTTCTGCAGTTCCTACAAAAAGAGTCTCATCATTTTCGTCATTTATCGCATCCATATTATATCGCCTTTGAATCTTTTAATAAATATTCAAAATATTGTCGTGCAAATCCGGCTAGTCCTGCATGATCTGCCCAAATTGCAACCAGATCTGATGTATTCATCTCCCCCATTTCTGGACCAAGTAAAATTACAACATATCTTTTATCTGAAATTATGCCTCCACCAAAGAGTCCTTTTTTTATTTTTACAGTTGCAACCCTTCCTATTGCCTTGAGGGAATCTTTATCCATTTTATCTGAAGTCAGTATTGTAATATCCACACCTTTGTCATGCAGTGATCTTAACTTTGGTAATGCCTGTCTGACTAATTCCTGTCCTGCTTCAGGTAATGCGATCATCACTTCATTTCTGCAAGACTCTACCATCTCCAAAATTTTTGAAGCAATATTTATTGCACCTGATAACACCCATATGTCAGGCCTCTCACTAGTTCCACTTTTTTCATACAATGGTACCAATTCATTTAAAATAATACTTTGATTTTGTGAAAAATCGTTTTCCATTTTCTGTTTTGTAGTCTCTAATCCTGTAGATGGAGATTTAGCAAAGTATTTTGTTGGTCTAGAATCATCAGAGCCAATCCATCCTTTTTCTTCTAATGTTCCTAGCACCTCATAAATTTTTGAATAAGGAACACCTGATTTTTGACTAAGATCAGAGGCTGTCAATTCTCCTGTTTTGAGTAATGAGGAAAATGTTCTAATTTCATAGCTAGTAAGACCTATTTTTTCTAGAGCCTTTCTTGTCTTATCTGATATGTTCATGCGATCTAGTCGATCAGTTTTGATATTTAAATCCGACATGCCTGATTCCTAAATTCCACACGGGGGCAAGTGTGAAATGCATTATATACCATCTCGGAAAAATTCCTCATATAGTCATGGCATTAATTCAGATTTCCAATCAATCAAGTAAGAGTCTAGGAAAGAAATCCACTATTAGATTCACTCAAAGTATCTGTCCTGACTGTAACATGATCTTGGATGCTGAAGTATTTGAGAGAGACGATAAAGTCTACATGTCAAAGATTTGTCCAACTCACGGTGAATGTGAAGAATTATACTTTGGTTCTTACCAAATGTACAAAAAATTCAGTACATACTGGATGGATGGAAAAGGTGCACATGCTCCAAACGTAATGATTGACAAATGTTCATGTCCAAATAATTGTGGATTATGCTCAAACCACCTATCTCACAGTGGACTATCAAACATGATTGTAACTAACAGATGTGATTTAACATGCTGGTATTGTTTCTTTTATGTAAAGAAAGGCCTCGAAGGCGCTTACATGTATGAGCCAGATCACACCCAAGTAAGAGGAATGATGAAGACTCTGAAAGCTGAAAGACCAATCCCAGGTAACTCTATTCAGATTACCGGTGGTGAGCCAATGCTCAGAGAAGATATTGCTGATATTATTAAAATAATGAAAGAAGAAGGCGTTGATCATGTTCAGATGAATACCAATGGTATCCGACATGCAATGGATCCAGAAGCTGCAAGAGAAGTAAGACTAGCTGGATGCAACAACTTGTATCTTTCCTTTGACGGTGTAACTGCAAGAACAAACCCAAAGAATCATTGGGAAATTCCATATGCACTTGACAGCTGCAGAAAGACAGGTACTACAGTAGTGTTTGTTCCAACTGTAATCAAATCAATTAATGATCATGAATTAGGTGGAATCATTCGATATGCACAAAAGAACATGGATGTAGTTCATGCTGTTAACTTTCAACCTGTATCACTAACTGGAAGAATGGGTAAAGGAGAACGTGAAAAATATAGAATTACAGTTCCAGATTGTATTCAAAGAATTGAAGAGCAGACAAATGGTGAAGTAACTGTTGATGACTGGTTCCCAGTACCAAGTTGCATGCCATTAACTAATGTTATTGAAGCATTTTCCAGCAAACCAAAATATGAATTATCTATCCACTTTGCTTGTGGTGCAGGAACATACATCTTTGAAGATGCAGAAACAAAGAAATTCGTTCCATTAACTAAATTCTGTGACATTCAAGGAATGTTGGAATTATTTGAGGATAAAGCAGAAGAGATTCGTTCTGGTAAAAACAAATACTTTACAATGCTCGAAGTTGTCAGAAAACTAAAGGGCTTTGTCGATACAAAGAAACAACCAGCAGGACTAGACTTGGCAAGAATGTTTGGTAACATACTCATGAAGAGATCATTTGATTCAGTTGGTTCATGGCATGTCAAAGGATTATTCTTAGGCATGATGCACTTTCAAGACAAATACAATGAAGATTTAGAAAGATTACAAAGATGTGATATTCACTATTTGACTCCAGATCTTAGAATCGTTCCATTCTGTGCATTTAATGTAATTCCAGAGTGGTATAGAGACAGAATTCAAAAGAAATACTCTATTACCGTAGAGGAATGGGAGCAAAGAGAAGGAGTCAAACTAGAAGATGGCCTGTATCGTGGTCTGATGAGACGTGGAGCAGGCGATGAACTTGCTGCTGGTTGTGCAAAGAGCCAGATGTTCCATGACGCTGCTCAGGCAACAATGTAAAAAGAATTTTCCAACCCAAGAGCTTAAAAAGTCTAGAATTAATTTTCCACATTGAAAATTCTTCTTATCTCACCGACATTGCAGGGTATAGGAGGAATAGCTCAACATGTACGCGATTTGGTGAAATTTTTAAAAGAACATGGACATGATGTCGATGTAATTTCCTCAGAAAACATACCTACAATTCCATTTAAAAAACTTAAAAATCCAAGTTTTTTAATTTCCTCTTTTTTCAAGACAGCATTTATGAAAAATTATGATATAGTGCATGCACAACACCCAATTGGAGCACTTGCAATGAGAAATGTTTCTGGAAAAAAAATTCTCACCATACATGGGATTTACAGTGAGCAAATTGGAATGTTACATGGATCATTAAGTTCAAAACTTTCCAATAAGTTTGAAAAAAATGCATTTAACTGGGCAGATGCAGTTACAGCAGGCTCTAAAGAGGCATTTGATTATTACAGTAAATTAGGAGCAAAAGTATTCTTTGTTCCCAATGCAATTGATATTAAATCGCTACCATCCGGTGTTGATACAAGATATCAAAAGCAGATAATTTTTGCAGGCAGACTATCAAAGGAAAAAGGAATACTAACAATCTTGGAAACTGCAAAAAATCTTCCAAAAGATGTTCATTTGATAATTGTTGGTGCCGGACCAGAGGAAAATACTGTAGTTGAATTTGCAAAAAATGTTGATAATGTACATTTTTTGGGCTATCAGCCAAAAGAAAAAACTATCCCGCTAATTCGAGGCTCAATTTTATTAATTCAACCATCGTTTGCAGAGGGAATCAGTGCCACATTACTTGAATCAATGGCATGTAAAACACCAATAATTGCTACCAATATTGGTGGAAATAAAGAACTGTTTGTTCATAATAAAACAGGAATACTGATAGAGCCTGGAAATTCAAATGAACTATTAAAAGAGATAATGCGTATGCTAAATGATCAAAATCTAAGAGATGAAATTGCTAAATCTGCTTATGATATAGTACAAAAATACGATTGGTCAAATGTAGGACAACTTTATCTTGACTTGTACAAGAAATTACTAAAATCATATTAGTCAAGTTGTTATGATTTTAGCATTTTTTCTAAACCCTCATCAAATTTTACTTTAGGTTGCCAATCTGTTTTATTTTTAATTTTTGATATGTCTGATGTTATGTCATTAATAAAAATTGCCTTGTTCTCTTCGTAATTTACATTTATTTTTTGTGATGTTATTTTTTCGATTTTCTTAATTATCTCTTCAAACGAATGTGATTCTCCAGCTCCTACATTGAACACCTCGAATTTAAAATCATCATTTATCAATTTTGCAATTAAATCCACAAAATCATCAACATGCAAAAAATCTCTTCTACTATTTTTGTTGACAATGGTTACTTTTTTTCCTGTTTTTACTGAATTAATTAAATTGCTTATCAAAAAACCATCTTTCATGGATTCTCCAAAGATGTTAAATGGCCTTAGTATGATTAGATTGAGATCAGATCTATTACAATAAAATTCGCACAGTCTTTCTCCAAGATACTTACTCTCGGTATATGCATTATGTGGATTTACAGGATGATTTTCATCAACAGGATAATATTTTGGATTACCGTAAACATAACTGCTGACATAGATTATTTTTTTTACTTTCTTTTGAATACAGTATTCTAAAACATTTAATGTCCCTATTACGTTATTGTCAAAATACTCACTCCATTTCAGTTCGCTTTGTGGTGTTTTTCCACCCAGATGAATTACAATATCTGCAGAATCTAGTTTCATAACTTGTTCCCTATTTTGCAAGTCTATGTGCTCAGAATCATTTGAATCTGTTATGATTTCAAATTTATCTAATTTTCTTACAATTTTTTTTCCAATAAATCCAGATGAACCAGTAACTAATATTTTGCCCATTGAATTTCTTAGACGGATGGTATCTAAAACTTATCGTACTGGATATTTGAGAAATCTCAGTAATTTGTAGAAACTATGTTCAATGTAAATGATTAATTAATTGGTGTTTTGATGAATTATTGAATGTCTTTAATTCTAAGAAATAGAAATATTCTTTTTACAGGTGGTTCTGGTTCTATCGGTCAATCCCTTGTAACAAAAGCTTTAGAAGATGGAGCAAAATCAATCAAAGTTTTCAGTAACGATGAAAATGGATTATATGAAATGGAACAAACTTTTCCTGATAAAAAAATTGAATTCATTATAGGTGACATACGAAATTCTGAAACTGTAAATTCTACTGTCAAAGGTACAGACATAATTTTTCATGCAGCAGCTCTAAAGCATGTTGATAGATGTGAGTTAAATCCATTTGAGGCTTTTACTGTCAATATAATTGGCACAAACAATATTGTAAAAGCAGCTGTAAATGAAAATGTCAAAAAAGTGATTTCTATTAGTTCTGATAAAGCAGTTAATCCAATAGGTGTGATGGGTGCAACCAAATTATTAGGAGAGAAGCTATTATCTGCAGAGGCGTTTCATAACAAATCCAATACTGTTTTTGCCTCAGTACGCTTTGGTAATGTTTTTCATACTAGGGGCTCGATTTTGCCAAGAATTGAAAATCAAATCAAAAAAGGAGGGCCAGTCACACTCACTGATCAAAGAATGAAACGATTTTTCATGACTAAAAATGACGCTGTTAAATTAATTGTAAATGCAACCAGTCTTGCTACAGGAGGGGAGATTTTTATTCTAAAAATGCCATTATTGTATCTTAAAGATCTTTTTGAAGTGATGAAAGACATTCTAGCTCCAAAATATGGATTCAAACCAACCCAAATCAAAACTACACATATTGGAATCAGACCTGGCGAAAAACTAACTGAATACCTTCTTACTGATTTTGAAATGGAACATGTTTTAGAAACCAAAGACTTTTTTATATTGCCATCTCTTTTTGAGTCAATTTCTAAATCAAAATATCCCGGAGCAAAAAAACCTGAGAATCTTCATTCATATTTTGAAAAAATGAAACCGATTGATATTAAAGAAATATCAAAAATGCTAAAAACTGTATATAATTACTAGAATAGTTTAAAGATATTACAAACCAAAATTTTTGGTGATAAACTACATTAATTAAAATTATTTAATAGAACTAATTTTGTTGAATACAAAAAGCATCAGATTTAGCTATAGTATCTGTAAGTGATTTCAAGTCCTTTTTTTAATGGAACTTGTGGTTTCCAATTAAAATGAGAATTAATTTTGGAAATATTAGCACAAACATTCAGTACATCATTTT
>SXGQ01305511.1_pt1 | contig 11968 bp, 10 predicted proteins | sample 3178371 | NCBI WGS metagenome assembly SXGQ01 (sample SAMN11356859, study PRJNA531348) | freshwater metagenome | isolation source: freshwater sample F1-20 | place: China: Fuxian Lake, Yuxi | collected 2017-12-25 | reverse complement strand
GATCACCACCAACCTGAGCTTCTCGGAGTGGACCCGCGTGTTTGGAAATGCAAAGATGACGACGGCGTTGCTGGACCGGTTGACCCATCACTGCCATATCGTGGAGACCGGTAACAACTCACACCGATACAACCAGAGCACTCTGGCAGCGAAGTCGCGCATCAAGGAGCGCGAGCAATCGCGCAAGTCGTCCAAAGCCACACCGCTGGAAGATCCGTTCTGAGGATGAGCCGCACGGGGAATTGCGCTACGGGCCACGCCCTTCGCTGCATTCCCCGTGCCCAGCCAGAGGGCCAAACCAGGAATCAAGCAAGGAGGAAAACTGGACTATTGAATACACTTATCCACAGTTGCCGATTCAAACGGCAGCTACCCGTCCTGGGTCAATATTGAATCGGCAGGGTGGGTCAATATTCAATCGGCGCAAACAGGTATGGTATTCCAGCATTTTGAGCTCTACCCCCACATGACGGTATTGGAGAACCTGACGCTAGCCCCGATCAAAGCCAAAGGCATGAGCCCATCAGAGGCCAGAAAAACTTGCCATGCATTACCTTAACCGGGTGGGCATTGCCGATCAGGCGGACAAGTACCCGGCTCGGCTATCAGGGGGCCAGCAGCAACGCGCGGCAATTGCCCGCTCGCTGACCCTGGAGCCCATGGCAATGCTGTTTGACGAACCCACCTCGGCCCTAGACCCAGAACTGATCTCCGAGGTGCTTCAAGTCATGCGAGATCTGGCCAAAGACGGCATGACGATACTGGTCGTCACGCATGAAATGGGTTTTGCTCAAGAGGTTGCTGACAAAATCGTCTTCATGGACCACGGCCAAATCATTGAGCAAGCGCCTGTGCAAACATTCTTTGGCGCACCACGAACCGAACGCGCCAAAGATTTCCTGCAAAAGATATTGAGCAAAATATAGGGTACTCACCTGTAACTGAGTTCGATACGCCGATTCTTGGCAGGAGGCGCTTCGTCAGTGCCTTGCACTACTGACTTTTCCATGCTAAGGCCCGCCGCTTCAACCTGGGCTTCAGGCACTCCGAGACACGCTGTTATGTCCGTCGAAGTTTAGGGAGCGCCACGCCCCTACGTCCTAGTTTCATTTAGAACATCTTTGAGAACGCTGCCGGGAGTAGCCCGGGGCGGCGCACAAAAGGTATAGGCCGGTACTCCGTTGTATTGTGTGAAGTAACTACCCAGCACACAACAACCGAGACCAGCCTATGAACCGGATTTTACGGACCATCACAACCCTAGACCAGCACTTTGATGAGATCGCCAATGGCGGTGATTGCTACCGACAGGTGAATTGCCCACATTGCCAAGCTACTGGCCTTTGGCACCACGGTTGCTACCACCGCAAGGCCGATCGCAGTGAGGCTCGCCGCAATCCGGTGGCAATCCTGCGTTTCTTTTGCAAAGCATGCCTGCGTACCTGTTCGCGCTTGCCCGCCTGCATTGCCCCCCGGCGTTGGTATGACTGGGCCACGTAGCAAGTCGTACTGCTGCTGTTGCTGGCAGGCGTCTTCTTGCACCAGGGTTGCCGCCAGACCGGTTGCGCTCGATCAACGCTGCGCCGGTGGCGGGACTGGTTGCAGACCCGCAGTGCGCAATTCAGTTTCTTCCTTCGTAGCAGATTGCCAGAGTTGGGACGTCTGCCAGAACCCGACTTCTGGCCTCAGGTGATCAGCAGCTTGTCCCTGGCGCGTGTCATGACCGAGCTCGATCAGGACTTGGTCGTCCCGTAATACGCAGCATCTCAAGTAAAGGTAAACAGCCAGAACCTGGCCGCTGTGGCAGCCCACACACTTTAGCCAATTACGTCAAAGTTGCTTTGGCGATGTCATCGGGGCCTCAACAACCGGAGGTCTTTTATGAACGAAATCAATCCAGTGGCCCTGTTCCGTCTGTCAGTGCTGGGGCCCCTTATCAGCCCCGAGCAACTCCAGCGCGGGGAGCTACAAACCATCATCCGTCAACTCGCACAACGCGAGTACGCCATTCCTGAGTCTGATCGCCGAATGCTGGGCGAGAAGACCATTCAAGCCTGGTACTACGCCTGGCGCAAAGGCGGCATTGAGGCCCTTGTGCCCAAGGTACGCGCCGACCGTGGCAGCTCCAAGATATCAGCGACAGTGCAGGAGGCCATTCTTGCGGCCAAGCGCGAGAACCCCCGGCGCTCGATCAACCAGATTGAGCGCTTGCTGGTGGCCGCTGGAGTAGCGCCCCAACAGAGCCTGTCGCGCTCCAGCGTGCACCGTCTGCTGCAGCAAAGCGGTCTGTCGCAGATGAGGGGGTCTGCCAGCCTGCCACAGGAGAGGCGAAGTTTTACGGCCGAGTTCGCCGGCTCCATCTGGTACGGCGATGTGATGCATGGCCCGCGCGTTGCCATCAAAGGCCAACTGCGCAAGACGTACCTGGTCTCCTTGATCGATGACGCCTCCCGTCTGGTAGCCCACAGCGCCTTCTGTCTGGGTGAGACGGCGCTGGACATCGAAGGCGTGCTCAAGCAGGCACTATTGCGCCGGGGCTGCCCTTTAAAAATCATTGTCGACAACGGCGCTGCCTACCGTGCTGCCACCCTGCAGGGCGTGTGCGCGCGCCTTGGCATTCATCTGATCTTTTGCAGGCCCTATGCCCCCGAGGGCAAGGGCAAGTTGGAGCGCTGGCACCGCACGTTTCGCGACCAGTTCCTGAGCGAACTTGACGTGCGCCACGTTGCCGATCTGGCCGATCTCAACGCCCGGTTGTGGGCCTGGATTGAGCAGGTTTACCACCAAAGCCCTCACGCTGGGCTCAATGGGATGACTCCCCTGGAGCGCTACCAGCGCGATTTACCCAGGATCCGTAGCCTGGGGGCCAAGGCAGTCCAGCTCGATGTATTGTTTCTTCACAGCATTGCGCGCTTTGTGAGGAAGGACGCCACGGTGTCTTACCTGGGGCAGCGCTTTGAAGTACCCTATGAGTTGTCGGGCAAGACCGTGCGCTTAGTGGTCGACCCGCACGCCGCTCGTGTGGTGGGCGTGGAGGACGCTGCTGGCGTCTCTTTGGGGGTGGCCACCCCTTTGGACTTATTGGCCAACATCGACCGTACCCGGCGAAAACCAGAACCGGTGACTGACCCCATGTTTGGCGCACGCAGTGGAGCCAGCCTGGTGGAGCTGGCCCACCAGAAGTACCACGGCCATGAACAGGTACAGCACACCCCGAAGTCGCAGGGCTGAGATGTACTTGCAACACTTTGGCCTGCGCCACCCACCCCTTAGCAAGCAGCTCACCGAGCTCTGGGACGACGGTGCACTGGTGCAACTCAGTCAGCGCTTTAACTGGTTGCTGCAGTCCCCAGGAATCGGACTGCTCACGGGCGAGCCCGGTGTCGGCAAGACCGCCGCACTGCGTAGCCTGACCCACCCACTCAATCCGCATCGCTATCAAGTGCTTTATCAAGCAGAGACCGACTTCGGTCGGGTGGACATTTACCGGGGCCTGGCGCGTGCTCTGGGGATAGAGCCCAGCTACCGGCGGGCGCAACTGTGGCGCGACATCAAGGAGCGCGTGCACGAGATGGTCGACAGCAAGCAGCTCACCCCCTTGTGGATCATTGATGAGGCGCAGAACCTGCCGGCCGAATTCTTCCGAGACTTCCCCTCGTTTCTGAACTTCGCCTTCGACTCAAGGGACCTTATGACGGTGTGGCTGGTGGGGCATCCGGTGCTCGCACAGGTCTTGGAACGCTCCCCGTACGCTGCGTTGTACAGCCGCATCCAGGTCCATGTGCAGCTCAAGCCCGTGCTCGAACGTGAGCGCTTTGCGCTACTGGTTGCCCACGCGCTCAAGAGTGCGGGCAGCCAGCACAACCTGCTGGCCGACACCGGCATGGAGATCCTGCGGCAGGCCTGCAAAGGGCTGACCCGTCAGGCCGGACGCATCCTGTGCACCGCCATGCGATTGGCCGTACCCAAAGGCCTGAACCACCTGCCCGATGAAATCCTTCAACAAGCCATCAAGGAACTGCAATGACGCTCCAATCCAAACCGACCAGACTTCGCCTAAACAAACCCGTGTTTCCCAAATTGAGCGACGAGGCGCTCATTGAGATCCAGGACTTCCCGCATCTCGCACTTGATGTCCTCGAGGACCACTACGGCGAGCAACTCGACCTCTTCTATCGCTCCCTTTGGCGAGAAGAGCATGAGTTTGAAACGGAGAAATTCTCCGACTGATCAGGCTTCTTGCTCAACATACCGGCGCCGCCAGACTCAACCCTGGCAGCGTCGCTGTTTGCGCATTTGCCCACAACATCCCGCCTACTGACAGGCGCGCGCACTGCCGAAATTATTAAGGGACGTAGAGCCGAATTCGACCTCACATAGCATGGGACCCTAAGTCGAAATTAAATTGGGACGCAACACACGCTAGGGGGACAAAAGAGTGCTCAGGCCCTTTTTCGTCCTGCGCAAAGGCCCTAGCGCCTCCCAACCCGTCAACTCATTCACAAGCGGCGTTTGTCTGCTCGGCGAACTTGAGGCTCCTCAAGGGGCTTGATCCGCTTTGGTATTTGGCGCTGCGCCAACTATCGATCGGCGCAATAATTGCATCGAGTGTTGCATTGCTTCAATCCTAAACATTTGGCGCCCCCGACGGGAATCGAACCCATATCTAGCGCTTAGGAGGCGCTCGTTCTATCCATTGAACTACGGCGGCATGAGTTTCGATTTTACAGGCCGCAGTAGGCCGGTGAGGGCGGCTTGTCGCAGCAGGCTAAACTGGTGGCGGTGCAACAACTTTGCTGAACCACTGAGAAAAATCGTGAATCTGGCCGCTCTTTTCACCGCTGTTTTTTTACTGACGGGCTGTGCCAGCCAGACCAAGTCGACGGTGCACAATTTAGATACACGCCAAGAGCTGTACCGTTCCCAGCCCTGCCAGAACGCCATGAACTTGGCTGAAATCCATGACACCATTTGGTGGAGCCGTCTTCTGGCCTCGCCCGTGATTTTGCTGGCCTCTGGTGGCAGTGCGCTGATCCCTGTGCTGGGGCTCAATGCCGGCTTGGATGTGCTGGACCGTTCGGACGCATCCCATGTCTCGGTGTCTTGCGGTGGCAGGGCAACACCAATGCAAAACATCATTGAAGAAACCATACTCAACGCCGGTTTTGGCTTAGCCACCGGCTTGAGCCGCTAGTACCCCGCCCAGGCGGTTTCAAAACGCAATCACAGCGACGAACCGACAGCCCCGGCCTGGGTGCTTGGGCTTTGCTACAAGCAGGCCGGCCTTGCTCAAGCCGGTGCCTGCTGCCCGGCGAAAAAGTCCATGGCAGCCTGTACGCCCGAGCCTGCCAAGGGCGTGCCGCAAAGCTTCAAACCCATTTCGCAGGCCGACAGGGCGGCGATCAAGGTCAGGTCATTGCAATCACCCAAGTGGCCAATGCGAAACATGCGGCCCTTGAGTTGGCCCAAACCGGTACCCAGAGAGCAATCAAAACGTTCGTAGATTAGCCGGCGCAGGGCATCGGCGTCCAGGCCCTCGGGCGTCATGACGCCGGTCAGAACCGGCGAATAGAGAGCCGGATCAGCGCATTGAATTGGCAGGCCCCAAGCTCGCACCGCAGCACGCACGCCCTCGCCCCAGCGTTGGTGGCGTCGGAACACCCGATCCAGACCCTGGCCCAAAATCATGTCGCAGGCTTCACTCAGGCCATACATCAGGTTGGTGTTGGGGGTGTATGGAAAGTACCCGCTGCGGTTGATCTCCAGCATCTCGTCCCAGGCCCAAAAAGATTTGGGCAGCGTCGATTTTTTGCTGGCTTCAATGGCTTTGGGCGAGATGGCATTGAAGGCTATGCCAGGGGGCAGCATCAGTCCTTTTTGGGAGCCGCTGACGGTGACATCAACGCCCCATTCGTCATGTCTGTAATCTGCTGCTGCCAAACCAGAAATGGTGTCAACCAACAACAGGGCCGGGTGAGCGGCGCTGTCGATGGCGCGGCGCACTGCTGCGATGTCGCTGGTCACGCCGGTGGAGGTTTCGTTGTGCACCACACATACCGCCTTGATCATGTGACCGGGGTCCGCCGCCAAGCGTTGCGATATCATGCTGGCATCAACACCTTGGCGCCAGGCGGCCGCCCCGGGCCAGGCGAGCCGCTCGGCGCTCAAGCCCAGGCGGCTGGCGAGTTTGTGCCAAAGCGCGGCAAAGTGACCGGTCTCAAACATCAGCACCTGGTCGCCTGCGCTGAGGGTGTTGACCAAGGCAGCCTCCCAGGCGCCAGTGCCCGAAGCCGGGTAAATCATCACCGGGTGAGCAGTTTTAAAAATTTTTTGCAGGTCTGCCATCACCTTCAAGCCCAAGGCGCCAAATTCTGGGCCTCGGTGGTCTATGGTGGGCAGGCTGATAGCGCGCAGAATGCGGTCCGGCACTGGCGAGGGGCCCGGGATTTGCAAGAAATGCCGTCCAGTCGGATGAAAGTCAAGATGAAGCATGTGCAAATAATCTCCGGCTATCGGCCATTTTTGCATACAAAATAGACATGCAGGGCACGTCAGATGCGCCTACAAACCCCCAGGGTTTAACCCGAACTTTCACCATGAACGCCCCTGAGCCCCATTTGTCCGCGCTTTCACCGGCCGACACCTACGAGCAGGTGTCACGCGCCAGTAACGACATCGCTGGCCGCTTGGCCGCCCGCCTGCGCAGGCACACGCAGGGCGAGGTGCTGTTTACCGCTGCTGACCGCGGCCGCTACGCTACCGACGCATCGATGTACCAGGTCATGCCAGTGGGTGTGTTTTTGCCCCGCTATGCCCACGAGGTACCCGAGGCGATGGCGATTTGCCGCGATCTCGGCGTCCCCATAATGCCGCGCGGTGGTGGCACCAGCCAATGCGGGCAAACCGTGGGTGCTGGCCTGGTCATAGACCACAGCAAACACCTGCGCAGCCTGCTGCACCTGGATCTGGCCCAGCGCTGCGCCGAGGTGCAGCCAGGCCTGGTGCTCGACCAACTCAACCGCCAGCTCAAGCCCCACGGCCTGTGGTTTGCGGTAGATGTGTCAACCGGCGCGCAGGCCACCTTGGGCGGCATGGCTGGCAACAACTCATGTGGCAGCCGCTCGATTGCCTACGGCAACATGGTTCACAACGTGCTGGGCTTGACTGCCTGGCAAAGCGATGGCGCATTGCTTCAACTTGGGGCCTACCAACACAGCAGCGGTCGGGCGCGCGAATTAGGCGACTTTGTCAAACACCTGGCTGATGGCCTGGGCGGCGAGATCGCGCTGCACTGGCCCAAATTGCTGCGCCGGGTCGCAGGCTACAACCTGGATATATTTTGCAACCAGAGCGAGCGCCCCTACACCAGCGACGGGTCTGTCAACCTGGCCCATCTGCTGGTCGGCAGCGAAGGTACGCTGGGCATGACCCAATCCATCAGCTTGAAGCTCAGCGAACTACCCGGCGCCAGAGTTTTGGGGGTGGTGAATTTCCCGAGTTTTCACCGGGCCATGGAGACCGCCCAACACATCGTCAAACTCGGCGAAGGAAGCCTGACGGCAGTCGAATTGGTGGACCGCACCATGCTCGCCTTGTCGCTGCAAAATCCGGCCTTCGCTGCCACCATCCGGCAGGCCCTGATCGGCACACCAGAGGCTATTTTGCTGGTCGAATTTGCTGGCACAAACAAGAACGACTTGAAGCTCAAGCTGCGCCAATTGGCGGCACTGATGGGAGACCTCGGCCTACCGGGCAGCGTGGTCGAACTGACCGACGAACTGTCGCAAAAAAAATTGTGGGATGTGCGCAAAGCTGGCTTGAACATCATGATGAGCCTCAAGGGCGACGGTAAGCCGGTGAGCTTTATTGAAGATTGCGCGGTACCTCTGGAGCATCTCGCGCAGTACACAGACCAACTCTCTGAAGTATTCAAGCGCCACGGTACCCGGGGTACCTGGTATGCGCACGCATCGGTGGGTACGTTGCATGTGCGGCCAATTTTGGATATGCGGCGCCAGGGCGCGAGCCAGATGCGGCGTATCGCGGAAGAGGCCAGCGCCCTGGTGCGCAAATACCGGGGCGCCTACAGCGGTGAGCATGGCGACGGTTTGTGCCGGGGTGAGTGGATTCAATGGCAATTTGGCCCCAAAATCAACCAGGCTTTTACTGCAATCAAACAGCACCTGGATCCGCTGAACCTGCTCTCACCCCAACGCATCGTCAACCCGCCCGCCATGGACGAGCGCTCGCTGATGCGTTATGGCCCGGCTTACAAGGTGATCCCTATTCAAACTGCCCTGGACTGGCGCGCCTGGGATGTCCAAAACAACCCGCTCACCGAGGAAATCAGCAGCCCCGGCACTGGCGGCGACCCGGCACAAGGCTTTGCCAAAGCCGTGGATATGTGCAACAACAACAGCACTTGTCGAAACTTCGACGCTGGGACCATGTGCCCCAGCTACCGGGTCACCCGGGACGAGCAACACCTGACCCGGGGCCGGGCCAACACCTTGCGCCTTGCGCTCAGCGGCCAACTCGATGACCAGGGGCTGGCCAGTCCGGCCCTGATGGAGGCCATGGACCTGTGCGTGAGCTGCAAAGGCTGCCGACGCGATTGCCCCACCGGCGTTGACATGGCGCGCATGAAGATCGAAACCCTCCACCAATACAAGTCGCGGCATGGCTACACCCTCAGAGACCGTTTGATCGCTTACCTGCCGCTTTATGCGCCCTTTGCAGCTCGCTTCTCGGGCCTGCTAAACCTGCGTAACCGCCTGCCTGTATTGGCCCGCTGGGCCGAGCTTCTGACCGGCCTGTCGGCCCGGCGCAGCTGGCCGACTTGGCAAGTCCAGCATTTTTTTAACCAAGGCCCTGCCGGGGTGTCGGCGCAAGATCTGCTGCGCGCTGAAAAGCCCTTGGTCTTGTTTGTGGACACCTTTAACGGCTACTTTGAATCGGGCAATGCACGGGCGGCTTTTCGGGTTTTGAGCGCTGCCGGTTACAGCATTCACCTCGCCGCCAAAGCCGGGCGCAGCTCGAGCGCGGGTGGCCGACACCTGTGTTGCGGACGAACTTTTTTGTCCCAAGGCCTGGTCGATCAGGCACGCAAACAGGCCGGCGAACTGATCAACGCCTTGCTGCCCTTTGCGCAACGCGGCATTCCCATTGTTGGCCTGGAGCCCTCGTGCTTGTTGACCCTGCGTGACGAAGCGCTGGTTATGGGCTTGGGCGAAGCAGCCCAGACCGTGGCTGCCGAGGCGGTGTTGCTTGAAGAATTTTTGGCTCGCGAGGCCAAAGCCGGGCGCTTGCTGGGTTTGAGCAGCAAATTAAGGCCCGCCCAAAAACCCATCTTGGTACACGGGCACTGCCACCAAAAAGCCTTTGGTTTGATGCCCGACCTGCTGGAGGTGATTCGGCTGATTCCGGGCGCCGAGCCAGAACTGATCGACAGCAGTTGCTGCGGCATGGCCGGCAGCTTTGGCTATGAGGCAGCGCACGAAAGGGTGTCCATGGACATGGCCGAACTGAGCTTGTTACCCGCCCTGCGCGCCCGCCCCGAGGCGCTGTGGGTCGCTGACGGCACCAGTTGCAGGCATCAAATCAGACAGGCCAGCGTGCGCCCTGCAATCCATGTGGCCCAGCTATTGAGCGAACACTTGCGCGATTGAACGCCCTGCTGGCGCAGCCCGGACTCTGCCAGGGCCTGCGCCTTACTTGGTCAGCAAGCGCATCGCCTCCTCGAGGCCACGCAGGGTCAGCGGGTACATGCGCTGATTCATGATTTGCTGCACCACGCTGATACTTTGCCGGTACTGCCAAACCCCCTGGGGTTCAGGATTGATCCAGGCGAATTTGGGGAAGGCCTTGGTCAGGCGTTGCAGCCATTCCACACCGGCTTCTTCGTTGTTGTACTCCACACTGCCGCCGGGTTGCAAAATTTCATACGGGCTCATGGTGGCATCGCCAACAAAGATCAGTTTGTAGTCTTTGTTGTACTTGCGTATGATGTCTAGCGTGGGAAATTTCTCGCTGAAACGGCGCCGGTTGTTCTTCCACATGAAGTCATAGACGCAGTTGTGAAAATAATAAAACTCAAGGTGTTTGAATTCGGATTTGCTCGCCGAGAACAGCTCTTCAACCCGGGCAATGTGCTCGTCCATGGTGCCGCCAACATCCATCAATAGCAGCACTTTGACATTGTTGTGCCGCTCGGGAACCATTTTGATGTCCAGGTAACCTGCGTTGGCTGCGGTGCTGCGTATGGTGTCATCAAGGTCAAGCTCTTCCTCATGGCCCTCGCGTGCGAACTTGCGCAGCCGGCGCAGTGCCACCTTGATGTTACGGGTACCCAATTCTTGGCTGTCGTCATAGTCCTTGTAGGCGCGCTGATCCCAGACCTTCACCGCACTTTTGTTGCGTCCTTTGTCCTGCCCGATGCGAATGCCCTGGGGGTTTTGACCATAGGCGCCAAACGGGCTGGTGCCGCCGGTGCCAATCCATTTGCTGCCGCCTTCGTGGCGCTCTTTTTGTTCCTCAAAGCGTTTTTTGAGGGTTTCCATGAGCTCGTCCCACCCCATTTTTTCAATCTTGGCCCGCTCCTCAGGTCTCAGGTTGAGTTCCAGGTTTTTGCGTAACCATTCCAGCGGGATGTCGCGGGTGAAGTCGGCAATCGCTTGCACGCCCTTGAAGTAGCTGGCAAAAGCGCGGTCGAACTTGTCGTAGTTTTTTTCATCCTTGACCAGCGTGGTACGGCTGAGATAGTAGAAGTCATCCAGGGTGTAGCCACTGCCTGCATCCCCCTGCCCCAACGCCAAATTCGGGCCGACAACGCCTTTTTGAAGGGCTTCCAGCAGCGTCAGAAACTCTTTGACCGACACTGGCAACTTGGCCGAGCGAAGCGTGTAGAAAAAATCAATCAGCATGGCATCAGACCGCAGCGCAGGCCGCCGCCGTGCGGGGTTTGACCAACTGGTGCTTCAGGTGGGCGCGCACGGTGGGCCACTCAGCTGCCACGATGCTGTAGACACAGGTGTCGCGCAGGCTGCCCATGGCCTGCGGATGGGGATTGATCTGATGGCAGCGCAAGACGCCGTCAAGCTTGGCGCCCAGTCTCTCGATGCCGGCGCGGCTTTGCTGGTTGAAAAAATGGGTGCGAAACTCGACCGCGATGCATTGCAGGCGCTCAAAAGCCTGCTCGAGCAGCAGCAATTTGCACTCTGTATTGAGAGCCGTGCGCTGAACCCGGCGCCGGTACCAGGTGGAGCCAATTTCTACGCGGCGGTTGATGTTGTCGATGTTCATGTAGGCGGTCATGCCGACCGCCCGGCCAGTGCTTTTTTCGAGCACTGCAAACGCCAGCATAGAGCCCTGATTTTGCAAGTCAAGGCGGCGTTGAATTTCGCTGGCCATCGCCTCTGGTGCCGCAATAGCGGTGTACCACAGGCGCCATAACTCGCCGTCTTGCGCTGCGGCCACCAGATCGTCATGGTGCGCAGCAGACAGGGGCACCAAGACCACATGCTCGCCACTCAGGGTGACTGGCTGGCACAAGTGGCCGCTCTGCAGCTGGGCAGTGGGCTTGGTGGGCAGCGGGTTCACGGCGGCTCGCCTCAGCGGTTGTGACGTTGCATAAAAACTAGCTTTTCGAATAGCGTGACATCTTGCTCGTTCTTGAGCAGCGCGCCGACCAGGGGCGGCACAGCCACCTTGTCTTCCTTGGTTTGCAAGGCCGCCAGGGGGATATCCTCGGCCAGTAACAGCTTGAGCCAGTCCAGCAACTCGCTGGTGGAGGGTTTTTTCTTGAGCCCTGGCAGACCGCGCACATCGTAAAAGGTTTTCATGGCCGCCCCAAGCAGCTCTTTTTTTAGGCCTGGAAAATGCACGTCGACGATGCTTTGCATGGTGGCGGCGTCGGGAAATTTGATGTAGTGAAAGAAGCAGCGCCGCAAAAAAGCATCCGGCAGTTCTT
>SXGQ01158202.1_pt1 | contig 11968 bp, 8 predicted proteins | sample 3178371 | NCBI WGS metagenome assembly SXGQ01 (sample SAMN11356859, study PRJNA531348) | freshwater metagenome | isolation source: freshwater sample F1-20 | place: China: Fuxian Lake, Yuxi | collected 2017-12-25 | reverse complement strand
GTGAAGTCACGCGTCGCGGGCCTTGTCCTCGCCGCTGGGGAGGGACGTCGCTTCGGCGGACCCAAGGCGCCTGTCGTCATCGACGGCGAACGCCTCGTCGATCGCGCGGTGCGCGTGCTGCGTGCCGGGGGATGCGACCCGGTCTACGTCGTCCTCGGTGCCTGGATGGGCGATGTGCCAGGCGCGGTGGTCGTGACCAATCCCGACTGGGCCGAAGGCATGGGGTCGTCGCTTCGCGTGGGCCTGGAGGCGGTCGAAGGCGCGCCGGTCGATGCGGTCGTCGTGACGCTGGTCGACCTCCCCGGGCTCACTCCGGCCGCCGTGCGCAGGCTCGTGGACGTCGATAGCGACCTTGCTGCAGCGACGTACGGCGGTGAGCGGGGTCACCCGGTGCGCTTGGGTCGCCGACATTGGCTCGAGGTCGCGACCAGCGCCCGCGGGGATGCCGGTGCCCGCGACTACCTGCGCGCCCGTCTCGACGAGGTGACCCTCATCGAGGTCGGCGACGTGGCGACGGGCGAGGACCTCGACGAACCCGCCTGACCCTGAGGTCGTTGAGTGGCGCCTCGTGCGGGCGACACGCCGTGTGGTGGCGCCACGAGGCGCCACTCAACGAAGTTGACCTACAGCCCGAGGGTGCGGGCGATCACGAGGAGTTGCACCTCGCTTGCGCCTTCGACGACCCGGAGCATGCGCAGGTGACGAAGCACGCGCTCGACCGGTCCCTCGCGCATCAGGCCCATGCCGCCGAAGACCTGAAGGCAGCGATCGGCGACCGCATAGGCCTGCTCGGTCGAGTAGTACTTGGTGATGGAGGCATCGCCCATGATGGCGAGCGGATCGCCCTCGGTGTCCACCCTCCACGCGAGGTGGTAGACGAGCCAGCGAATCGCCTCGATGTCGGCCTTGCTGCGGGCAAGGGGGAAGGACACTCCCTGATTGCGCGAGAGCGGCTTCCCGAACGCCGTGCGCGTCTTGGCATGGTCGATGGCTGCATCGAGGGCCCACTCGGCGAGCCCCAGAGACTGCGCGCCGATGTACGCGCGGCCGGAGTTGAGGAATGCCATGGCCTCGAAGAAGCCCATGCCCACCTCACCGATGACGTGATCGGCCGGGACGCGGGCTTCGTCGAAGAAGAGTTCGGCGGGATGCGAGTCAGACAGATTCCACTGGAGCTTGCCCCGGCGGAATTGATCCGCGGGTACGACGAACGCCGTGATTCCGCCGGCAGCCCTCTTCTCCGCATCGGTCACCGCGAAGACGATCGCGAAGTCAGCGTGCTCGCCGTTGGTGATGTAGTGCTTGTGCCCGTCGATGACCCACTCGTCGCCATCGCGCACCGCCCGCGTGCGGATCGCCTGGGCATCGCTGCCGGCCTCGGGCTCGGTGAGCGCGAAGCACATGGTCTTCTCTCCGGCCACCACCGGGAGGAGGTACTCCTCCCACAGATGCGGGGGCAACTTGAGCAGGAGTGTCGACGGTCCCGCGGGATTGGGCGGAGCAATGGCCGCCATCGCCAGTCGCATGCCGGAGTGGGCCGCGTCTTCGACGAGAAGCGTCGTGCCGAGGACCGACAGTCCCTGGCCGCCGGCATCCTCGGGCATGTAGGCGGCGTAGAAACCCTCCTGCGCACTCCGCAGCCGGATGTCACGGACCACGGGCGCGAGCACCTCGCGGTTGGGCGCCTCGCCCCAGAACTCGGGGGCGTACTGCTCCTCGAGCGGCCGGACCTCCCGGTCGAGGAATGCGGCGAAGGACTGGCGAAGCGCGGTGAGCTCGTCGGGGATCCGGAAGTCCATGAGGGGATCCTGCCCCACCCGGCGGGAGCGTGCTCGCGGTAGCGTCCGGTCATGTCTTCGCCACTGATTCCCGGCATCGACCCCGGGACCGTGACCCCTGTCCCCTTCCTCGGCGGCTGGACCCAGGGATCTGAGTCCGCAGAGGTGCGCGCGCCCTACGACAAGGCCCTGCTCGGCAACGTGCCGGTGATGACGCCGGCCGACGTGGATGCCGCTGTCGCCTACGCCAAGGCGGCCCTGCACGCGGAGCCGCTGCCCCAGTGGAAGCGCGCCGAGATCCTCGATCGCGCCGCCGAGTTGCTGCTCGAGCGTCGTGATCAGTTCGGCCGCTGCGTCGCGCTGGAGGCCGCGAAGCCCATCAGGACGGCGCGTGTCGAGGCGGAGCGCGCGGCAAGCACCATGCAGTTCTCGGCCGCGGTGGCGCGCACGCTCACCGGCGAGACCGTGCCGCTTGAGGCCTCGTCCGCGGGAGAGGGCAAGATCGGCTTCGTCCTGCGGGTGCCGATCGGCGTGGTCGGTGCGATCTCGCCCTTCAACTTCCCCCTCAACCTCGTCGCGCACAAGCTCGGCCCGGCGATCGCGGCGGGCTGCCCCGTGGTGCTCAAGCCCGCGATGCAGACTCCCTTCTCCTCGATCCTGCTCGCGCGCATGCTCATCGAGGAGTGCGGCCTGCCCCCGGCCTACCTGCAGATCGTCACGGGTGGCGGCACGAGCGTCGGCGGTGCCCTCGTGGACAACCCCGATGTCGCGCTCATCACCTTCACGGGATCGCCCGAGGTCGGCTGGAGCATCCGGGCCAAGGCACCGCGCAAGCGCGTCGGTCTCGAGCTCGGCAACAACGCGCCGGTGATCATCGATGCCGATGGCGACTGGCAGACCGCGGTGGCCAAGATCAAGATCGCCGGCTTCTCGCATGCCGGCCAGTCGTGTATTTCCACGCAGCGCCTCTTCGTGCACGATTCGCTCGTGGAGCCGGTGTCCGCCGCGCTCGCCGACGCGGTGAAGACCCTCGTCGTGGGTGATCCCATGGACGAGGCCACGGACGTCTCGGCACTCATCTCTACTGGTGAGCGCGATCGCGTGAAAGCATGGATCGACGAGGCTGTCGCCGATGGCGGCCGGGTGGCCTGCGGGGGCGAGATCGGTGCCGACGGCGTACTCCAGCCGACCGTGATCGTCGACGCCAAGCCGGAGATGAACGTCTGCGCACTCGAGGTCTTCGGTCCCGTGGTGGCCGTCCAGTCCTTCGCGGACTTCGACGAGGCACTGCGGATGGCCAATGACACGCGCTATGGCCTGCAGGCGGGTGTCTTCACGGCCGACGTCTCCAAGGCGATCAAGGCGGCGCGCACGCTGGACTTCGGCGGCGTCCTCATCAACGAGGTGCCCACCTGGCGCGCTGATCAGATGCCCTACGGCGGCCTGCGCGACTCAGGCAACACCCGCGAGGGGCCGGCCTACTCCGTCCGCGAGATGACCGAGGAGCGCCTGGTCATCCTCAACGGCTAGGCGGCTCGGGCCCCTTCGAGTTCGCCCATGTCCTCGAGCGTGACTCCCTTGGTCTCGCGGATGTACTTCATGACGAAGGGGATCGAGAGCACGGCGAAGACGGTGAAGATGCCGTACGCCAGGCCGAGCGAGATGCCAGCCAGCTCCGGGAAGCTCGTGGAGACGAGGAAGTTCGCCATCCACTGCGCCGATGCGGCGACGGCGAGTGCGGTCGCGCGGATGCGGTTGGGGAACATCTCGCCGAGCAGCACCCACACGATCGGGCCCCACGTGGCGGCGAAGAACGCGACGTAGGCATTGAACGCGATGAGTGCGATGAAGTCGGGTCCATCCGTGAGGACGGGTTGGCCCTCTGCGTTGGTAGCGGCGGTGCCGAAGATCCAGGTAAGCGTGGCGAGGGTGATGACCATGCCCGTGGAGCCGACCAGGAGCAGTGGCTTGCGGCCGACGCGATCGACGAGGGCAATCGCGACAAGCGTGAAGATGACGTTGATGCCCGTCGTGATGAGCGACGTCTGGAATGCCTGGGACTCCGAGAAGCCGACCGACTCCCAGATGGTGTTGGAGTAGTAGAAGACGGCGTTGATGCCGACGAACTGCTGGAAGGCGCTGAGCATGATGCCGATCCAGACGATCGGCATGAGGCCCAGGGTGCGCCCCCGGATATCGGAGAATCGCGGCTTGTGATCGCCCTGGAGCGACTCCTGGATATCGGCCACGATCGGGGTGACGTCGACGGTGTAGATCGAGCTCAGCACCTGTCCCGCCTTGGCCGGCTCACCGATCGCCACCAGATAGCGGGGTGACTCGGGGATGCGCAGCACGAGCAGGGCGTAGACGACGGCGGGGATCACCATGCTGAGGAACATCCACTGCCACGCTTCGAGCCCGAGAAGCCACTCGTTGCGCGCGTTGCCGCCAGCCGCCTGCAGGACGACGAAGTTGACCAGGCCGGTAGCGAAAATGCCGATCACGATGGCGAACTGCTGGAGCGATCCCATGCTGCCGCGGATCGGGGCCGGTGCGATCTCGGCGATGTACATCGGGGCCATGACACTCGCGACGCCGATCCCCGCACCTCCGATGAAGCGCCACAGCATGAGGTCGAAGACGCCGACGGGGAAGGCCTGACCCACCGCCGCGACCAGGAAGAGCCCGGCTGCGACGAGCATCACCTTGCGCCGACCGAAGCGGTCGGCGAGGCCACCGGCAAACCAAGCGCCGATGGCCGAGCCGATGAGCGCGATGGAGACGACGAAGCCGATGGCGAGGTCGCTGAGACCGAAGAGGGATTTGATGGCGGAGGTCGCGCCGTTGATGACGGCCGAGTCGTAGCCGAAGAGGAAGCCGCCGAGTGCCGCGGTCGCGGCGAGGCCGACGACCCTGCCGGTGCGGTAGTCCTTGACCTGTGTCGTGGTGTTCACTGCGCCTCCCTGATCGGCCCGCGTGGGAGGAACGTTAGGCCACCGGAGGGCGGACGCGCCGGGGTTTGGCTGCGGCTCCTCAGGCCTGCTGGAGGATGCGGCTCCCGGCCCCCGGGGCACCGGGTGACACAACGATCCGGTCGTGCACCCACTCCTTCATCTCGGCCACGTGGCTGATCACGCCCACCACGCGGCCGCGCGAGCGCAGGGCGTCGAGTTGGTCGAGGACCACGCTGAGCGTGTCGGCGTCGAGGGAGCCGAAGCCCTCGTCGACGAAGAGGGTGTCGAGGGACACGCCGCCTGCCTCCTCGCGCACGATGTCGGCGAGCCCGAGCGCGAGCGAGAGGGAGGCGTAGAAGGTCTCGCCCCCGGAGAGCGACTCAGGATCACGAGCCTGCCCGGTCCATGCGTCATGGATGTCGATGCCGAGGCCGGCCTGCGCACGACCGGATGCCTTGTCGTCGATGACAAAGGAGAACTGGCCACCGCTCATGCGCTCCAGGTGGATCGACGACGCTTCCAGCACCGCCTGGAAGCGTCTCTGGACGGCGTAGGACTGGAGTGTGAGGTTGCGGCGATTCGCGGGGCTGCGCGCGGTCACGAGAGTGCCGAGTTGGATCGCAGTCTCCGTGCTGGAGCCAACGGAATCGAGTCGATCGCGCGCGGCAGCCAGCTCCTGAGACTGCGTGACCAGCGCCGCTTGCGCATGTGCCAGGCGCGCGCGCAGCTCGTCGGTGACCGCATGCTCGGCCTCCGCCATGCTGCGCGTCGTCACCGCTAGGGCGAGTGCGGCGTCGGCAGCGGCGGGATCCACCGTCACGGAGTGGCCCGCTGCCGCGGCGCGCGCCCGCTGGACGTCTTCGATGGCAGCGAGTCGATCGCGTAGGGCCGTCAATGCTGCGGCGGCCGAGCTCGATGCGCCCACCTGCGCGCGGTGTCGGTCGGCCTCCTCGGCGACGGTGGCGTCATAGGCGCGAGCATCGGCCCGCGCCGCGGCCTCGTCAGCCAGCAGCCCCTCGATCACCGCGGCCGACGTCCTCATCTGGGCGGTCAGGGTCTCGACCTCCTGCGCGAGCGTGCCCATCGTGGCGGCAGCGGACTGCGACTCCACGAGAGCGGCCTGCGCCGATGCCAGCGACGCGGCCACACCCTCGTCGGTAGCTCCGTCGAGTTGAGCGGTGACGACAGCGAGACGCTGATCGAGGGAACTCAGAGAGGCACGCGCCTCCTCGAGAACTGTCGCGGTGCTGGCCTCATCCTTCTCAGCGGTGGCCGCGACCCGCTCAGCATCGGAGACATCGGCGTCCGACACGAGCTCCCCGCGGGGGTCGTGGGCGGGACGGGGGTGATCGCAGGATCCGCAGACGGGGCAGGCCTCACCGTCCGCGAGAAGCGAGGCCAGGTGCGCGGCCCGCTGCTCGAGCTGGGTGCGCACGAGCGCGTGGTGGGCGGTGCGCGCGGCGTGCATGGCATCGCGGGCGGCCTGGAGCGCCTCGCCCTCGGCGGTGACGCGCGCGCGTGCGACCTCCACGGCTGCGACCGCTCGATCACGCTCACCGATGAGCAGATGGAGGGCCCCGAGACGCTCGACCTCCGCCTGCAGGGTGGCGGCGCGGTCCGCGAGAAGTCGGGCCTGGCTGAGTGTCGCCTCGGCCTGTGCGACGCGGTCAGGCAGGAGTGCCGCATCAGCACGTGCCTGCGCGATGCGCAGGGCCAGGTCGTCGGCGAGTGTGTGGCGACGGGCGCTCTCTGCAGCGCGCGACTCCGCGGCCGACTCCCACTCGGCGAGGGGCTCCAGGCGCGTCCGCTGCGAGACGACGTCATGGGCGAGCGCCTGGAGGGCGGCGTCATCGATTCCGGAGACCTCGGGTCCGGCGGCCGCATGCACGCGGTCCAGGGCGGCACGCGCCTCGCTCGCGGCATGGGCCGCGGCGGCGTGAGTGCGGGCGTCGTACTCACTCGCGCGTGCGCTGTCGAGGGCCGCGGAGGTGAGGGCAGCGGCAGAGGTCGCCGCGGAGGCACGGTCGCCGACGTCGGTGACGACAGCCTCCGGGTCGAACTCCTCGGGCACCTCGATGACCTCCGCCGCGCGCTCGCGCATGACTCCGAGGATGCGGTCCACCTCGGCGACTGCATCGCGTCGCACGCGCAGGGCGTCATCCGCTCGGTCCTTGAGGTCCTCTTGGACGCGCTCGAGGAATCCGTCGTCGATGAGCCCCGCCACGGTGTCGTAGCGCTCGCGGGGCTTGGCGCGCAGGAGCGTGTCGAACTCGCCCTGGGGAAGGACGACGAGTCGGCGGAATTGGTCGACGGTCAGGCCGATGCGCTGGATGAGGTAGGCACCGATCTCGCGTGCCTCGCGCATGTCGGGGGTGCTGTCGTCCTCGACCATCAGGGTCTGCGTGGCGCGTTGAGGGGTCGTGCCTTCGCCGCGGGCCTTGCGACGTTCGTACGCCGGACTGCGTGTGATCGTGTGGCGGATGCCGCCGATGCTGAACTCAAGGGTGACCGCGGTGGGCTCGTCGGCGTCGCAGAACTGGCTGCGCATGCGCGAGCTATCCGACTCCGCGCCCGAGAGGGAGCCGTAAAGGGCGAAGACGATGCCGTCGATGATCGTGGTCTTGCCCGCACCGGTCGGGCCCTCGATGAGGAAGAGCCCCGACGCCGACACGGCATCGAAGTCGACCCTCTCGCGACCTCGGAAGGGGCCGACGCCCGTGAGCGTGAGCGAGTGCAGCCTCATCGAGGCACCTCGTTCATCGAGGCACCTCGTTCATCGAGGCACCTCGTTCATCGAGGCACCTCGCCGACCCGGATCCGCTCGACCGCGTCACGCAGGAGATCGCGCTCGACAGGCTCCGCCGGAGTCGCCGTGACGTGCTCGACGAAGGCCTCGGCGATGGCCAGGGGATCACGCGTGCGCGCACCGGAGGCGTCGGCAGCCTCGACTGCTGCCAGTGCTCGCTGCTCGAAGGACAGGTCGATGGCGAAGGGCAACACTTCGCGCAGGCGCGTCATGGGATCCGCGGGCCTTCTCTCATCGGTGAGCACGACACGCACCCAGTGGTCGGCGTAAGCGGCCGTCTCAGGATCGGCGACGAGTGCCTCGAGCTCGCCCCGGAGAGTGACGAGCGCGCGTGGCACGGGCGCGGGGATACGCGTCAGCTCGACCGGGCCGGTCGGAGGGAAGTCGAGCACCGTGACCGACTTGACGTGAGCCTCCTCCGAGAAGGAGAAGGCGATCGGGGAGCCGCTATAGGCCGCGGAGATGCCGTGGGGTCCACCGCGCACCTCCTGCGCCCCGTGCAGGTGGCCCAGGGCGACGTGGTCGACCCCGGCGAAGACGGAGGCGGGGGCATCCCCGATGCCACCGACGCGCAGATCCCGCTCGGATTCGCTCACGATCGCCGAGTCGGCACCCCCGGTGATGAAGGCGTGAGCCGCGACGAGGGAGCGCACGTCTCCTCTCCGAGCGAGGTCGACCCGCACGCGCTCCATGGCCGCGTTGAGGACGGAGGCGTGCGAGCGCTCGGCCCCGAGCTCCTCACGGTGGAAGTCCGGCTCGAGGTAGGGCAGGCCGTACGTCGCGACGGATACGCCGTCGGCGCCCTCGACGATGAGGGGATTGCCGATGTCCTCGAGCGAGGTGCGCAGATGCAGGCCGGACTGCGCGAGTAGAGGCCCGGCAAAGCCGAGTCGAGTGGGGGAGTCGTGATTGCCCGATGTTACGAGCATGGGGCAGGTGCGCGTGATGCCGATGACCGCCTCCTCCCACAGGGAGACGGCGGCGAGTGACGGCACGGCACGGTCGTAGACATCGCCCGCGACGACGACGAGCTCGATGCGCTCGGCCTCGACCAGGTCGATGAGCCATGTCACGAAGGCGCGCTGATGCTCAAGGATCTCGGCCCCGTGGAAGGACCGGCCCAGGTGCCAGTCGGAGGTGTGGAGCACGCGCATCCAGGCAGGCTAGCCGCCCGCTCCGACAGCGGGGCTACCCTCGGGACGTGCCGACGTATCGCGACATCACCACCGTCGTTGATGGGTCATGGGATGTGCCTCCCGGCTGGGCCCAGGGGCGTGGCGCATGGGGAGGCCTCGGGGTGGGCATGGCCGTGCGCACGGCCGAGCACGCCGACCGCCTGCTCGCGCAGGAGGCCGAGCCGCGCATCATCCGGGAGGTCAGCATCCGGGAGGTCAGCGTCGACATGCTGGGCCCGGTGCCGGTGGGTCCCTCGCTCGTGCACGAAACCCCGATGCGCGTGGGGTCGGGCACGTCGGCGTGGCGCATCGTCGTGGGCAGCGAGCCCGACGTGCTGGTGTCGGCGAGCGTCGTGCTGGGTCGCGTGCGCGGTGGCGATCAGCCGACCATGCGGGACGCGCGCCTGGAGCCCCCCACTTCACTGCCCTGGGCCGACGTCGCGGTCGTGCCGCTGGCTCCGCCGCTGGCTCCCGAGTTCACCGAGCGCCTGGAGTTTCGCCCTATCTCGGGGCTGCCCTACCAGGGCCGTGTGGAGGACGTCGTGTGCTGGGTGCGCCTGCCGGACGAGGAGCCGGTGGATGCCGCTCTCGCACTCGGCCTCGTCGATGCGCTGTGGCCTGCCACCCTTGTCACGTTCAGCGAGTTGCGCCCGATTGCCACGCTGACCTTCGCGGCCAGCCTGCTCGTCGACCCCGCCACGATCGATCCGAGCCAGCCGCTGCTGCACCGGGGGCGCCTCGTGTCGCGCCGTGAGGGCTACGCGACCGAGACCCGGGAGCTGTGGACTCCCGACGGCAGGCTCGCGGTCTTCAACACGCAGGTGATGGTGGTGATCAAGTGAGCGGACCGCTCGCGGGCATGCGCTTTGTCGAGATGGCAGGGATCGGCCCGGCTCCCTTCGCGGCGATGGTGCTGGCCGACCTCGGCGCTGAGGGCATCCGCATCGAGTCGCCACGGCCCGGCTTGATGCTTGGCGATCCGATGCGCGACATCACGCGCCGCGGTCGCGCGGGTGTCGTCGTCGACGTACGCCAGGAAGCAGGCCGCGATCTGGTCCTCGACCTCGTTGCTGAGTCGCACGTGCTCATCGAAGGATTCCGGCCCGGAGTCATGGAGCGGCTCGGGCTCTCGCCCGAGGCCTGCCTCGCGCGCAGGCCGTCGCTGGTCTACGGACGAATGACGGGGTGGGGGCAGGACGGGCCCTGGGCACGCACTGCCGGGCACGACCTTGACTACATCGCCGTGGCCGGCGTGCTGGCGCACATCGGGCGACGTGACCAGCCGCCGACACCGCCCCTCAACCTCGTCGGCGACTACGGCGGCGGCGCCATGCTGCTGCTCGTCGGCGTACTCGCCGCGCTGTGGCATGCCGAGCGCGCGGGCGCAGGCCAGGTCGTCGATGCCGCGATGGTCGATGGTGCGGCGTTGCTCATGTCGCTCTTCCACTCCATGTCGGCGATCGGGATGTGGCGCGAGGAGGCGGGGGTCAACCTGCTCGACTCGGGCACGCCGTTCTACGACGCCTACCGCACCTCCGACGGCAAGTGGATCGCCATCGGGTGCGTTGAGCCGCAGTTCTACGCCGAGTGGCTGCGCATTGCCGGGCTCGACGGCGAGGACCTGCCGGGTCAGTTCGACATCGCGGGATGGCCGGTGCTGCGCGAGCGCTTCGCGCAGGTAGTGGCGACACGCACCCGGGACGAGTGGGCCTCGCTGGCGGACGGCACCGATGCGTGCGTCGCACCCGTCCTCACGATGACCGAAGCGCCGGAGCATCCGCACCTGGCCGCGCGCGGAACCTTCGTCGAAGTCGACGGCATCGTGCAGGCCGCGCCCGCCCCGCGCTTCTCGCGCACTCCCGCCGATGCCCCCCGCGGGGTGATCGCGCCCGATCGGCAGGCACTGCGTGCCTGGGGAGTCGACGACGCGCGCATCACGGCGCTCGCGGCTGACGGTGTCCTCCCCGACTGATCCCCCCGCTACGCCGTGAGCGCGTCCAGGCGTGCGACCAGCTGAGCCACCTGGGCATCGATGTCCTGCGCGCAACGGATGAAGTCCTCCACGTCACCACCGGCGGGGTCGTCGACCTCGATCCAGGTGCGCGGATCCTCGGTGGAGAGATCGACACCGGGCCAGTCGTGCAGCAGGAACCGCGGCAGGGTCGCGGTGCGGTCCGCGACCTCGGGCGCGAGTCGGCGGACATGCCTCACGTGCTCCGCCTCGAAGGCCACCACCAGATCCACGTCATCGAGGTGAGCGCGAGTGAGCGTGGTGCTGCGGTGGCCGGGGGCGCTCACGCCGACGGACTCCAGTGCGGCCAGGGTGCGGCGGCTTGAGGGCAGGCCCGGAATCGCCCAGGTGCCGGCCGAGTCGACGTGCCAGGCGGGCCGATCGCGTCGGACGAGGGCAGCGGCGATCACCGAGCGCGTGGCATTGCCCGTGCAGACGAAGAGGACGCGAGGTGGAGGCACACCCTGGTCCTATCACGGGGCCCCACATCGCTAGCCTCGCCGTCGAGAAAGAGGAGGACCCATGTCGGGCATCTGCGAGGGCCGTGTCGTCATCATCACCGGCGCTGGACGCGGCATCGGTCGGGAACATGCCCTGGCCTTCGCGCGCGAGGGTGCGCGCGTCGTGGTCAACGACCTCGGCAGCTCGGTCGACGGAGCGGGAGCCGACGCCAGCCCGGCCCAGCAGGTCGTCGACGAGATCCGCGCCATGGGTGGGGAGGCCATCGCCAACACCGACAGCGTCACCGACTACGCCGGAGCCGGCCGCATCGTCCAGGCGGCGATCGAGGCTTTCGGCGGACTCGACGTCGTGGTCAACACCGCGGGCATCCTGCGCGACCGGATGTTCGTCAACATGACCGAAGAGGAGTTCGACTCGGTGATCGCCGTGCACCTGCGCGGTACCTTCGCTGTCTCGCGGCATGCGGTCGACTACTGGCGAGCGCGCGCCAAGGCGGGGGAGACCAACGACGCGCGCATCATCTCCACCTCGTCGCCGTCGGGGATCTTCGGCAATATCGGGCAGGCAAACTACGCCGCGGCCAAGGCGGGCATCGCCGCAATGACAGTCGTCTTCGCGGACGAGTTGGGGCGCCTCGGTGTCACCGCCAACGCGATCGCCCCCGTCGCCCTCACCCGGATGACCGAGGGGCTGCCGCTTTTCGCCGAGATGAGCGGGATCGAGGCCAACGACCAGGGCTACCACCCCATGGATCCCGCCAATATCTCGCCGCTCGTCGTCTG
>SXGQ01760108.1_pt1 | contig 11970 bp, 9 predicted proteins | sample 3178371 | NCBI WGS metagenome assembly SXGQ01 (sample SAMN11356859, study PRJNA531348) | freshwater metagenome | isolation source: freshwater sample F1-20 | place: China: Fuxian Lake, Yuxi | collected 2017-12-25 | reverse complement strand
GCTGCGGCTCGAGGCGGCGCGTGAGGGCGCGCATGCGGCCGTGCTGGAGGGTGTGCCGGGCGGGACGGACCTCGCGTTCAAGGTGACGCGCGGCTCGTGGTACACGGTCGAGAAGGGTCCGGGCCTCGAGGAGATCGCGAACCGGGCCGGGCGCGTCGAGCCCGGACGGGTCACGCGGGTCGAGGCGACCCCCGCGCGCTGGGCCGACGTGCTCGAACCGGGAACCGGGACGCTGACGGGCGAGGTGCGGCGTTGGGAGGCGGTCGCCTCGGCGCACCTTGGGGCAACGCGCGACGTTCTTGTGTGGGTACCCCCGGGGTATCGCGATGATGAAACGCGACGTTACCCGGTATTGTATGCGCATGATGGGCAGAACATGATGGACGCGGAGACGGCCTTCGGCGGGTTCGAGTGGGGGCTCGACGAGGCGCTCGACGCAGCCGTCCGGGCGGGTGACATCCCTCCCGTCATCGCGGTGGCCGTCGGAAACACGGCGGACCGCATCGACGAATACACCCCCACCGCGAGCCTCGACTACGGCGGCGGCGGGCTCCCCGACTACGGGCGATTCCTCGCCGAGGAGTTGAAGCCGCTCATCGACGGGCAATTCAGGACGCGGACCGACGCGCCCGACACCGGGGTCATGGGGTCGTCGCTCGGCGGGCTCGCGAGCATGTGGCTCGGGCTCGCGCACGCCGACGTGTTCGGGCGCCTCGGCGTGATCTCGCCGTCCGTCTGGTGGGACGGGCGGGCGATCCTCGGGGCCGTCCGCGGGTTTGAAGGGACGCCGGCGGCGCGCGTGTGGGTCGACATCGGCACGGACGAAGGCGACGGCGCCGAGCCGGTCGCCGATGCGCGGGCGCTGCGGGACGCGCTCGTGGCGCGGGGCTGGGCGGAGGGTGGCAACCTCGCTTACCGGGAGTACGATGGCGCGGCCCACAACGAGGCCGCCTGGGCCGACCGCCTGCCGGAGGTCGTGCGCTTCCTCATGGCGGGCCCGCGGTGATGGGCCCTGCGAGGCGCCTCACCCGTGTCGCCTGCGACGAGGGCCGGGCAACGGGAGGCTGCAGCCGCCTTGGACGGGGACAGCGAGCCAGCGGCGGCGTTCACGGGACGGCTGGCTGTCCCGGAGTCTGAGGTGCGGCGGCTCCCGACGCGCCCGACGGCTGTCCGGGGGGCTGAGGCGAGACGGCCCCCGACGCGCCCGGAGGCGGCCCCCGCACCTCGGCGGGCCACGTCGACGGGTCCATCTCTCGCACCGCGTCCGGGCGCTTCGGGGCCGGCGCCCCCGAGGCCTTCGCGGCCGCCAGCTCGCGGACGGCGTCCTCGGCCTTTCCGAGCAGCGTCAGGGCTTCGGCCAGGTGGTAGCGCCATGTTCCAGCCCGCGCTGGGGCGACCTCGATGAGCCTCCGGGCGGCGACCTCGGCCTCGGCCCCCCGCTTCTCGAGGAGGTCCCCGCGGACCTTGCGCTCGAGCGCCGCGGTGAGACGGTCGACGATGGTCTTGTCCTCGGGCGACGCCGCCCGCCAGGCCTCGAGGACCTCAATGGCCTCCTTGATCCACCCTTGACGCTCAAGAAAATCAAGCTGCATCCGCTGGTTGCGAGGATCGGATACCTCAGCCACCGCCGCCTTCAGGGCCGCGGCCGCCTCCTCGACCCGCCGGTCGTGCTCGCGCGCCGCTGCAAGCCCGAAGCGCCCGCTCGCCCGCGCCAGCGCCTCAACCCCCTCGGCTGGCGCCGCAATCGCCGCCTCGCAACGCCGGGCCGCGTCCACGTCCCCGCGACGACCCGCCAGATAGCAATCCATCAGCGCGACGTGACGAGGCTCCTGCATGGCCCGGATGGCCACCGAGGCGTCTTCCCAGTGCCCCGTGTCGAGGGAGGCCGCCGCCACGACGACGCGGTCACGCTCGGTCATCTTCCGGAGCAGTGCCGCGTCCGACAGGTCGACCCCCGGCCCGCCGTGCGCCTTTCTCAGCAGTCTCAGCGCGATCTGAGGCTGCCCCGACCGAAGCGCCTCCTCGGGCGTCGGCGCCGAGGCTGCCGGCGCTGGCTGCTCGCCCCCTCCGCAGGCCGGGACGCAAAGCCCACACACCAGCATGGCCGCCACGGCCCGCACGCGCAGCGCCATCATCGCTGCCACGCGACGTTGCCGTAGCCCCCGCCCTTGCCGACGAGCGCCTGGTCCCGTCCATCCGCGCTCATGATCCAGACCCCCGAACCCTCAGCCCGGCTTGAGACGAAGGCGACGTAGCGGCCGTCGGGGCTCCAGGAGGGGTCCTTGTTGAAGCCCTGGTTCTGGGTCAGACGCCGGATTTCACCCCCCTCGCTGACCGTGAAGATGTCCGACGTCGACCCCTCCATGGCCGCAAACGCGATGAGGCCGTTCTTCCCCCAGTCGGGTGCGTAGTTGTAGCTGCCCGCGTGTGTCAGCCGCTGCCCGCCGCCGCCGCCGATCGACATGACGTGGATCTGGGGCCCACCCGAGGCGCTCGAGACGTAGGCGACACGGCCGCCGTCGGGCGAGAGGCTGGGCCCGACCTCGTCCGCGTCCGAGTTTGTGAGGTTCCGCAACACGGCCCCGTCGGCGTTCATGAGGTACAGGTCACTCTGACCGCCGTAGCTGATCGAGGCGACCATGCGGCCGTCACGCCCGACCGCGACCTTGCGGTAGTGCCCGGCGTCGCGGGTCAGCTTGCGCTTCCCGACCCACAGCTCGGGCTTCCCGTCGAGGAAGGACGTGTAAATCACGCCGCCCGACCCCCACGCCGGGAAGGTGTTGATGTTGCCGTTCGAGACGACGCCGCCGCGGTCGAAGCCGTCCATCGAGACGAGCCCGATGCTCTTGACCCCGGGGCCACCCGCAACGGAATACGCGATCCGCGTGTCAAACACGCCTGCCACGCCCGTACGCGCCTCGAGGACCCCATTGCAGAAGCGATGAACGGCACCTCGAAGCTCGTCCACCGCGACCCCGCGGAAGCTCTGCTCGCGGACGCGCACCCCCGCCCGTTCCACCGCGTTGAAGAGCCTCAGCTCGAGGTCGACCGGCCCGCGCCCGCGGACCTCCGCCTTGATGAGCCAACGGGCGCCGACGTTGGTCCAGTCGTTCCACGAGGGCGCCTCGAGCGCCTCATCCGCGGGGGCGAGGTAGCTGCGGGGCGGGATAACCTCGTACATGAACGACAGCGTCATGTCGCGTCGCAGGACCTCGGCGACCGTCTTGCAGGCCTCCTCGGCGCCATCGACGCAGCGGACGTCGGGGACGGCCATCGGCTCGAGCCCCGAGCCGCCAGGCCCCACGAGCACCTCGAGCGCGCCACCCTCCTCGGGAGCGGCCGCGTGCACATCGCCCAGCTGCACCGCAAACGCTGCGGCCGCCACCAAGACCGCGCAGAACCGTGGACCGCGTCGCGTCATCCGCTCCTCCGTCGTCGCGGCGCCCCATGCCGCCGCGTCGTCTCTTCGATCGCGCATCGGACGTGGCGCGTCAATGTCCGCCAACACCACGACGCGGGTTCCCGATTCCGCGCCCCGGCTTTCACGAGGCACACGCCATCGCGCTTCGGACGTGCTACGCTGGCGTCACGATGACCTCGGCCAGCAACCTGTCCCGGCTCGTGCTGCCTGAAGCGCTCCATAAGGCGCGTCGCGAGGCGCACAACCTGTCCGTGTCGCAGCCGGGCACGCCCGTGCACGTCGAGAGCCTGTGCCGTCTCGCCGAGTATGCCTGCCGTTTCGCCGTCCACGTCCGGATCTGTGCGCTGCGCGACGTGGGCCCGGAGGGCGAAGGGGTCGCGCGGATCAACGCGCTCGCGTTCCTCGGGCCGCTTACCCGGCCGTCCTTCGGACAGCTGGTGTCGATGCTCCAGCAGCTCGACCCGCTGCTCGAGGCCGCTGGCGAGACCCTCCACCCGCACATCCGCCATGGCCTCGCGCCCGACATGTGGCTGGGAAGTCCACGCCTTCTCGAGGCCGCACGGGCCCTGCGAGGTCGGACGGAGCGCCGGATCACGACGCTCGGGGCCTTCCTGCTCGAGCTCGTCACGCTCCGGAACGCGGGCCTGCACCCGCACGCCCGCCCCCTGACGGAGGCCGATTCCGCCACCATCGGCCCCGCGCTCCACGAGGGGCTGGCCGAGCTCCTCGAGTCCACCCCCCTGCTCGCGGAGTGGTCCCTGCTGTTCGTCACCGAGGTCGTGGCCGCGCGCGCCGGACTCGCCCTGAAGGGCGTCTCGGGGGATCGCCACGCCGTCGCCCCACTCGCGCTGCGGGCCTCCGCAAGATCGCTGCCGCCCGAGCCGCAACACCTGCACCTCATCCACCTTGACCCGCGTGGCGACGGGATCGACGGGATCGTCGACCTCTTCCCGCTGATGGGCTTCGACCCGAACGACGCACGTCATCCCTTGCGTGTTTTTTGTGACGGGACCCGGGGCCGCCCGCGCTTCGAGGACTGCGACGAGCGCAACGACGCCCAGACCGAGGCGATGCAGCGATTCACCGTGATGCTCGGCCCGCCGCGGGCGGCGGTCGAAGACCATTTCCGGGACGTCGCGGACCTCGTGACCCGCCTCGGCGACGCCGCAGGGCGCGAGGTGCTCGAGAACAGCCGGCGGATCCTCGGGCTCACCCCGGAACGGGCCGCGGCCCTCGAGCGCGAGGCCGCGCGGACCGCCCCCGCCGCGACCCGCACCAAGCCCCAGCTCACGCTCCCCCTCGGGGCCCCCGTGCCCGCCACGTCCGAGACCCGACAGCACGCTGAAGCGTTGTTTCGCTGCGCGCCAGGGGTCGCACGACTTGACGACGCCTGCGCGGTGGAGGTGACCGCAGCCTTTGTCACCTCGGGCAGCCCGGACGCGCCGTTGGAGCCCGGGACGTGGTTTGACGCGGTCAGGGCCTGCAACGCGCGCTCGGCCTCCGAGGGACTCGCGCCCGCCTATGTCATCGATCGCGCCGCGGCGCCTCGGACCGATCTGCGCTTCCATGAGGTCCGGGCGAGCCTCGCCCCAGTCCTCGGTGAGAGCGTCCTCGCGGACCTCGAGGGGCGCTTCTTCTTCGAGCCCGGCCGCGGCGGGCGTCGGAAGGAGCGAAAGGTCCCGGAGCCCGTCATCGCGGCCGAAATCGTCTCCGCGCTGTGCGAGACGCCAGGAAGGCTGGTCGGATCCGAGGCCGCGCGGCGCCTCGAAGCCGCATGGGACGGGGACGCGTTCTTCGCCTTCGAGGTCCTCTGGCAACGCGGGGCCGCTGGCTGGCGGCTCCCGACAGAGGCCGAGTGGCGCCTCCTGGCACTGCGCATCCCCCTCCTCGGACCGGAGTGGGTCTGGGACCTCGATCCCGACGTCCGCCCCCGAAGCGGCGTTCATCCCGGTGCGCCACCGCGCGGGGCCTTCGTGGACTGGTGCGGCGAGGTCGGCGGCCCGCGGCGCCTGTGGATGGCGGTCGAACACGACGAGGTCACACGCCGCTGCGCGCTGCCGTGGGACGCGGGCAAACGCCTGGGCGCGCGGCCTGTGCGGGCGTTCACGGGCGACAGCTGAACACTCTCCGGTCCGGAGCACGGCCTATGTTACAGCATATCTCCATCGCGGGACTCGGCCCCCACGAGACCTTCTCCGCCGAGCTCGAGCCCTCGGGGACGTCGGTCCTTGCGGGCGCTTCGGAGACGGGCAAGACGACGATGCTCGACGGCCTTCTGCTCGCCCTCTGGGGCGGAAACAGCCGGGGCGGGCTCGAGGTCGGCCAGATCCGCGATGGTCACGACGAGGCCACGGTGGAGCTGGCGCTCGCAGACGGCCGCGTCATCCGGCGGGCCTTCAACCGGGAGCGACGTCAGGTCCGGACCATCCGGACAGGGACGATCCTGCGGACCTTCACGTCCGAGAAGGCGTTTCAGGAGGCTCTGGCCGAGCTCGGACGCGACCCCGAGACCGCACGCCTCGTGGTCTGCCCCATGGCATGGGCCGAGCTGCTCGACAAGAAGGGCCGCCCGCTGCGCGACGCCCTGAGCCGGATCCTGCCCCGCGGCGACACCGCGGGCGAGGTGCGGGCGCGCATGGCGGAACAGGGCTTCTCCGTGAGTGACGCCGAAGCGGCGGCGTCCGACCGGCAGATCGAGGCCTGGCGCAAGGACACGCGCGACCGGATGCACGCGGCCCGGGGCCAGGTGACCTACCTCGAGCAGCGGGTCCACGAGCTCGCCGGGGTGGAAGTCGACGCGACGCGCGACACGCTCGATGCGGCCCGCGCCACCCTCACGCAAGCGGCGGCCTGGGACGCATGGGAACGGGCCAACCGCGGACAGGCCCTCGGACGTCGGGCCGCCGAGGACCTGCGCGCCTGGGAGGCGCGTCGCGCCACCCTCGGAGACGAGCCTCCGCAGGCCGAGGCGCGCCTCGAGGCCGCCAGGGAGGCCGAACAGCTGGCCACCCAGCGCCTGCGGGGCCTGATGGAGGAGGCCACCACGGAGAAAGCCCGGCTCGACCTCGCGCGGTCCGAACTCGCCAGTCTCGAGGCGGCTGGCGACACCTGCCCGACGTGCGAGCGACCCGCATGGAACGGCGCGGCGCAGCGCATTTCGCGATCACGCGAGACCCTCGCCGAGCGCGAGGCGCAGCTCGGGGCCATCATCGCGCGCGGGCAGGCCGCACGGACCGCGCACCAGCAGGCGCGCCTCGAGGTCGAGGTCGCACAGACCGCACGGGCAGCCCACGACAGCTGGCAGGCAGGCATTGCGGCGCTCGGGCCAGCGCCGTTCGCGCTCGCGGGCACGCATGACGTGGCCCTGTCACCGCCGTCCGAGGCCTGTCCGGATGCGACCGCCATCGCGCTTGCGAGGGAGGCGGTCGAGGCGGGCCAGGCCCACGAGGGGGCACGACGCCAACGGGCCGCCGAGCTCGAGACCGCTCGGGCGGATCTCGCGACCGCGCTCGCCGCGATGACCGAGGCGGAAGCGCTCGGCGAGCGCCTTGATGCGCTGCGCGACGCTGTGCGGGCGGCCCCGAGCGAGGTGGCTCGACGACAGACGCGGGCGCTTGGCGAGCTGGGCCCGGTGTCACTCGTCTTCGGCGAGGACCCCGCCATCGAGGTCCTGATCGACGGGCGCCCGTGGTGGCTCGCGAGCCGCGGGCGTCAGGTCGTGGCGGACCTCTGGCTCCGCGCAGGCTTGCGTCGCGCGCTCGACCTGCCGCAGCTGCCCATCGTCGTCGACAACGTGCAGGACGTCGGCGGCCAGCCCCTTCCTTCGGTCGATGGGCCCCTCATTCTCTTGCGCACGACCCACGACCGCACGCTCGTCGTCTCGCGGGGCTGACGCCACACCCCCAGGCCCCATGCGGCGAGCGACCTGCCGCGCGCGCTACGTCGGCTCGGCACGACCGCACCGAGGCTAGCACCCGGGGCGCGTCGCATCGCCCCATCGCGCCTGGGCCCGACGCCGGGGGCCAATCGGTCATGAAACAGAATGTCTCCCGTGGGTCGCCACCGCGCCTTGATTTTGCGACATTCTGTTTCACTCGTGAAACAAAACGTTTCAAACCCGAGCACCCCCACAGCCACACGCGCCGCTCACGGTCCCGAAATGGCGCGCGGCCGCGAAGGCGTCTATCGTGACCCCATGGCCGACAAACCTCGCCTCTTCCGCGACCCCGTGCACGACACCATCGCGCTGCCGCGCGACACACCGCTCGGTCGCCTCCTCGTCGAGCTCCTCGACACGCCCGAGATGCAGCGTCTGCGCCGCATCCGGCAGCTCGGGCTGACAGGCCTCGTTTACCCCGGCGCGGAGCACTCGCGCTTCCAGCACTCGCTCGGCGTCCTCTGGCTCGCCCACCAGATGGTCCAGCGCCTGTCCCACCATCACGCGATCTCCGAAGAAGAACAGGAGCTTGCCTTGCTCGGTGCGCTGCTGCACGACGTCGGTCACGGCCCGATGTCCCACGCCCTCGAGGCCGTCACGGGCCTCCGCCACGAGCGCTGGACCGAGGCCATCCTGCTCTCGCCCGAGACCCACGTCGGCCGCATCCTCGCCGCGCGCGACCGAGAGCTCCCGGCCCGCCTCGTGTCCCTCTACGCCAAGGCCCCGCTGCCCGACGGGCTCCGCCCCTTCGTTCGCGACATCGTCAGCTCGCAGCTCGACGCCGACCGCCTCGACTACATCCTGCGCGACGGGACCGCGACCGGCGTCCGCATCGGGCACTACGACATCGCGCGCATCCTCGCGCTCATCGATCTCGCCGATGGCCACCTCGCGGTCCACGGGGGCGCCCTCGAGGCCGTCGAGGGCTACCTCCTCGCCCGCTTCCACATGTACAAGCAGGTCTACCTCCACAAGACCTCGCGCGCCGCCGAGCGCATGCTTGAGGCCACCCTCAAGCGCGCGGGTGATCTGCACCGCGAGGGGCGCGGGCCCGACTTCTGGCCCGCCGGCCCCCTCGGCGAGCTCATCGCGGCCTCCGAACCCGGTCCCCGCCCGACCCGCCCACCCATCGCGGTGGAGCGCTACGCGGCCCTTGACGACACCGACGTCTGGCTCGCGATCAAGCACTGGTCGCGCGACCGTGACACTTGGCTCGCCGCCCTCTCGGCGGGGCTGCTCGACCGACGCCTCTGGAAGCCCATCCCGCTTCCCGAGGACCCCGGACGCGCCGAGGAGCTCGTCCACGCCGCCCGAAGCCTCGCCCGCGTCAAGGGCTACGACCCCGACCAGAGCGTCCTCGTCGACGCGAGCCGTGACTCCCTCTACAAGCCCTTCACGGGTGCAGCGAACCGGCATGAGGGTCCCATCCGCATCCTGGCGAGCGACGGCAAGGCCGCCTTCATCGAGGACCGGTCCTCCGTCGTCCGCATGCTCGCGAACCTCGAGGTCCGCCAGCGGCTCATCTGCGTCTACCCGCCGTTGAAGCCGCACATCAACCGTATGCTCGGCCGCTGAGGCGTCAGGCCGACCGCGCGGACGCTGCTCGGCTGGCCCTTCGCGCGCTGTCGAGCCCGCGCAGGGGGGGGCGCTGGTCGCGCCGACAGGGCCCGAGAACGGCGTCGTGCATCGAGGCGAAACGCGACGTCCACGCCCCAGGCTGGCCGGGCGCGGGCCTTCTCGCGCAGCTCACCCGGTCTCAGACGGTGAAGCTCTTCCCGCAGCCGCAGCCCTTCTGGGCGTTGGGGTTCTCGAACTGGAAGCCCGAGTAGCTGAAGGTCTCGACGAAATCGATGTTCGTCCCTTCGAGGTACGCGAGGCTCATCGCGTCGACGTAGACCGTGACGCCGTCATGCGTCACCACGAGGTCCCCCTCACGGGCTTCCTGCTCGAAGTCCATGTCGTAGGTCAGCCCCGAGCAGCCGCCGCCCACGACCATGACGCGCACGCCATGATGGTCGACCTGGTGCTGCTCGGCCATGTTGTGGATCTTGCGGGCCGCTGCGTCGGAAATGGTGATCATCGGGGCACTCCTGTGTCGGGTTCGTGCGGGGCAGCGGCGCACCGAGGCCGGGGGCGGCGCCACTCGCGCCACGATATCCGACACCGCCACCGGGAAATCAAGCCCCCGGTCGGACGTCAGTCGTCGTCCTCGTCGATGAGGGGCTCGAGGGGGCCGAGCAGCACCGGCCATGCAGCTCCGTGGATGACCTCGAGACTGTCATCGCCATCTTCCGAGCGGCTGAGGACGTGAAGCGCCTGCTGCTGCTCGTCGCCAATCGACACCACGAGCCGCCCGCCATCGCGCAGCTGCCCAAGCAGCGCTTCGGGGGGCTCCCGGGTCGCCGCCCTCACGAGGATCGCGTCGAACGGGGCCTTCTCGGACCAGCCGAGGTGACCGTTGCCGACGAGAAAGCTGACGTTCCCGAGCCCGAGGCTGCCAAGCAGCAGCTTGCGCGCGCGCGCCGCCAGCTCGGGCAGGATCTCGACGGTAGAGACCTCTTTCACGAGCGACGCCAGCATCGCCGTCAGCAGGCCCGAGCCGGTGCCGACCTCGAGCACCCTGTGGTGGGGCTGCAGGCGCAGCTCGCCGAGCATCTTCGCGGCCGCATATGGCGTGGACATCGTCTGCCCGAGACCGATCGGCACGTCGAGCTCCTCGTAGGCCTTCGACTCGAGATAGTCGGGGACGAAGAGCTGCCGGGGCACCTTGCGGAACGCACCGAGCACGCGCTCGTCGCGCACGCCGCGGCCGACGAGCTGCTGGCTGATCATGGTCTCAAGCGCGAAATCGAACACGCGCGACCTCCAGGTGGGGGAAAAGGGTGGCGCACCGTGTCAGAACCGACCCGCCAATGCAACGATGCGCAACGTCCCGACCGGAAAGCCGCATGCCACCGGCCTCAAGACTCGCGACGGAGGTGCCGCGCGCGTTACGGTGTCGCCGTCGGAGGGGAACCCTGCGGGGGCGTCGCGCCCGCGGCGAGCAGCCCGAGCAGGCGCTCGGCCGTCTCGGGGTCAAGGCCTCCGCCGCGCGAGGACAGCGCGACGGCCTCGCGCGCGAGCGCTCGGTATACCAGCCCGATGTCCTCGGACGCAGCCCCGAGCGCCGCGAGGTGACGTGAGACCGTCTCGAGGTCCCCGCGCGCCACAGGCCCCGTGACGACGCGCTCGGGCGGACCGAGCGCCAGGTTCTCGACAGTCGAGCGCATCAGCGCGAGAAGTGCCGGGTGTGCGTCGGCCTGTGACAGCCCAGCGAGGCCCATCAGCTGCAACCCTTGCGCGAACAGCGCGGTGGCGTGACCGGCCACGGTTACGGCGGCGGCGTGATAGAGCGCCTTCGCGCCGCGTTCGGCCAGAACGACCGGGGTCAGACCACAGGCGGCTGCCAGCGCGTGCGCGACCACGACCGCCTCGGGGTCGCCGTCAAGCCCCGCAAACGCCCCGAGCGGTCCGGTGCCAGACGCGCCCGCGAGGGCCACGAGCGGATGCAGCGCCCCGCAGGCCCTCGGAACGGCCTGGGACCGGCGGATGGCAAGGCCTGGCGTGACGCCGGAGAGGTGCAGCCAGCACTCTGCGACCGCGCCAGGTCTGTCGCCAAGCGCTTGCGCGACGCCATCCAGCTCGCCATCCCGCACCGCGAGGATCACGACATCGACTGCCGGCCTCGCCCCGAGCGGGACCGCATCGTGGCGCCGCTGCTGCCACGCGACCACATGCCCCGCGGCCTCCCAGCGCGGGACCAGGGCGCGCGCGGCCCGCCCGTCACCGACGATTCCAAGCCTCACAGGTAGATGCCTCGCGCGCGGATCATCCGCTCGACTGCGTCGGGGACCATCCACCAGAATGGCTCGCCCGACGCGCGGCGGCGGCGCACCTCAGAGGATGAAATGGCAGGCAACGTATACGTCACGGGCGCATCGGGGGCCTCGACGCCCTCACGCCCGAAGACCATGAGCCGCCCGCCGAGCAGCGCCTCGAGCCGCGACCAGTCGTGCCAACGAGGCCGCTCGCGCCAGGTGTCGGCCCCCTGGATGAGGGTGAACTCCCAGTGTGGATTTTCAGCAAGGAGATGCGCGACCGTGTTCACCGTGTAGCTCGGCGCGGGCAGCGTGGCCTCCACCGGGTTGACGACGACGCGCGGTCCAAGGGGCCCGAGAGCGGCCTCGAGCAGCGCGACCCGGGTCGCGAGGGGCTCGAGGGTCTTGCCAAAGGCATGGTCCGCGACGGGCAGGACGTGCACCGCGTCAAAGCGCCCCGAACAGAGCGCGAGGGTCACGGTCAGGACGTGCCCGACGTGGGGCGGGTTGAAGCTGCCTCCGTACAGCGCGACGCGGTAGGGCGTGGTCATCGGTGGGCTCCTTCGTGCTTCGTGCATCATGCGGCGGCGCGGGACTGGCCCCCGAGGTCACGTCTCCGCGTCGAACCGGAAGGCGGCGGCCTCGGCGTCCCCCTCGGCGAGGGTTTCTGCGAGACCGCGACCGGCGTCGATGGCCTCACGGAGGCGCGTGGACCCCCACAGGAGGTCGATGGCCGGGACATCCGTCACGAATTC
>SXGQ01592370.1_pt1 | contig 11973 bp, 11 predicted proteins | sample 3178371 | NCBI WGS metagenome assembly SXGQ01 (sample SAMN11356859, study PRJNA531348) | freshwater metagenome | isolation source: freshwater sample F1-20 | place: China: Fuxian Lake, Yuxi | collected 2017-12-25 | reverse complement strand
GGTGGCGACCGCCACCGAGGGTGACGGCGTCACGACCGTGACCGGGGTCAGCGCGCCTGCGGCGCGCGCCGAACCGACGGCGTCGGCGAGGGCGTCGAGCGCCGCCTCACCGTGTTCCGTCCACCGCACGTCGCAGGTCATGGGGCGAACGTACCCGGGGCGTGTGACAACGGCGGGCACGACGGACCTGGCCCCGGGTCGTCGGTGGGATGGAGCACACTCGGGCCATGCCAGACGCAGGTCAGGGGATCCGAACCGTCATCGTCGGCCTCGACGGCTCCGCCGACAGCCACCAGGCGGTCTGCTGGGTAGCCGACCTCGCCGGCCCGCTCGGCGCCGAGGTGGTCGCGGTCCACGCCCTCGGGATGCTGGACCAGCTCGAGCCCGGCGGGCCCGTCGTGCCGACGCAACCGCACCGCGACGAGATCGCGGCCCGCGCCGAGGGGCCCTGGAGCGCGCCGCTCTCAGCAGCGGGCGTCCGGCACCGCGTCGTGCTGCGCGACGGCAACCCGGTCGATGTCGTGCTGGGCGTCGCCGACGAAGCCAGGGCCGACCTGATCGTGCTCGGCTGCCGCGGCATCGGCGGGTCGCCGGCACTGCTGCTCGGCAGCACCAGCACGCAGATCGCGCAGCGTGCGTCCTGCCCGGTGACGATCGTGCCCGGCCCCGCCCGGACCGACGAGCCGACCCAGGGGGCGTTCTGATGGCGAACGCCGAGCTGCGGCGCGTCGCCGACGCCTGGTGGGACGGGTCGATGGCCCGCAACCCCACAGTCGCGACGCGCTTCGGTGACCACCGCTTCGACGACGCCATCGAGGACCCGAGCCCTGCGGGCCTCGCCGACGAGCGGGACTTCGCCGGCTCCATAGCCGCGCAGGCGCGTGCGATCGACGTCGGGTCGCTCGACGAGCGCGAGCGGGTGACGCACGCCCTGCTGCTCGACAGCTGCGCCCAGCAGATCGAGTCCGTCGACTCCCGGGAGATCCAGCTGGCGAGCGACGGCTTCACCGGGTACCCGGTCGCGCTGCTGCGGGCGGCATCGCAGCTGCGGGCACCGGACGCGACCAGCGCCGAGGCCCAGCTCGAGCGCCTGCGCAAGCTGCCGGGTGCCCTCGACGCCGTGGTCGACCAGTGGCGGGCCGGAGCGGCTCGGGGATGGGTCCCGGCCGTCGCGGCCGTGCGGCGCTCGCAGGCGATGGTCGACGGCTACCTCGCCGGCGGCCTCGCCACCGACCCCTTCGTGTCGCTCGCGCTCCCGGAGGGATGGGGCGGCACCGACGACTGGCGCACCCGGGCGCAGGCGATCGTCGCCGACCACGTCCGGCCGGCCTACGACCGGGTGGCGGCAGCGCTGGCCGACCTCGCCGACGACGGGCGGGGCGACGACCGCCCCGGCCTCGTGCACGTGCCCGGCGGCGACGACCTCTACCGCTCGAAGGCCCGGCGGGCCACGACCACCGACCTGACGCCCGACGAGATCCACGCCATCGGCCTCGCCGAGCTCGAGGCGCTCGACCCGCAGTGGGCCGAGGTCGGTGGGCGGGCGATGGGCATCACCGACCGGGCGGAGCTGTTCGCCGCACTGCGGTCCGACCCGGCGATGCGGTACGGCTCGGCGCAGGAGATCCTCTACGTCGCGTCCGCCGCCATCGAGCGGGCCCTCGCCGTCGCCCCCGAGTGGTTCGAGCGCATCCCGGCCGCCGGCTGCGTCGTCGAACCGGTGCCGGACTCGCTGGCGCCGGGACTGCCGGCTGCCTACTACAGCCCGCCCCCGGGAGACGGCTCGCGCCCGGGCACCTACTTCGCCAACACCCACGAGGCCACCCGGCGCAACCGGTTCGAGGCTGAGGTCATCGCCTTCCACGAAGCGGTCCCCGGCCACCACCTCGAGCGGGCCAGCGCCGCGGAGCTGACGGACGTGCCGACGTTCCAGCAGCGGGGCGGGTACATGGCCTACAGCGAGGGCTGGGGGCTCTACGCCGAACGGCTCGGCGAGGAGATGGGCCTGTACTCCTCCGACGTGATGCGCCTCGGGATGTTGTCGGCCGACGCGTGGCGTTCCGCACGCCTCGTCGTCGACACGGGGATCCACGCCCTCGGCTGGAGCCGGGCCCAGGCGCTGGAGCTGTTCGTCGACCACGTGCCGCTCGACCCCGACGAGGCGGCCGTGGAGATCGACCGGTACATCGGCATGCCCGGCCAGGCGCTGTCGTACAAGATCGGCCAGCGCGAGATCTTCCGGCTGCGCGCCGACGCCCAGCAGCGGCTCGGGGACCGGTTCCGCATCCAGGCGTTCCACACCACCGTGCTCCGACACGGGGGCGTCCCGCTGGCGCTGCTGGCCGACCTCGTCGACGACTGGGTCGAGGGCGAGCTGGTGGCCGGCGAGCGCTGACGGCCTCGTACCCTGGCGGCGTGAGCCCCACCCCCGTCCTGCCCGGCGCGTTCGAGCGCAGCCGCAACCTGCGACGCCTCGCCGACGAGCCCTTCGACGTGCTGGTGGTCGGCGGCGGGATCACCGGTGTCGGTGTCGCCCTGGACGCGGCGAGCCGGGGGCTCCGGACCGCGCTGGTCGAGCGGGGCGACTTCGCCTCCGGCACCTCGTCGAAGAGCTCGAAGCTGGTCCACGGCGGCCTGCGCTACCTCCAGAACGGCGACATCCGCCTCGTCTACGAGGCGCTCCCCGAGCGCCAGCGGCTGCTGCGCAACGCACCGCACCTGGTGCGGATCATGCCGTTCCTCATCCCGATGTTCGGCAAGGGCGGGGTCATCCACCCCAAGCTCGAGAAGGCGCTCGGGTCGGCGATGTGGATGTACGACCTCACCGGCGGTGCCCGCATCGGCAAGCTGCACAAGCGCATCTCCAAGGAGGAGACGCTCGCCCACATGCCGACGCTCCCGGCCGACCGGGTCGGCGCCAGCTACCTCTACTTCGACGCCCAGGCCGACGACGCCCGCCTGACGCTGACGATCGCCCGCACGGCCGCGGAGCGCCACGGCGCCGTCTGCGTGAACCACGCACCGGTCGTCGAGCTCGTGCACCAGGGTGGTCGGGCGACCGGCGCAGTGGTGGAGGACAGCGAGAGCGGCGCCCGCATCGAGGTGCGGGCCCGGGCGGTCGTCAACGCCGCCGGGGTCTGGGCCGACGACGTCCGGGCGCTCGACGAGGGCCAGCACCCGCACGCCATCCGGCCGGCGAAGGGCATCCACCTCACCGTGCCGTGGTCGCTCGTGCGCAACGACGTCGCCGTGGTCGCGCCAGTCCCGAAGGACAAGCGGTCGGTGTTCGTGGTGCCGTGGCCGGCGCCGGACGGGCAGGACCCCGAGTTCACCTACATCGGCACGACCGACACCGACTACGACGGGCCGACCGAGGACCCCCAGTGCACCCGCGAGGACGTCGAGTACCTGCTCGGCGCGATCAACCACTCGACGACCACCGAGATCGCCGAGCGCCACGTCGTCGGCACCTGGGCCGGCCTCCGACCCCTCGTGAAGGCCACGACGTCGGGCCGCACCGCCGACCTGTCCCGGAACCACGCCGTGGTCACCAGCGCCAGCGGGGTCGTGAGCGTCACCGGAGGCAAGCTCACCACCTACCGCGAGATGGCCACCGACGCCATGGGCGCGGTGGCCAAGGTCCTCGAGCTCCCCCGCTCGCAGCGGCGGTCGCAGACGTCGAAGCTCGCGCTCCTCGGCGCCGAGGGCTACGACGCCGACGCGACGGGCGTCGCGCAGCACCTGCACCAGCGCTACGGCGGCGAGGCCCGGGTGGTGCAGGCCATGGCCGAGCGCGACCCCTCGCTGGCCGAACCCCTCGTCGCCGGTCTCCCCCACCTGCGGGCCGAGGCGGTCTACGCCGTGCGGTACGAGATGGCCACGACGCTGGCGGACGTCCTGGAGCGGCGGGTGCGCGGGCTCATGCTCTCCCGTGATGCGACCGCCGACGCAGCCGCTGCCGTCGCCGACCTGATCGGCCCCGAGCTGGGCTGGTCGGAGCGCCGCCGGGCTGACGAGGTCGCCGACCTGCGGGCTCGGGCGGTGCAGCAGCGCGACGCGCCCGGACTCCCGGCGTCCGTCCTCCCAGTCCTCGGCTCCTGAGCGTCGTGTGGGGCCGGCGGCGGCGGACCCGCGCCTGGCTGGAGGGTTGGGAGGGCGTCGCCGCGACGACCCTCCCCCAGTGGCCCCTGCTCGACGGTGACGAGCGCGCCGAGCTGGCGCTCCGGGTCGAGCGGTTCGTCCGGCGCACCCGGTGGGAGGCCGCTCGCGGGTTCGCTCTGGACCAGCAGATCGTCGTGACGATCGCCGCCAGCGCCGCCCTGCTCGCCATCGGCCTCGACCGGGACTGCTACCGCCACGTCCGTGCCGTGGTGGTCCACCCGCGCACCTACACCAACCGCGGCGTCCGCGCGACTGCGGTGAGCGGCGTGGTCACCGAGGCACCCCAGCAGCTGCTCGGGCACGCACGCGACGGACAGGGGCCGGTGGTGCTGTCGTGGTCGGCGGTGCGCCGCGACGTGCGCCACCCGGCGCGAGGACAGAACGTCGTGGTCCACGAGCTGGCCCACAAGCTCGACGCGGCCGGCGGCCTGTTCGACGGGACGCCGGAGATCACCGACCGCTCCGACCGGGCCGACTGGGTCCAGGTCTGCAACCGCGAGTACCGCCGTCTGCGCCGGCGGTCCGAGCCGGATCCGGTGCTGCGCCCCTACGCCACGACCAACCCGGCCGAGTTCTTCGCCGTCGCCACCGAGACGTTCCTCATGCGCCCGCTCGACCTCGAGAAGCACCACCCGGAGCTCTACCGGGTGCTGTGCGGCTACTACGACCAGGACCCTGCGGGTCGGGCCCGGCGGGCTACTCCACCAGCTTGATCACGGCGAAGCCGTGGCGGTCCGGCTGCTCGGCCACCCCTTGCCCGCCGGCAGCGGTGGCTGCGCCGACGAACTGGCCGCAGATGATGTTGTTCTTCTCGGAGCCGCACGGGGTGTCACTGGGCGGCTCCGTGAGGGCTGCCGTGACCAACCCGACGTGGGTGATCCGGAAGACGCCCATGCGGACGCAGAAGAGACGGAAGTTGGTGCCGCCCTCGGAGTTCCCCTTCGGGCAGAGCGGGACGGCGATCTCGCACCCGATCTGGCTCTTGAGGTCCTCGGGGCTGTCGCCGTTCTGCAGCTTGCAGCCGCTGCCGCCGGCCATGCGCTGGGAGAGCTGACCGGTCTTGTTGCCGGTGTCGGCCTCCCACCAGTTGCTGTCGTCTCCCGGGGTGGCCTCGGTCGAGGGCAGCGCGTAGCCGTCGGCGGGGAGCTGCACGAGGCCACGCCAGCTGCTCGACGGGTTGCCGCAGTCCCGGCCCTGGTTCTTCATCTGGTTGCCCCAGAGCACGTAGGTCTTCCCGATGGCTGCGGAGTTGATGCGGTAGCCGGTGGGATCGGCGCTGTCGGGGAGCATCGCCTGGGCCGGGTGCCCGGTCGCGGTCGGGGACGTGCAGACCATGAACGGCGCCCACCCGCGAGAGACGGGTTGCACGGTCGCTGCGGCGGTCGCCGTGCTCGTGATCTCGTCCTGGTCGACGAAGGCGGAGAAGGCGACGTCGCGCGTCTCGGAGACCCGCACCCGGACACCGGCGACCGATTGGAACTCGTCGTCGGGCAGGAAGGCGAGCGCGCCGCACGGCGCGACGACGTCGGACTCCGCGCCGCTCAGCGCGTAGGCGGCGCGGATCAGGTCGCACTCCTCGAGCGTCGAGCCGTTGTCTGCCACCACCGACTCGATCTCATCCACCACGCCGTCAGCCGGCGTGATGATCCAGTCCTGCTTGTGGTTCTGGAGCGCGGAGGCGCCTGCGAGGGCTGCGGCATCGGCCGCGGTCTGGGAGTTGCGAGCGGCCTCGTAGCCGACGCTCCCTCCCAGCACCAGCGCCGAGACGGACAGGATGCCGCTGATCGCGAGGGCGAAGAACACGACGGTCACGCCGCGCTCCGTGCGACTGGCGCGGCCACGTCTCTCGAGCTGCATGTGGGCCTCCTACTTGACGTTGAACTTGTGCTCGGAGAGCAGCGTCGTGCCGTTCAGCACCCGTGCATAGGCGTCGCCCGCTTTGAACCAGATGTTGTCGCTACCGTCGTACGACCAGCGGTACTTGCCGGACTGCGGGGGGTTGAGGTCGCACCCGCATGCGATCTCGAAGATCTTGCCGTCGGTGCTCAGCAGCCTGACCCGGAGGTCGGTGCACGCAGCGGACCCGTTGGTGGTGAAGCTCACCGGGATCGGATCGTCGAGCTGACCGGTGAAGCTGCCCTTGATCTTGCGGCGCTTCAGTCCGCCGCTCGGCTGCTCGAGCGTGAGGTTGGTGACGGTGCAGGGCGCCGGAGGTGTCGTCGTCGGTGCGGTCGGGTCGGCGGGGAGCGTCGTCGTCGTGGTCGTGGTGGTGGTGGTGGTGGACGACGTGCTGGCGGTCGTCGGTGCCAGCGGCCGGCCCACCAGCTTCATCGTGGCCGAACCGGTGGCGTCACCCCGGTCGTAGCCGAGGATCGCCGCCACGGGGGTGATGAGGTCCCAGCTCCATCCGACGTCGACCTTGATGCTGTCGATGTCGACCTTCGCACTGGCGCAGGTGGGCAGCTTCGTCCCCGCTTCCGTGTAGCACCCGACGGTCACGCTCTGGACCTTGTCGTCCTCGAGCCGGGACTGGACGGCGTCGACGATCGCCTCGTGCTTGGCGCTGCCGGTCACGTCGGCGCCGGCGAAGTCGAGGATGGCGAGGCGGGCGCCGTCCCGGGCTGCGTTGGTCGCCTGGTTCGCGTTCAGGGTCCACATGCCGAGGTCGATCAGCCCGAAGATGAACATGAAGAGGATCGGCAGCGCGAAGGCGGCCTCCACGACGCTCACGCCGCTGTCACTGCGACGTCTCACCGTCACGGACGCACCTGCCCCTGCACGCGCACCTCGGCGTCGCCGGTCAGGGTGAGCGATCCACCGACCGCCTGGGCCACGAGCGGCGTCATGATGTCGTAGCGAGCGGAGACCCGCACCCGGACCCGCTCCCCGGCGCTCGCGACCGTGCCGGTGCAGCCCGACATGGGGGTGAACGTGCCGCCGGCGTCTTGGCCTTCGACCACGACGGTGAACGCGGGGGTTGCCTTGAGGGACGGTTCCTCCCGCTCGACCTGACCACGGATGTTCCCGGACGGACCGCACGTGACGTCGTTCGGGTACACCTGCGCGAACGCCGCACCCTCGCGTGCGGCGTTCTCGAGCCGGATGTTCATCCGGTAGGCCCGGCCGAGGTCGAGCACGCCCATCACCAGGAGCACCATCACGGGAGCGATCAGGGCGAGCTCCACGATGGAGGCGCCCCGCTCACGGGGTTTCGGGCGGACCGGTCGCATGCGTCCGCGACATCGGCAGGTCGACGCGAGGACTTGAGCACCGGTGCAGCCGGTGGAGCCGCCCCGGCCGGAGCTGCCGGAACTTCTCACCTGCACCGCACCTCCAGCGGGCGGGGGCGCGACTCCTACAGTGGCCCGCCGTGGCCGAACCCACCGCCCTGCCCTCCGCCGGACCCGGTGCGCCGACACCGCCCATCGCCATCGCCGGAGGGGCTGCCGCCGCTCGACCCCGTCTCGGGTCGATGGTGCCGGTGCCGGACCCGGTGATCGATCGGCTCCGCAAGACCGGTGCCGGCGTCTCGACGGACCACGCCGTGCGGGCCGAGGCGAGCCGCGACTGGTGGCCCGGCGCCATGATCTGGGCGACCGAGGGCGAGGTGCCCGGCCTCGCCGGCGTCGTGGTCTCCCCCACCGATGCCGAACAGGTCGCTGCCGTCCTGCGGCTGTGCAACGCCGCCCGGGTGCCGGTCACCGCCGCCGGCGGCCGCTCCGGTGTGTGCGGCGCATCGGTGCCGGTGTTCGGCGGGGTCGTGCTGGACACGACTGCGCTCACCGGCATCGTCTCGATCGACGAGGAGTCGATGGTCCTCGACGTCGCCCCCGGGACCTTCGGCGACCTCCTCGAGGCCGAGCTGCGCGAGCGCGGGCTCACGGTCGGGCACTGGCCCCAGTCCGTGGCGCTGTCGACGGTCGGCGGCTGGGTCGCCTGCCGCGGCGCCGGCCAGCTGTCCAACCGGTACGGGACGATCGAGGACATGGTCGTCGGCCTCGACGGCGTCCTCGCCGACGGGACCGCCATCTCGACCGGCGGCTACCCGCGCGCCGCCGTCGGCCCGGACCTCACGCAGGTCTTCGTGGGGTCCGAAGGCACCCTCGGCATCGTCACCGGGGTCCGCCTGCGCCTCCACCCGGCACCGCAGGTCCAGCGGCACGCCGCCTTCGCCTTCGACACCTTCTCCGCGGCGAACGACGCCTGCCGGCGGATCGTCCAGCGGGGTCTGCCGCCGGCGGTGCTGCGGGTGTACGACGCCATCGAGGCCGACCGCAGCTACCAGACCGGCGAGCGGGCCGTGCTGCTCGTCATGGACGAGGGCGACCCGGTCGTTGTCGACGCCGCCATGGCCATCACCGATGAGGTGTGCGCCGGCGCCGAGGTCCTGGACGACTCGCTCGTCGAGCGCTGGCTCTCGCACCGCAACGAGGTCTCGGCCCTCGAGGCACTGATCGGCAAGGGCTACGTCGTCGACACGATGGAGATCTCGGCGCCGTGGTCGTGCCTCCAGGCCATCTACACGGCGGCGACCACCGCCCTGCGCGCTGTCCCCGGCACCCTCGCCGCCAGCGCCCACCAGTCCCACGCCTACCCGGACGGGGCCTGTCTCTACTTCACCTTCGCAGCGAAGGTCGACGAGGACGGCGCCGGCACCGCTGTCAGGGACCAGACCTACGCCGCCCTGTGGGACGCCGGGCAACGGGCGGTCCTCGAAGCCGGCGGCACCCTGAGCCACCACCACGGCGTCGGCCTGAACCGCAGCCGGTTCACGGGCGAGGCGCTCGGCGCTGCGCACGGGACCCTCCAGTCCGTGAAGGACGCGCTCGACCCGAACGGCATCCTCAACCCCGGCAAGCTCGGGCTGCGCTCACCCTTCGGCGAGGTCGCCTACCCGTGATCACCGACCTGGTCCACCCGCGCGCGGTCGCGATCGGCGCCGCGGTGGCGCTCGCCATCTGCGTGCCGACGGCGATCCTCGCCCAGGTGCTCGACCAGGCCGGCACCGTCGACGACGACTCGTCCTGGCTCCTCGTCCTCTTCGTCGTGATCCTGGTCGGCATGGCCACCGGCGGCTACGTGGCCGCCCAACGACGCCTCGACGCGCCGCTCACGAACGGCGCCGTGGCTGCGCTGTCGGCCTACCTGCTGGTCCAGACGCTCGGCGCGATCAGGCTCCTCGCCTCCGGCGACACCGTGACCTGGGTCGCCATCCCGTTCTTCGCGCTCCTGGCGTCGGCGGCCGGGATAGCTGGCGGTCTGGTCGCCGACCGCCGGGCACGGCAACCCCGATGACCGTCCTCGTGGTCGACGCCGGCACGTCCGGGGTCCGCTCGGTCGCCATCCGTGCCGACGGCTCCGTCGCCGCCGAGGTCCACCTCGAGGTCCTGCCGTCGTCGCCCTCTGCCGGCCTCGTGGAGATCGACGCGGCCGCCACCGCCGACGCCGCGCTGACGACCGCCCGGGACGTGCTGGACCAGGTCGGACCGGTCGACGCGGTCGGCATCGCCAACCAGCGGGCGTCCACCATCGCCTGGGACGCCCGCACGGGGGAACCGGTCGGACCCGGGATCGGCTGGCAGGACCTGCGGACCGTGGGGCGCTGCCTCGCGCTCCAGCCGGAGGGCATCCGCCTGGCACCCAACGCCTCAGCGACGAAGGCCGAGTGGCTGGTGCAGCACAGCGACATCCCGGCCGAGCACCTCAGGATCGGCACCGTCGACACGTGGCTCGCCTGGACGCTGTCGAACGGCGGGGCGCACGTCACCGACGCGTCCAACGCCCTGGTCACCGGCCTCTACGACGCGACGGCCCGCGACTGGTCCGACGACCTCCTCTCGCTGCTCGGCATCCCGCGAGAGGCGCTCCCGGCCGTCGGCGACTCGTGCGGGGATCCGGCGACGGCGACGGCGCTGCCCGGAGCGCCTCCCATCGCTGCCCTCATCGGCGACCAGCAGGCGTCTCTCCTCGGCCAGGGGTGCATCGGCCCCGGAAGCGCCAAGCTGACCCTCGGCACCGGCGGCATGCTCGACATCTGCCTGGGCCCCGAGCCCGGTCCGTCCCCCCAGCACGGGACGTTCCCGATGGTCGCCTGGCGGCTCGCCGGCGTGGACACGTGGGCGCGCGAGGCCGTGATGCTCTCGGCCGGCACGTGCGTGGAGTGGCTGCGCGACGGGCTCGGCCTCATCCACGACGTGGCCGCCAGCGAGACGGTCGCCGCCTCCGTGCCAGACGCCGGCGATGTCATGTTCGTGCCCGCGCTCTCCGGCGTCGGCACCCCGGTCTGGGATCACGGTGCCCGGGGCCTCCTCGTCGGCATGACCCGCGGCACCACCCGCGCCCACCTCGTCCGTGCCGTGCTGGAGGGGGTCGCCCTGCGGGCAGCCGACCTGCTCGACGCCGCCGAGGCCGACACCGGGTTGCGGGTCGAGTCGCTCCGGGTCGACGGCGGGATGAGCGCGAACGGGATCGTCCTGCAGGCCCTCGCCGACGCCACCGGCCGACCCGTCGAGGCGTCGGCGCACCGCGAGGCCACGGCCATGGGCGCCGGCTACCTCGCCGGCGTCGCCGTCGGCGCCTGGCCCGACCTCGCTGCGGCCGCAGCGAGCCGCCCGCAGCCCCGACGGATCGAACCGGCCGGCACCCGCGACCGCGATCGCGTCGCCGACGCCACCCGGCGGGCCGCGGCGTGGCTCGCGGCGCGCACCGACCTGGACCTCTGACGTGGACCGCCTGGACCCGCCGACCTCCGGCATCCACGTCGACCGGCGCCGCTTCCTCGCGCGATCGACGGCCGGCGCCTTGCTGCTCACCGCCGGTCCCGCAGTCGTTCCCGCTGGCGGGTGGCTCGCGGCCGCCGGTGCCCAGGCCGGGCGCGACCCCCAGCTCGCTGCCTTCGCCGAGTCGGTCGAGCTCGTCGCCGTCGCCGCGTACGAGGCAGGCATCGCGTTCCTCTCCGAGGACCTGGCTCCCCTGTTGCAGACGCTGTCCGCCCACCACGCCGAACACGCGGAGGCCTGGGCGGAGATCGCCGGCGACCTCGCCACCGGTCAGCCGAACGAGCTCCTCATCGCAGCGCTCACCGAGGCCATCGACGGCTTCAGCGGTCAGAGCGAGGTGCTGCGGTTCGCCCGCGACCTAGAGAACCAGCTGTCGGTGACGTGCGGTCACCTGCTGACCCAGCTCGAGGACGCCGACGCCGCCACGACGGCGGCGACGATCCTCCCGGTGGAGTCCTCCCACGCCGCTGCGCTCAGCTTCGAGCTCGGCGAGGGCCTCGAGGCCGGCTTCCCGTTCGGTGCCGTCGAGTCGAGCGACCTCGCGTTCGGCTTCGACCCGTCGATCTTCCCCGTGACGTCGACGTGAGCCCCGATCCTGATCCCACCCGACGGCACCTGCTGCGGGTCGGGGGGCTGAGCCTCACCCTGGGAGCGCTGGTCGCAGCGTGCAGCGGGGAGGACGATCCCACCCCTGCCGCGGAACCACGTCAGACCACCACGACCGAGCCGGAGCCCGTCGCCTCGGGCACGGCCCTGCTGAACACCGCCCTCTCGCTCGCGGTGCTGACGTTCGAGACCTACCAGGTCGCCCTCGACAGCGGGTTGGTCGAGCGTCGCGAGGTGGCCGACGCGTTCCGACTGTTCCAGCAGCACCACGGCGAGCACCGGGGCACGCTCGTGGCCACCGTCGAGTCCGAGGGGCAGGAGCCCTTCGACACGGGGAACCCGGTCGCGAAGGTGGCCGTCGTGAACCCGGCCCTCGCGTCGGTCGCCGCCGAGCGGGACCTGGTCCGCCTCCTCCGCGACCTCGAGC
>SXGQ01571762.1_pt1 | contig 11973 bp, 9 predicted proteins | sample 3178371 | NCBI WGS metagenome assembly SXGQ01 (sample SAMN11356859, study PRJNA531348) | freshwater metagenome | isolation source: freshwater sample F1-20 | place: China: Fuxian Lake, Yuxi | collected 2017-12-25 | reverse complement strand
GTTACCGCAGCCTCACTGGACAGTGTGCCGTCGATGTCGATGAACCTGGGCATTAGCTAGCTACCTCCTGGGAAGTCAATCGTGTATGTACCATCGAGGTTGTCGACCAGGGATAAGCCCAACGCCGCTACAGCCGACGATTGACTGCCAGCCGTCAAAACCGCCCGCCCTACCACCGTCGCATCGCTGATGCTGATAGATTCCGTCGGGCGCGGCGACCCGACGCCGAACGCCGTACCGATGACAGTGCAGCGCAAAGAATTCAACGCCGGCGCCGTGGCGAACGTCAACACAACTCTGTTGCCAGTCGACTTAACAACGTCGCAGTCAACTTCCTCGCCCGTCGCCACGTCATGCACCGAAACAACAACGTCCATCGTGCCGAGTTCATGGTCGACCGTCAGTGACGTAGTCGCGCCGTTGCCGATGGTTTCCGAATAGGCGGTCGACACCGGGAACGGAACCGGATCGGGAATGTCGACACCATCAAACGAGAAAATCAGGTTACCTGCGCCGTCGCTGCGAATCGCGTTCGGCGCAACCTTTGTACCGCCGGCCGCCGGCTGCCCCGGCTGCCGCATAACCTCAATCAGATTAACCTCGGCGTCACCAGTGTTAGGTGCCGCGAACGTGAAACTATTCAGCTTCCCGGCCCGCCCATTGAAAAGCACATTTGAGAAAGTCACCGTGTAATACAGCGGAGTCTCAAGCTCGAGCAGCGGCGTATCGGCCAGCAGGCGAACCGGGGCGTAGGGCAGGATTTCGTCGTAGTCGATGCCGTTCCAGCGGTAGTGCGCCCCGGTGTCGTCGGCGACGTAATACTTTGTGGCGTCGCCAGTTCCCGGCAGCGCGGTGATATCGTCGACGATCTGCCGGGTGCCGTCAGGAACGTCCCGCAAAACCAGGCGGCCACTCGAGTTGATCTTGGCGACGATAGGGGCGGCGATGTAGCCGGTCGGCCGAGGTGTCGCGTCGGTCGCCAGGATCGCGTCACCGTCCCGCAGCATCGGCTTAAACGTCACCGTGGCGGTAACCGGCCCGATCTGCGGATCGTGGTCAAGGTCGGTTGCCAGGTCGGCGACCACTGAGCGGAAATCGCCGAGCACCGTAAAGTATTCGGGCAGTGTCATGCGTCGCCTTCCATGCGTTTCTGATCTATCACTTACTGCGGATGAATGCCGCTACTAGCTGCCGACCTGTTCCTGATATTCCTGATCGGACAGCCGCAGCAGATAGCCGAACGTCAAAACCAGATGGTCGCCAAGTTCGGCGCGGGTCTGGTTGCCCTTCCAATCATTCAATTCGATTGACCACTTGGCCGGCACACTGCCGTCGCCGATAGGCCAGGCCGACACCGAACCGCGAAACGTGGCGGCATTGTCGCCCACCAATTCATCGAGAACAGTCAGCATGACCTCGTGGCTGTCGAGGTGAACATGGCCGTCGGTAAATACGCTTGTCATCTGGCGGGTTTCCTTCTATATCGGGTTTCTTATGAACCTGGCTCGGTCTGCACTGCCCACGTCCAGCCGGCCAGCGACGGCGGCGGGTTTTGCGTCGGCCCAAAAATTCCGGCCAGTGTGGCGTAAGGCGCGGCATAGCCGCCAAACCCGACCGAACGGTAGTCAGTCGGGGCCAACTCGACTATCGGCCACAACACGGTATCGGTGACATCGAGCACCGTCACACCGTTCTGTTTAAGCCAGATACGGTCAGGGTCTTCAATTGTGCCGCACCACAACTCGAACACGTCGCCATTGCGAATGGTCAACGATTTAGTTGGGCCGACCTGCGTCACCGTGCCCGCAACCACTGCCTGAATGCGCGCCGAGTTGTTGTCAATACTTGCGCGTATATGCGTGTCATTACTGATATTTGACATGCGGGCGCAGATGTAGCCGTAGGCGTCCTCAAATAGCGGGTCTTTCGGCCTGGTCGACCACACCACAGTCACCACGACGTTATCGCTGCCGAGCGCAACACCTAGCCGCCGATACGTTACTTCCCGAACCAGTGTCCCTGACGGTTTCCACACCAGGAACCCGTCGCCGTTCGGCCCGTAGGTGCCGGCGCCAGGGCCACTAGACAACAAAGCATATTTGTCAGATGGCAGGATCGCCGCGCTAGTGTAATCAAACTCGTCGAAACCACCGCCGGCCAGTTCCGCGCGCAGCTTCTCCACGCCGATGTTCGCGTTATCGGCCGACAGCGCAGCTTCCTTACCAGTGCCGAAAATTCCGGCCACCGCAGCCACCACGTCATCGACCACACTGCCCACCGTGTCAACAACACCACTGAACACGCCGACAATGCCGTCAAGTAAACCCTGCCAGGCTGCACCAAAAGTGGACAGCACAACACCGATCTGGTCACTTAACCAGTCAATGAATTCGACCGTGCCACTAAGGTCAATGCCGGTCGTGTCCTTAACCCAGTTAACGAACGCTTCCCAGATGACGCCGGCGTCGATACTGAAATCGGGCAGCTTCGGAATGCTCGGCTCGAGGACGTTTAGCGGATTCTTGTCAATAACAAGTTGCCGCCGGTCATACGCTCTAGGCATTAGTCGCCGTTGCCGTGAACTTGTGCCACTGGAATTCCGTTAGCGGCTTACCTAACTGCTTGGCGGCCTTCGGTGGCAGATCATCCGGCGCCACCTCAACCTCGGCGAATTCCACGATGCGTAAACAATCACTGTCAGCTTTACGCTCAAACGATTCGCGGGTCAGCCAACGCAAAACGTCAAGGTCTGCGCCGGGGTCAACAGGGATGACGGTCTGATAATTCCTGGTAAATGGCATGGTTTAGCTACCCGACACATAGGACTCGCCCTGCGGAATGACGAGGATGGACAGTTGCGCACCGGACTTGTTGAAGATGTAGGCGCCGAGCAGGCCATCGTTATACAGGTTGACGTTGATGACCGCTTCTACGCCGGCGTTGATCGTGGCGACGCCGTTATCGGGTGCGACCGCCGTCGTGCTATCGGCCGACGTGGAAAAGTGCGGCGTGATGTGCGTCCAGCTTGAATTGTTGCCGAACCCACGTCCAATCAACTGCCCGGTCGTCGCGTCGCCCAACCGAACTTCCACACCGATAATCAGCGGGTCGGCGTCAAGTTCCACACCAAAAGCCTTGAAATGGCCAGTCACATAAGGTGTCCACGCAAAGTCTTGCGCCTCGACAGTGAAAGAAAGAATCGTGTGCCGCTGCGCCAGGCCGGTGAAGTTAGTGAACGCCGCCTCAGGCACCGTGTAGTGACGCGGATGCTTGTTAGCGAAATCCGATGGCTGCCACAACTGCGCAACTTCATTCCACACCAGCGTTTGACCATCTTGCGGCGGGTTAGTGTCATCGTAGTCGGGTGCGCTGGTGATGTTGGTCGACGGCCCTTCTGGGCCTTGCGGTGCCAGTAGCCGGAACAACAGGTTAGGTGCCAGTGACGTTCCGGTCTGGATGACTTCGTCGGTGACGCCGGGGCCGCGTTCTTCCATCGGAATCGTTTCGGCCGAAATGGTGATCTGCGGTGTCGCACCGGGCGGGCCAGCGGGGCCGGGTCGCACCATCTGAAAATCTTCGCCGTCCCAAATGTAGACAACCGTCCCGATCCACCAGGCTTTGCCCTTGTCTTCGACGGTCAGATAGTCGCGGATCGGCTCGAGTTCAGTCGGCGAATCCAACGCCGGCCACTGCATGTCAGCGATAGGCGCCGGCTGGCCTGGCACACCTTGCGGCCCAACCAAAACATCGGTAGTGATGACCGCCTCGTCATCAACCCTTGCGAGGGTGGCAGCCATGCCGCCCGGTGTGTTGCCGTCGCCCACGATGCCGTACCACGTCGCCGACATTAGGGTTTGAAACAGTGCGACGGCATCCCCGGTGGATGGTGTAGCCATTACTTGTTCTCCTCATCATCGAACTGGATGCTGGTTTCGACGCGCCAGGGTGCGCGCCCGTCAAGGTCGTTATTGGTTGCTGCGGCGTTGTCGGCGCCGAGCCTGCGCAGCAGTTCTGCGCGTGCGGCCGGCGACAGGCTGTCGAGGTCGTCGAGGGTTGCGCCGGCTAGTTCGTCGTCGATGCTGTCGGGTGCGTCTAGTGCTACCCATTCGACGGCATCCTCGATGACGCCGGGTGTTGGTGGTAGCCGTCGCGGTTTGATGACTGCCCGGTTCGGGTCGACGATGCAGCCGGCGCGCGCCAGGTGGTAGGCCAGCGCGGGCAGCATGAAGCGAACGTCGTAGACGCGGCCTCGGTGGTCGACCGGGTATTGCAGCGCGTCGGCGATGTCGTAGACGGCGGCCTGCATCGTGTCGCCGTGCGGCCGGGGCGGCAACTTCGGCAGAGTAACCGGCTGATTCATCACCATGACGCCAACGCCGCCCGCACCCAAGTATTCGCGGCGGTGCAAACATAAATCCATGACGAGTCGGCAGCCCACTGGCCGACAACACCCGTCGCTGTCGCCGACGCCGGCACGGCGACTTTCACACCGACTGGGTTGCCCTCCACCGCAACCATTCCCGCAGCAGTGCGGCTAATCGTGGTGTCCGAAGCGTGCCCGAGTTCGATCTGCTGCGCGGTATGAGTTGAGGTGGTTGAGTTTAGTGAGGTTGAAACACCATTGACAAGTAGCGTCCCAGTGCCCTGAGTTATAACCGCCAATGATACGTTTGCGTCCGTTCCGTAGGCTTTGATCTGAGGTGATTGCCCAGTCGTGTGGCCACTGAACTCCAAATAATTGACGCAATTGGAACGTCCTACGTTTGTAAACTTGGCAACATACTTTGATGCACTGTCCAGCATCTGAACTTCGCCGGTTGAACCTTTGCCGCGAAGAAACATCGAAATATTGGAATCGCTTCCATCAACAGTAAATTCGACTCTATCTCCTGATACCGCGTTAACGATCTTTGCGTAGTTCGCCGCGCTGGCGGTAGCGGACAGGGATAGCGCGACGTTTCCGTTGGTGTCCCTGACGCTGGACGCGGCAATAACCGACAAGTCGTATGACCAGTGTGCAGCCGTCGTTGGTACGGCCTGCAAGGCCACAAATACACCGGACGCGCCAGCGGCCAACTTGGTGACGGTAGAACCGCCGGATGCCGTGACGGTGACCACTGCGGTACTGGAATTGACGATGGTGAACCGTTGCCCCGCAACGACGCTGGTCGTCGGCAACGCCACGGTCTGTGTCGTAGACCCGGTGAATAGTTGAGTTTCAGAGCTACCTACCGTCAGCGGTGTGGTGCCGGCGGCGGTCGCCGTCGATGTCAACGAGGGAACGAATGCGTTCGCAACGAGGTTCGCATTGCTATCCCGTAGCGCCATAGTGCCAGCGGTCGCGGCGGCGCTGTCCTGAACGATGTTCACCGCACCCGCAAAACCGCTACCGCCCAAACCGTCCCCGCAGTTGCGGATCATGTTCCCGGTAAATCTGACATCGGTGTACGTTCCGCCGCCAGCCGACGACAGGTTAGCCGCACGGACGGCGATATTAGAGAACGAATTACCGGTCACGGTGACACCTGTGTGAGCGCCAGACGCGAAGTTCAGACCGTAGGAACTTGCGGTCGATCCGCAGTCGATGACGTTCCCGGTAACTGTCAGGTTTGTGACATCCTGGTTAGTACTAATTGCAGAAAATGATCCACTGGCGACCTGCGCGGCGATGATGTTCCCGGCGATGACCATTCCGTCCACGCCATCCCCGGAACTGAGGTTGACACCGACGCCGGAAAGGTTGAATCCTTTGATGACGTTGCCGGTGATGGTCACTCGGTCAACGGTTCCGGCACTGGTTTCAATGCCACTGGTGCCGGCCACTCCCTGCCCGTCCACGTCAATGACGTTGCCAGTGATGGCGACATCGGACACGGCCTCGCCCGAGATTTCCACGCCGATTCGCCCGAACTTACGGACCGTGTTATTGGAGATGGCCGAACGAGTCAGGTTCCATGTGCTGATAGGTGACCAGCTGCCGGAGATGACATTGCCGTCGATCACGCAGTCAACACCAGCGAAGACGGTCAGCGCCTCAAACGCGGTTCCACTGACATAGGGAGGGATGGTAATTGTGTTGTGGCATATCCGTGCCCGTTCGATTGCCATAGTGCTGTCGTAGCAGTACAGATTGACGCCACCCGAGCCGGTTGTTGATGACTCCATAACATTGTCGGCGATAAGGAAGTCGTAGATGTGCAGGTTCGGTTCCAGGTTATGCACCCTGACCGCCGAGCGGATGAACTCGTTGAAGGTGCAGCCGACTACCGTCGCCCGGTTGACCTCATTGATCCATATGGCGTTCGTCGGTGCATTGTTGATAGTGACCCCTCTGATGTCAACCCCGTCGGCATCGACGCGGATGCCCGACGTAACCCAGGTGTCAACAAACGTGATAGACGAAATGTCCAGAGTCCCGCCGTGAATTGAAAAGTTCTCGGCAGACACTGTAATGAGGTCTTGATCGCTCGCCCCGTTGTAGATCAGTTCCGCGCCGGGGGCCAACTCCCATGTCTGGTCAGCCACGTTAGCCGCTAATGGCCCCACCAGATAAGTGCCAGCCGGGAAGAACACCTTGCCGCCGACACCGGCAGCGTCACGAGCTAGGTGAATCTCGGCGGTGTCATCGGCCACACCATCACCGACCGCGCCGTAATCCAGAACGTTGTGAACAAGATCGCCACGGCCGACCACGTCTTGTTTCCGCACTGCGTCGGTGTCGCCAGTTGGCGCCGGCCCGAGTTGCTTTCTCGCCATTAGCTGTACTCCCAATCGCTATGCGTCATCTAAAACATGTCCCCTGATCCGAACAGCATTCCGACGGCATTCCAAATGTTTCCGATAGCGCGGGTCGCGGCAGCCATCGGATTCTCCGATTCCCGGTCATCCCCGATAGCCAGATCGAATGTCTTCGGCGTCGTCTGGTCGTAATGCAACTTGATCGCCGTGACCTGATCCGTGTGGAAAATACCGTCAATCTCGAAATGGCAGCGCGTACCCAAATCGAGGTCATAGTAAAGCGCGTACTGGCCGCCATTACGGATAGCGACCTTGAACCCTTGATATGGCCGCGTTTTATGGTGGCCTTCCCGCAAAGTTAACGCGGAACTAATGGTGTATGCGGTGCCCGAACCCTGCTCGAAATGCTCAAGATAACCATACGGCCCTGACCTGCTAGAACGCACCGGATCAGTAATGGAAATGTAGGCCAAAAGCATATTGTCGAACTGGCCCTGATAAATTTCCTCGAGGCCAGGTGAACCCGGTGTTTCCACCGCAGTCAATTCAGGGCCGGCCAATGTCTGAATAGCATACGAAATTTGGCTGAGCGCATATTTTATTGCAAAGGTCTGCAATTGGTTAACCCAGCCTGGGCTTTTGCCGCCGGTAAAGATTTTTTGAGCCTTCGACCGGAACATCGAATGCTCGGAACTGACAATAGAAGAACGGTCAGTGTCGCGGAACGATATCGCCGGAACTTCCGGTGCGACGCCCACCAATTTACGCACCAACGGATCGACCACACCATCGTTATCGGCGTCGACAGGAATAAGATTCTCGGTCACCAAATTATCGGCTGTTGCTGCAATAAAATTAATGGCGCCATCAATAGCTGTACCAGTCGGCCCAGTCACACCGCTGGCGTCTTCCACCGCGAGCACAACGCAGGCGCGGGTCGGCCGCGCATTGTCCTGGCCGACAAGTGCCGCCAGTTCGGGGTGTGGGCTGTCTTCATCCTCAGGCAGCCAGGTATAGGCCCGAACATGGCAGCCGGCGTCCCGCAACATGGACTCAGTGACACTATGGGCGTCTGACCAGCGCGACATGATGACGCTAAACCGGGACTGGTCAAAAATTGGGTTAACAAATTGAACCTGCACCGGCCAGTTCAGCGGATTAAGGTTCGCCAACCGTGACGCCTGCCCAGTCCACGCCCCAGGATTCAATGCCTGCGTCGGTAGAGCTAATATCGGCCAGTAGTTTCGCGCCAAGTTGATGAACGCCGTTGTGGCGATAATGGTGCGCGTATTGCCTGGTAGAAGCCATGCCTTCAATGGCTGCACGGCCGGATCGCAGAACGGCGTCGCCCCAAACAGCAAATGCTTCCAATGTTCCCGGTTATGTGAGCACTCGAGGGTTACCGTGCGCAAACCATCTTCGGCGCGCTTAACCCGAACATTGGTCACCTTCGCCCCGTAGCGCCACCGCCAATTTCGGCGCCGAGGATACGGGTCGATAGTGATATGGAGGTCTTCATCCTTACGCACGTCGCGGCGCATAAAGTCAATCAGCCAGTCATCGGCGCGCACCACAATGTCGGCCTGGCCGGTGTCGTGCAGCAGTTCCTCGGCGTTCACCGACTGCTCCGACGCCAAAGTGCCAACATACTTGTGCTGGTTGTCCCACAAACGAATCAGCGGCCGCTCACGCGATTCCATGTCGATCATGCTGCGTTTCGCGTCGGCGTAACGGTACGCCGCTATCGGCGCCCTACGCGGATCGGGCGCCGACCCGCCAGCACCAATAACAGGCAGCGCCTTACCGATATTCGATAGGAACTGGCTCGGCTGCGGCCTGGTGGTGGTCGACGCCTGGCCGATGCTGTTGAGATAGTTCGCCGCCAACTCGACCGCGCTGCGATGGTTCCCAGGAAGGTTCTCATACTTGAGGTGGTACTGGATATGCGGCGAAGAATTAATTGACTCGTTGTTCCAGAACGGAATATGCAGGGCCATCAACATCCAGTCGAACAGCGCCTGCCCGATGGAAAGAACATCCTCGAGAGTAAGCGCCAGACCAGTGAAAAGTCCCTCATTGAACTGATCGGTAACCTCGTCGAGTATCGAACCCTCGTTGAAGTAGTTACCCCACATCGTTTGGGTAACCAACTGTTGCCCTTGCCCATAATCGGTGGTGTACCGGTTATCGGCAACGATGTCGCCGGTGTTGACGAAATCCCACCACCGCTCGTCAGGGTCAACCATCAGGTCGTCATACATCACGCCGCGACTATTCGGCCCCGGCTCAACGCCACCGGGGATCGTCCAGCCCTCGGCCCGACGCGGGTTACCGATGCCGACACCCGCCAATAGGTCTTCGTCCCGACCTAATTCGCCATTGCGGATCAGGTCATAGACCTTCGATGCCACGATGGCGCCCTGGCTTGTGCCACACAGGGCGAACTTGTGGCCCGGTTCCAATTCCCTAATACGCGAGGACAGTCCGCGAATGCCGTCGGCGACGGTCGTCTGCATGCTCAGGAACGATGCGACAGACACCTGATCGCCGCTATAGCGGATGTCGACAGTGTCCCACACGGCCGGGTCGAGGCGCGCGCCAACCATGTTCTCGTAGTTACCGTCGACACGGCGGCCACCGAGAAGCTCCTGCATCGTGCGGCCACCTGTGCCGCGAACCATGAACAGCGTGTGCTTGCGCGCCACCTACGCCCACGCCATCCGATAAGCCTGCGGAACAATGGCGGTGATCGTGCCTTTGTAGTTACTGTGAGAAACCTTGATATTGGCGACCGAACGCGGCTCAATCTTGCCACTGAAACCGACGCCGCCGGGAATGCGTCGCTGCGCCGGCACACGCGGCGCCGTCACGTCATGTAGCAGAATGTCCAGCAGTTGAGCGTTACGCAAATACTTGTAAAGCTGCTCATCGACCGGGTCTTTTTCGGTGGTGATGGTGCGTTTCGTCGGGTCAGTGTCAATCATCATGTAGCTGCCGTCGGTTTCGTAAAAACGTGGCAGCGCAACGATTTTGCCTTGTGTGCCGTCCTGAATGGTCACGTCGCCATGCCCGGTAATCAGGTATTTAGGCCACGCTTCCCAAGTGCCACGGTTAGCGATTTTGATGATGCCGTCACACTTACCGTTAGCCAACGTGTCGAGGGTGGCCTTCCACGTTCGGGTCAGCGGCCGCTTCATGTAGAAGGGCCACGGCGCGTGCAAAACCATGTTCCAGCGCATCGAATTGTTGCCGTTGGCCACAGGGTCGATAGACACCGACGTTTTCGTCGCCTCGCCGAGTGTCACTTTCAGCCAACGCCAGCCATGCGTGCGGGTAAAACATCCCAAAAATCCCGGCTCGGATTCAGACCAAGACTGCCACCAGGAATCTTCGATCAGTCGGTATGACCACGGATTCGGTTCTTCGGGCCGCTCGGCGTTGAGGTTCGGCTGGATCACCACACCGAGCGATACGGTGCGCTTCTTGTAGTCGACACGTTCGGCGGTCGCCCCGATCAGGTACGGGCCTTCGCTGTACCTGATCTCGAATTCGGGCTGCATGATGCCCTCGAGTTCACGCGCCAACACAACACCTTCGCGGCCGCGACCAGGGCCGGCCAAATGCCACACCTTGTTGTTCGACGGGTGAATGTAAACCCACTTGGTTTGAGTTGACCGCAAATACTCGCCGTTACGCCCAAGGTCATTCCAGTTAGTCATGCGCCGCCACGACGGGTGCGTCGGGTTTTCGGGCGCATAGATCGGGTTACCGTAGGCGTCCAGCGTGTATTTCGGCGGGTCTAGCAGCCAGTCTGAATTAAGCGACATGTCAGTGCATCACCGTCGTCCTGGTTCGGGAATTCTGTTCCGTGCGCAACTTGTTTTGCACGTCAGTCGGATTCATGCCGACATTGCCGTTGATATTGATTGAATTGTCGACAGCGGGGCCAGGTGCCGCGCCACTGCCGCCATGCGGCGCAAAAGCCGACATCGACCCGCCGGCCGGCGCAGCCGTACCGCCCGCAACACCAGGATTGAACTCCCCCGGCGCCAACTGCGGGCTGCCGCTCTGCATATTCAACACACTGCTAGCCGTCGACAACAGGCCGCCGATACCGCCGCCACTGCCACCATCGACAGCACCGCCAGCACTACCACCGCCCACATTGGCGTTAGCCAACAGACCGCCAGCGAAATTCACGCCGGCCATCAAAGACTTAACCGACGGCCATTCCAGCGGATTAGAAAACAGCGACCCGTCAAGACCAATCGACTCGAGGACGCCGCCGATAAATGTTTGTCCCAGACTGTTACCGTCCAGACCTGGCGGCCCTGATTTGGCGTCGTCGGTGCCGTCGGTCGCCGACTTCGACGTGTCCAGCTTTCCGTTTGTGCGCAGGTCTGAATCGGCGCTCTCTGCTTCTGCGGCTTTACTGCGTTTTTCGGCCAGGTTTTCGTTGGCGTCAGTCAGTTCCCGGTTGGCCTTTGCAAGCGCATATTCTTCATCGGTGATGTCTTTACCGGCGGCTCGCGCAGCGTCGAGGCGTTTCTGCGCCTGGTCACGGCTGAACGTGCGGTCGTCGACACGCTGCTGCGCCTGAGTGACCGCTTTATTCGCACTGCTGACCCGGTTAGCCGACGCCGACAATTCCGCACTGGTCGCGCTGCGATAAGAACCGCCACTAGCCGAAGTGGCACCACCGATGGAAGAACTTACCGACGTTGCGCCCGATAGCGATAGCGCGGTGTCGGGCTTTTCGTTCATAAATAGGTGAACGTGGTCAAAGTGGTTGGCGGTCGGGTTACCGCGATCCGGCATGGCCTTACCGTTGCCGCTGAACCCGCCGCCGTAGCCGTAGCTGGTTTGGCGCCAGATCGCACCAGTCAGGCCGATGGCCCTGGCGTTTTTGAGCGCCCACGCGGTGATCGAGTCGCCTAGCGCCTTACCGTCTGCGCTGCTCGAATTGGGAATCATCACGTCCAGCGCGTTCCCAGTTGAATGCTCGTTGTAGCCGTCAGGTTCCCGGTAGCCGCCGATATTGGTGACGCCAAACATCTGCGAGATAGTGCGCTTCATTTCGGTTGCGTGCGGGGTCAGGCCGCCGGCCGCGAAACCAGGCAGCGACCCTGCGTTTAGCGCGTGCAACAGCGGCAAATACTTTGCGGTACTGGCAGCATTCATGACGTATTCGCCATTAGAAACACGCACCATCGCCGGGTATCCCAGAATTGAGTC
>SXGQ01314486.1_pt1 | contig 11973 bp, 14 predicted proteins | sample 3178371 | NCBI WGS metagenome assembly SXGQ01 (sample SAMN11356859, study PRJNA531348) | freshwater metagenome | isolation source: freshwater sample F1-20 | place: China: Fuxian Lake, Yuxi | collected 2017-12-25 | reverse complement strand
TGAACAGAGAACTTTTAATACAAGTTTGACTGAAAATGATTTTTTAGAAGTAAATGTAAATTACACATCTAAAATAGTCGATGAATTAAAAAATAAATCTAAAAAAATAGTATTATATGGCACTGCTGAATTGTGGAATAATTGCAACGGTGCTATTGATATAAACACACCAATTGACTACAAATACTCACCTTACATCAAATCTAAAGAAGTTTTATGGGATATGATAAAACACAGAAAATCATTGGGTGATTGGTCTAATGTTTTTATTATACACCCATTTAACTTTAACTCAATATACAGAAAAGAAGGTTTTTTATTTTATAAGTTTTTTGACTCACTATTTAATAAAACTATTCATGAGGTTGGTAATATAAATATCGAAAGAGATATAATACATCCTAAATATTTAGTAGAGAAATCTATTACTTGTGAAAGTGATTTAGTTGTAGGTTCTGGAAAGACTACTAATGTTAAAGACTTTGTAAAAAGTCTATTTAACTTTTACGGTCTAAATATGGAAGACTACATAAAAGAAAAAGATTTGAAATCTTATCATCAAGGTAATAGGTTTTGGTTGAATACTAATTCTATCTATGATGGATTATTGAACGATACTATATCTGAATTAAATAATATTATAAAATATGAGAAATATTAAATTAGTTAATGATACAATTGACTCAAATGACATCAGAAAATTAATAGATTGGCTTGAGACAAATCCGAGATTAACAAAAGGTGAGCTCACAGTTGAATTTGAGAAAAAATGGTCTAGTTGGTTAGGTACAAAATATTCAGTGTACCTAAATTCTGGATCCTCTGCTAATTTAGCAATGGTTTATTCTCTTTTAGTTTCTGGTCGACTTAAGAATAAAAAAATAGTTTTACCTTCCGTATCCTGGACAACGACTGTTACACCTGCTATACACTTGGGATTAGAGCCTATTCTTTGTGAGGCTGATAAAGATACACTTGGTGTGAATATTGAGAAATTAGAAGATTTGTTTAAGGAACACAATCCATCAGTATTGATGATAGTACACGTATTAGCATTTCCTAACAAGATGAAAGAAATAGTTGAACTTTGTAAAAAGTATGATGTGATTCTATTAGAAGACTCTTGTGAATCAATTGGTTCAACCTATGATGGTAAGAAGACTGGAACCTTTGGTCTTATGAGTTCATTTTCTTTTTATTATGGACATCATATGTCAACTATTGAAGGTGGTATGGTATCAACAGATGATGAAGAAATCTATAAAATACTACTTTCGATTAGGTCACATGGTTGGGATAGAGACTTTGATATTGATTACCAAAAGAAAATTAGAGAAAAATATAATGTTTCTGACTTCAGAGCATTTTATACTTTTTATTATCCTGGATTTAACTTAAGATCAACCGATCTTCAAGCATTTATTGGATTATCTCAACTTGATAAAATTGATGATTTCTCTAAAGCTAGAAATAACAATTATAAAATTTATCAAAGTTTAATTGAGAATGATTATTGGAAAATAAAAGATGATAGCAATTGTTTTTATTCTAATTTCGCTTATCCTATAATTACTCCTCATATTGAGAAAGTTTCTAAAGAATTAATATCAGCTGGTGTTGAGTGTAGACCGTTAGTTTGTGGATCTATTGGACTACAGCCTTACTGGAGAAATATTTATGGAGAGACTAGTTTTGAGTTTGCTGATATAGTACATCACTATGGATTATATGTACCTAATAATCAGGACATAACAGTTGGTGAGATAAAATTTGTTTGTGATATAATAAACAAATATACAAAAAAATAACACTAATGAATACTAATTTTATAGTTCTTACTTGTGATAAGTATTTAGATACAAGAGTAAAGTCAATTAGAGAAACATTTGGCAAAGGAATGAAAATGACTTATCTTACTGATTCTTCTAAATACAATGATGGTGAAATTATTGGATATGATACGCCACAAGACTACTCTGGAATACAAGCTAAATATTATAGTTTATTCACCAACTTTGACTTCAGTAATTCAGATTATTTTTTCTTTATTGATGATGATACTTTTGTAGTTAAGAATAACCTATATAATTTAGAATTACCAAGTCCTAATGATAGTTTTTGTTATTCAAGAATTTGTAGGCTTAATAAAGATGCTACCGACTACCATGGTAATTATACTGGTTATCCATTGTATACAATTGTTGGACAGAACTCTGATTTACCGTTAGATTATCCAAGTGGTGGTAGTGGATTTATCATGTCGAAATCAGCTTGTATAAGTATACAGAATTACCTAAAAAGTACAGATGTGAATTTAGTACAGAGGTCAGGTCACAGTGATGTGACAGTTGGATTTTGGATGAGAAGCTCTGGTGTAAGTGTGGTTTTATGTGATTACTTATGGTGGGAGAAACCTGAAAATTTATTTAATCAACAATTCTGGCCTTTTGATAAAGAATCTGAATCAAAAGCTATTACATTCCATTATGTAAATGAAAGTTTGATGGTTGAATATAATAAAAAATATAACACTGAAGATGAAAATACTTATAGCTGATATATTATTAAATGGTGAACACTCTGATTGGAAAGAGGGATATGAGTTATGTTATGCACTCAGAAATCTTGGACATGAGTGTGATGTTTATGGTCCAAATGGTGAAAAATCGGAATTAGAAATTCCACTTGTAGCTCATTTATATGATTTAGTAATTATAACTGAGAATTACCCTGGTTATAGTAATTGGAAATGGTGGGATTGGAAATCAGTCAAAACTCCTAAGCTATTTTGGGCTATTGACACACATCTTGTTAATTTTTTACCATGGTTACATGATGCTGGTATAAACTATGTTGCGTTTAACAATCCACAAGATTTAGAAAAGTACAAATTACCAAACTCTTTTTGGATGCCTTACGCAGCATCTAAAACACACCATATGATTAATTATACAGAGGATAAAATAAGAGATGTTGTTTTTATAGGTGGTATGATACCAGAAAGAAAAAGATTATGTGATAAATTTGGAATAGAACACATCAATGCTTTTGGTCATAACTATATTAAAGAAATGCAGGCTTCTAAGATATGTTTTAATTTATCTATGTCTTATGATATAAATGCTAAATATTTTGAGATTTTATCTACTGGATCTTTTATGTTAACAAATTATAATGAGCACTTTCATAAGTTTTTAGACTATAATGAGTATGTAGAAAAAATGTTTTACCATTCTGAAGAAGATTTAGGTAATAAGATTAAGTATTATTTAGAAAACGAAGAAGAAAGAGAAAAAATAGCAAAAGAGGTTTATTCTTTTATTTATGAGAATCACACATATGATAACAGAGCTAAGCTTATTTTAGAAAAAATTAAAATATAAAAATGATTTTAACAATAGTAATGTGTGGCCGAAATGATAATTTCGCTGGTAATTTTGTACAAAGACTTGAACATAATTTAAATAAGTTAATTGACAATATTGAAAAGTTGCAAATTAATGATGTTGAGATTATTGTTACAGACTGGGGTAGCCCAAAAGATGAAAAACTTTATGATGTTGTAAAGATACCTAAAAAAGATTATTTAAAATTCTTATATGTACCACATGAATTAACTCAGGTATACAGTCCAGAATCAAATTTCTCAATACCACATGCTATGAATGCTGCTGTAAGAAGAATGAGTGGTAAGTATATGTTGTCTTTAGATGGTGATAGTTATGTACCATTTGATATGTTTGAGAAAGTTTATGAACTAATCAAAAATGACACTAGAGAATATATTTACTACTGGGGTTCGAGAATTCTTATGCCGTATCATGTTCAGACAACAATTAATAATATTCAAGAGATGGATGAACTTATTGATGATTGGAAGAGTAAAGGAAAGCCATTTGTTCATCATACTCAGTTAGACCAAGGATGGGCTAGATCAAAAGTAGATTTAGTTAATTTTGGTGGTGGTGGATGTGCTATCTTAATTAATAAAGAGATTGTACAAGAAGCTACTTTTCTATATGAAAAACTTACAAAATGGGGTTGGATGGATGTTGAGTTTCATAGAAGAATTTCATCAAAGTTTCCTTGTTTAGGTGACCTTGAGGATATTTTTGATTCTGAATTTTATCACATCGGTCACCATGAAAATCAAACAGGACATGATGTTCACGGATTTAACACTTACTTTTCATCACAAGAATTCACAGCAAATGATTCTGATTGGGGATTGGGTAATGAAAATTTAACTTATAACAATGACTAATTTTAACACTAAAAATTCAACTTCTTTACCTTGGGTAGAGTCACCATTTTTCTATCAAATTTTAGAAACACTGGATTTATCCGATAACCAAAAAAAAATGGCTATTAAGTTCCATGAAGATGGTTACTTAATTTTAGATTTAGAATTAAGTGATGATTTAATAAAATCTATAGTTGATGATATGGAAATAGCACTAACAAGAGAGAATAAAAAACTTCAAGCTGAGTTTTACACATACTCCAATAGTCCCAGATTATTTGAGGAGTGGAGACATTCTTCTCATATAAAAGATCTTTGTCTTAATGAAAAAATAACATCAACACTAGAATTTTTATATGATAGAGAAACATTTCCATTTTCTACCATTAACTTCTTTATAGGATCTAATCAACCATTACACAGTGATGCTGTTCATTTCCATTCAATACCATCACTTTGGATGAGTGGAGTATGGGTTGCTTTAGAGGATACAAATGAAGAAAATGGAACTTTAAGTATTGTACCTGGTAGTCATAGATGGCCTATTTATGATTACGAAACACTTAATCTACCACACCCAGATGAACAAGAAAATGGGGAAGAAAAGAACTATAGAATCTATGAAGATTTTGTAAGACAATTAATAAAGTCAAAAAATTCTAAAATCACACCGGTTTCACTTAAAAAAGGAGAGTGTTTAATTTGGGCGGCTAATCTTTTACATGGTGGCACTCCAATAACCAATGAGAAAAGCACAAGACTAACACAGGCTATACACTACTTTTACAAAGGATGTAACAGATATTATCACCCAATGTTTTCAAGAGTTACTAAAGGAATATTTGCAGACAAATGGTGTAATGAAAATAATAATATAAAAACATATGAGCAATAACAGAAAATACCTACCAACTCTATCTGAATTAATTGATAGATTATCTATTTTGCAACTTAAAGAAGTATTTATATCAGATCATAAAGATGAATACTCAGATGAGATTTCAGCAATTATTCATGATATACAACTTATTTTAGAAAGTGAAGGTGGAAAAATAACAGCTGAAACTATTAGAGCAATTGTAGTACTTTCACAGATGAATCTACATATTTGGCATAATGAGTCAAATTATAGAAAAGGTATAAAAGACGGTAACAATCTTGAACTCACACATGGGTTAAATGGTATCAGAAATACCGCAAAAAATAAAATACAAGAAATTGTTGGTGGTAGAAAAGACTATAAGATTGATTGTCTAGCTGCTGAATTTAAGGACTGGGAAATCAGTTGGTAAAAATTAATTATTATAATGAATAGAGTATTAATAACTGGTGGGGCTGGATATATCGGTTCCGTTTTAACAGAACTACTTTTACAGAATGGATATTTTGTTACTGTATTAGATAATCTTTTATACAAACAAACGTCACTTATAACATTTAGTCATAATAAAAACTTCGACTTTATTTTAGGTGATGTAAATGATACTTCTTTACTGAAAAGTTTAGTTGAATCACATGATGTAATAATACCATTGGCTGCAATTGTAGGAATGACTGCTTGTAAAATGTATCCAGAATTGACAGTTAAAACTAACTATGAGCAAGTAAAAAATATTTGTAATTGGGCAACAAAAGAACAAAAAATACTAATACCAAATACAAATAGCCAATATGGATCTTCTGTAGATATTATAACAGAAGAGAGTGAATTTAAACCTCTTTCACTTTATGCTGAAACCAAGTGTGATGCTGAAAAGGCGGTTTTAGATTCAGGTAATGGAATAGCATTAAGATTAGCTACTGTTTTTGGAATGTCCTATAGAATGAGAGTTGACCTTTTAGTTAATGACTTTGTTTATAAATCACTAACTGATGGTTATTTAGTTTTATTTGAATCTCACTTTATTAGAAATTATATTCATGTCAGAGACATTGCAAATACATTTTTATTTATGATTGAGAATTATGAGGATTGTAATAACAATGCATTTAATGTTGGTCTATCATCAGCTAATCTGACAAAACTTCAGCTAGCAAATAAGATAAAAGAATATGTACCGGAACTTGTAATCGTACAGAATGAATTCAAGAAAGATTTAGACCAAAGAAATTATATGGTATCTAATGAAAAATTAGAATCTAAAGGTTGGAAGCCTAAGCATGGTTTAGATGATGGTATTGAAGAATTGATAAAAGGTTATAAGTCAATAATAAAGTATAAAAATAAAGATTTCACAAATATATGATACTTAAAAAGGTAGAATTTAAAATATTTAATGTATTAGTAATTGGAGATAGTTGTGAGGATGTCTTTCAATATGGAATAATCAAAAGATTATGTCCTGAAGCACCCGTTCCTGTTTTTAATCCGATTAGAAAAAAAGTTAATCCAGGTATGGCTTCTAATGTAGTGGCTAATCTTAAAGCACTTGGGTTAAATGTTGAATTAATTACCAACGAGGAACATATTATTAAAACAAGACTTATGGATGAAAGGTCAAATCAAATGATAGTTAGAATTGATGAAAATGATGACTCTAAAAGAATTGATAGCTCTTTATTAGATAACATCACATCTAATACTTACAATGGTAAAAATTATGATGCGTTGATAATTAGTGACTATAACAAAGGATTTTTAGAGGAAGAAGACATTCAGAAAATATGTGAGAGAAATAAAAATGTATTTATTGATACAAAAAAGGTAATCGGAGACTGGTGTAAAGATTCAAAGTTTATTAAAATCAATAATATTGAATTTGAGCATACTGAATACACCATAAAAAACCTTAATATAGATGATAAATTAATTGTTACTTATAGAGATAAGGGAGCAAAATATTTAGAAGAATGGTTTCCTGTTGACAAAGTTGAGATTAAAGATGTCTCTGGTGCGGGAGATACATTTCTATCCGGTTTAGTTTCTGAATACCTACTAACAAATGATATAAGAAAATCGATTGTCTTCGCACAACAATGCGCAACTATTGTTGTACAAAAACCTGGAGTAAGTACAATATGATTAATTTGCATTCAACTACAATTACTGAAGATGGTATCAAAAACGTAATAGAGACTTTAAAGTCTACTCACGTTTCTGCTGGAAAAAAGGCCCAAGAATTTGAGGAAATACTATCTCATAAATATGGTTTTCCTAACCCAGTTACTGTCAATAGTGGTACAGTCACTATGAGGCTTTCACTATTAGCATCTGGAGTTGGTCCGGGTGATGAGGTCATTTTACCAGCTCAGACGTTTATTGCCACAGGACACGTAATTTTACAATGCGGTGCTAAACCAGTTTTCGCTGACATAAACAAATTTGATGGTAATATTTCTGTTGAGTCAATTAAAGAAAAAATAACATCAAAAACCAAAGCGATAATTCCTGTTCATTGGGCTGGATATCCTTGTGACTTAGACGAAATAAATAAAATCGCAAAAGAACATAATATATCAGTCATAGAAGATGCGGCTCATGCTTTTGGTTCTACATATAAGGGAAATTCCATTGGAACTATTTCTGATTATACTTCATTTTCTTTTCAAGCTATAAAACATCTCACTACTGGTGATGGTGGTTTGATAACTTGTAAAGATTTAGAAAAGTCTAATTTAATAAAAAGACTTAGATGGTTTGATATTGATAGAGAGAATTCAAAACCATCAATATTGGGAGAGAGAGATTATGACGCAACTAATATAGGATTTAAATACCATATGAATGATTTAGCAGCATCTCTTGGAATAGGCAATCTTTCAACAATCGATGAGAAACTTAAAAGAATAAAAGATATTGCTAATCGATATAGTGATGGTTTAAAAAATGTAAGTGGATTAAAACTTATGGACTATAAAGATGACAGAGAGTCATCTTATTGGTTGTTTCCACTTATTGTTGAAAATAGAATAGAATTCATAACAAAATTGAAGGATAAAGGAATTCCAACATCAGTAATACATTTAGGTATTGATAAAAATAGTGTTTTTGGTGGGAAAGATATGTCTTTAATTAATCAAAGATGGTTTGATGAGAATCAAATACACATTCCAATACACAATGATTTGTCAGAAAATGATGTTGAATTGATAATAGATACCATAAAATCTGGGTGGTAATAAATAAAAAATTAAAATAAAAAATGAAAAAATATTATATAATAGACTACCCGTTTGGACATCACGGATTTTTTGCTCACTTGAATTTTGCACTTGGTCAACTTGACTATGCGTATGTTAATAATTTGATACCTGTTGTTGACTGGTCTGGTTCTCAACTCACAGAAGATGGTAGAAACTTATTTACGATGTTATTTGAAAATAAGTTTGAGATAGGTGAAGTTAATGAAGAGAACTCAATTTTATGTCCTAGAACATTTGAGTTTCAAGTACAAGGACAATATTATGCTTGGCCTGTTGGATATCCACCTAGATGTGAGAAGGTTTTTCGTATGAAAGATGTAGTATCACATCTAAATTTTTTATTTAACCACTTTTTTTCTATAAAGAAAGATTTACTATCTCGGATACCATTAGATATTGAAAATTATAAAACACTAGGTGTTCATTGTAGAAGGAGTGATATGGGTTCTTTTCATCCAGAAAATGTTTCAGTTGTAACAAATGAAGATTTCTTTGATTTAACTATGAAAGTTTTTAATGAAAATGGATTTGAAAAGTTATATCTAGCAACAGAAGAGCAAGATATTTTAGATTTCTTTATACAAAGAATTCCTGATAAAATAATTTATCAAGATTGTAAAAGAATTAGAAAAGGTGAACCGGTTTTTTGGGTAAATATTAATGATAAATCAGGATCAAATATATCCAGAGAGGTTTTAATTGATGCTTTAGCTTTATCTAAATGTAATAGTCTATTGACTGCTATATCCGGAGTAACTTATGGATCTATATTTTTTAACGGATTGAAATATAATGATGTATACTATTTTGATGAAATAAAATAAAAAAAATTATGAAAAAAATTGCTTTTTTTGGAGGAACCGGTGGACTTGGTAGTAAAGTTACTACAAAATTATCTAATTATGAAGTAATCACTGTTGGTTCATCAAATGTTGACTTAAGTAGTGAGGAACAAATCATTGAGTTTGTAAATGAAAATGATTTTGATATTTTAATTATTTTTAGTAATTATAACTATAATAGCTTCTTACATAAATATACTGATAGTTTAGATGAATTGAGTAAGCAAATAGATATAAATATCAAAGGTAACCTTAAACTCGTTTCAGAATCTCTCAAAAAAATGAGAGAGAAAAATTGGGGTAGAATAATTATAGCATCTAGTGTGACGGTAGATAAACCAATAATGGGTACCGGTATCTATTCATCCTGTAAAGCATTCTTTGAGAATTTAGTAAAGACAATTGCTTTAGAAAATGGTGCTAAAAATATTACCGCAAACTGCATACAATTAGGATATATGGATGGTGGCCTTTTATATACTTTACCTGAAGAATTTTTAGAGAAAATAAAGTCTGAAATACCAAGTCGTAGAATTGGTAGTATAGATGAGATTTATAAAACAATTGAGTTTATTATTAATAATGAATATCTTAATGGTAAAACAATAAAAATTACCGGAGGTTTATGATATTTAATAGTGTTGGAATTGACTTTTTACTATCTGATTTTGTAGTAATTAAAAGACCAGAATTGATTGACATTGGTAATCACGTAGCTATTGACCAATTTGTGACAATAACTACACAGGCTGATATTGGAGATTATGTACATATTGCACCTAACTGTAGTATTATTGGTGGTGCAAAGTCAAAGGTTATATTTGAGGATCATAGTGGAATGGCAGCAGGTGCTAGAGTAATAGCAGGTGGGGCAGACTTTAATTCTGGATTTCTAACAAATCCTCAAGTTCCGCCTGAATTTACTTGTGCAACTAACTCAATTGTTAAATTTGAAAAATTCGCAATCTTGAGCACAAATTCAGTTGTTATGCCTGGTGTTACTTTAGCGGAGGGTTGTGTAATTGGTGCCAATTCAGTTGTATTATCAAATACCGAACCTTGGACAATTTATGTCGGTAGTCCAGCAAAGCCAATAAAGAAAAGAGAAAAAGGTGATATCTACACTTATTACGAAAAATTAAAAAAGAATGATGATTGATATTAAAAATAAATGTGTATTATTGACCGGAGCTGAAGGATTCTTAGGATCCTTTGTTTGTAAAGAGTTGATTCGTCAGGAAGCTATAGTACTTAAACTAACAAGTTCTGATGATTTAACATCCAAAGAATGTGTTGAGAAGTATAAAAACATCAAAATAGATTATGTAATACATTTAGCTGGTTACAATGGTGGAATAGCTTTTAATCAAAGTTATCCATTTGATATATTTGGACAAAATACAATTATGTCAATCAATGCTCTCAAGATAGCTGTAGAGTCCGGTGCTAAGAAATTTTTAGGTGTTTTAACTTCTTGTGGATACCCACCTGATAATGGTGACAATATCCATGAAGATACTTATTTAGATAATAGACCGCATGAAAGTATTTCAAGTCATGGTTATGCAAAAAGAAATTTATTAATTGCTTGTCAAATGGCTAATAAACAACATGGATTGAATGCTGTATGTGTTGTTCCCAATACAATTTATGGACCCGGTGATACGACAGACCCTATTAGAACAAAAGTCATGATGGCTATGGTTAAAAGGTTTGTAGACGCAAAAAAACAAAATTTGAAAGAAGTTGTATGTTGGGGAACTGGTTCACCCGTGAGAGAATTTATTTATGTAGAGGATGTAGCTAAATTGATTATAGAATCAATAGATAAATACAATGATGTAAATAGACCATTGAATCTCAGCACTGGTCAATTTTTGACTATAAAAGGCTTAGCAGATAAAATATCAGATACTGTAGATTACAAAGGAAAAATATTGTGGGACACAACTAAAGCAGATGGTCAGAACCAAAAAATTCTTAATACAGACACTATGAAATCAATTTTTTACGATTTTATCCCAACTTCTCTTGAATCCGGAATAAAATCTACTATAGATTGGTATACAAAAAAAAATTAATTTTGAATGAAAAATGAAAAAACAGTACTTGGTCTGACTGTTTTAGCTAAAAGATAATCAGATTCTCTGAATAATTGACGGAACTACTCCTAATTCTAAAACTTTACTTTGATTAAGTAGGAACTGAATATCGTAGAAATTAAAGTGGAAAGTTATTGTAAAGTCTTTCGTAGCAACTTTTTGTAGTGAATAATTAAAAGTATTTTCAGACATGCCTTTGAGTATTATTTCGTAAAACCTTATAACGTAAATTGCATCTCTATGTATGTCTACACAGGTTATGGTAAACGGATTAACAAAGGCATTTTCAAGATCTAAATAATGTTTAGTTATTATGTCAAACATTAGCCAATAGTTAAGATCAGAATCCACACTTCTAAAAGTCACTGTCAAATCATGAGTTGTCGTAATATCTTGAACGTTTTTAGCTGGTTTGAATTGTCTTTCTTTACCTCTCATTGTTATTTGCTTTGGCATCTCAAAATTGACTCCTGGAAAATTGACCGATTTAATAGTAGAGTTCAAATATGAGACTACATCTTCATATTGAATCCAATTTTTTTCAAGAACCGGACTATAGGTTTCTAAAATTTCTGTAGGTAAAAAATCCGATGGTAAATTGAATATAAACTGACTGGCCTGACTACTTAATCTCATTTTTTAT
>SXGQ01711022.1_pt1 | contig 11974 bp, 13 predicted proteins | sample 3178371 | NCBI WGS metagenome assembly SXGQ01 (sample SAMN11356859, study PRJNA531348) | freshwater metagenome | isolation source: freshwater sample F1-20 | place: China: Fuxian Lake, Yuxi | collected 2017-12-25 | reverse complement strand
TCCCGGAAGTGGAAAATCAACGCTCACCGATCAGTGGGCAAGACATCTTCTTAATCAAGGTCAACGCGTAGGAATCCTCGCTATTGATCCTTCTTCGCCTTTTTCTGGCGGCGCGCTTTTAGGGGATCGCATTCGTATGGGGCGTACCGCACCTCATCCTAATGTCTTTATTCGATCGATGGCTACTCGAGGTATGATGGGAGGCCTATCACGATCTACACATGATGCAATCGATTTAATCAATGTAGCTGGCTTCGATACTATTCTCGTAGAAACCGTTGGTGTGGGACAAGACGAAGTAGACATCGCTCGAGGAGTCGATACCTGCTGCGTAGTTCTAATACCGGGTATGGGAGATGAAATTCAAGCTATCAAAGCTGGCTTGATGGAAATTGCGGATATTTTTATTTTAAATAAAGCCGATCAACCCGATATTGATCAGGTCGTCGATGCTATTCAGGCCATGAAATCCATCGCCCCACAAAAAGATGTCCGGTATTGGGATGCCCCATGGGTGAAAACAATTGCAACTGAAGGCCAAGGACTCCAAGATCTTGAGCAAATAGTAAATACCCACCAACAATGGCTAGATCAAGCGGGCCACCGAAAGATAAAACAAGAAGCGCGTGTACGTCTTCGTTTGGAGAGGCATCTTTCAGACGTATTAATGCGTCGAGTGAATGCAAGAACGAATAATCATCAGTGGCAAATACTTATCGATCAAGTTATACAAGGTGAACTTACTATCTATGATGCGGTTGAGCGATTAGCAGGATCCTAATCCATTATTTATGATACGGCATGCCTTGAAGAATTGAAAAAGCACGATAAAGTTGCTCACAAAAGAGAACGCGAGCGAGATCATGGGGAAAAGTCATCGGCGAAAGACTCAGAATACTCGAGGCTTCTTGTTTAAGCTTTTCATCCCAGCCATTACTCGACCCGACGGCAAATACTAATGATGTTCCTCGATCAAGATGAGCAGACAATTCTTTAGCAAACTTCTCACTAGTAAGTAAGGGACCCGCTTCGCTGAGTAAAATTAAATAATCTTGGGGCTTCAGGTATTTACGTAATTGCGCTGCCTCATCAGATAATCCCCTTAAGCCAGTATGTTTACTCTCCTCGAGTTTATGTATTTTGAGACGAACGTAACGCCTAAGCAGCCTTTGATAATGTTCCATAAGCTCGCGATGGGCCGGTAGTTTTGATCTACCAAAAGCGATGAGGGTAATGGGATAAGTCACGAGGAGAGGCCTTTCTAGGGGTCTTGCAAAATCACCCTTGGCGATAAGTATTAGGTGCGTAATCATCATACATAGAGAAACATGGAGTCACATAATGAAAAAAATAGCTAAGTGGGCGGCCGGTTTAATCGTTCTTGTAGGTTTGATCGCATGCCAACCTTCTGTTCCCAAAACAGCGCCTGAACTTCCCACAAGTCCGGAAGCGCTCTTTCAAAGTCTTCGTTATGTGGTGATCCAAAAAGATATCTCCCACTTAAAGCAAATTCATACGACCTACCCCAATATTGTTTTCTCTAATGCTTTTTGGTGTGCCTATATGGCCAAGTCTTTAGATATTCAACTCACACCCGAAGAAGCCGCGCTCTTTGAAGTCGAGAGTTTGGTCAAAGAGTATGACAACTTCAATAGCAGTCGCCTCCCGCAAATGGAAACGCCGAATTATAAGATAGAGGATGCCACGAAAGTTTTTGGGGCAAATCTTTATCGTTTGACTAAGGGCTTTAATGCAGAAGCGTGGAAGAAGATGAAAATCATAAGCAAAGAAGAAACGGTTCAGGCCGGCCGCCCTTTAGTACAAATGGGTTTAGGTATAGATAAAGATAAGCAGCTCATGGTGCTCTCGTGTATTCCATTGCCAGGTAAAGACGAAAAAAAACAGTGGGTGATTGTCACACTACAGATGACGGTCAATGAAAAGGGCCTGATGCGCTAATCGCTCGTTGTATTTCCTAATCCTTTTGAGATAATCAACCTATACCGGATGGGGTGTCCTAGAATCCCGGAATAATAGGAGTTCAAATCATGACCAAAACTGTTCATGTCGTAGGTACGGGAACTATCGGTCTCCCGCTGATTTCCCTTTTCGCCTATTACCGAGAAGCCTTAGGTATTGATGAAGTCACTTTCCATAAAAATAGTGTCATTGAACGCCCTAAGATAAAAGACTTGATCGATCGAGGGGCCAAACTAGTCTGCGATATTGATAAAAAGAAGGCCTTTGAAGCCTACGGTACCCCAGTTTCTTATACGCACGAAGAAATTCTCTCTCGTGAAAATATTGTTGTGATTGATTGCTCTCCCAAAGGCAATGAGATGAAAGAGGGTCTTTATAAGAACTATGAAAAAAATGCCCTGGGTTTTATTGCTCAAGGAAGTGAATTTGGTTTCGGAAAAATGTATGCGCGAGGTATTAATGATGAAACTATTGATCCCTCCAAGGATCAATGGATTCAAGTTGTGTCTTGTAACACTCACAACATCTCTGCCATCATCTCGACGATTGCGTTAACTGAAGGTGAAGACAATCTTGAAGAGGGTAACTTTGTCTGTATGCGTCGTTCCAATGATATAAGTCAGACTAAAGATTTCTCGCCGGCACCTCAGGTAGGCTCTCATAAAGACGGTAAATTCGGTACGCACCATGCCCGCGATGCTCATCATCTCTTTAAAACAAAAGGCATTAATCTTCAGCTTTTCTCTTCAGCTGTTAAGCTCCCTACTCAGTACATGCATACGCTTTGGTTTGATTTGCGCTTAAAGCGCGCCACTAATGTGGATAAGATTATGACTTATATCAAAGCCAACGATCGTATTGCGACTACAGAAAAAAAAGATTCAAACACTATCTTTAGTTTTGGTCGTGATCATGGATATTTTGGACGCATCATGAACCAAACCGTGATTCCTACATCGACACTCACTATGCCTCATGATCGCCGACTAGTCGGTATGTGTTTCACCCCTCAAGATGCTAATAGTCTCTTGTCGAGTTTAGCGGCTGCCGTGCGTTATCATCATCCACAAACCTGGGAGACCAAACTCCAAGTACTACGACCTCTTTTCTTCGACGAAGTTTAGGAAACACCCACCTCCTTTTATACTAAAGGGATATCTAGGAGTTATTCCCGTGTCGGCCCATATGATTATCGTGTGTGCACCAAGCGGTAGTGGGAAAACTACTATTCTAAAATCTTTATTCAAGGTGCGACCCGATCTGCATTTTTCTGTAAGTCACACCACCCGTCCCGCAAGACCCAACGAACAAGATGGCATTGATTATCATTTCGTTAGTTCTGCTGCTTTCCAGGACATGATAAATCGGCAAGATTTCATCGAGTATGTGCATAATTACGATCACTTCTATGGAACCTCTCGCCATCCACTCGAAAAGGCACTCAATCATGGGCAGACGGTCGTCTTAGACTTAGAGACCGAGGGCGTAGCACGTATCAAAGATATTTATCCTGCCGCTAAAAGTATTTTCATTCTCCCTCCAAGTCTTGAGGCGTTAAAAAAAAGACTTTACGGTCGAGGAGACGAGAGTTCAATCCAACTCAAACTTCGGATGGCTCAAGTGGCCAATCAATTCGTACAAGCGAATCTTTTTGATTTTATTATCCTGAATGAAACCCAAGCGAAAGCCCAAGTCCAATTGTCTGAATTAATTAAAGCTCTAGAAACTACCGATGAAGTTAAGGTAGAAGAGATGAAGCGTGAGACACAAGTTCATCACGAACGCCTAAAGACCCTACAACGCGAAGCCCTAATGATAGATCAAGGATAAATGATGGATTTTACACTTACAGAAAATACTGAACTCCTGCGACGTGAGGTTAGAAAGTTCGCTGAAAAAGAAATACGTCCTCATGTAATGACTTGGGATGAAAATAAGATATTTCCTCGTGAAGTTATGAAAAAACTTGGGGAAATGGGTATGATGGGGATCATTTTTCCTGAATCATACGGCGGCGCAGGGATGGGTTATATTGAATATGCTGTGGTGGTGGAGGAACTCTCCCGTGTGTGTGGAAGCGTAGGCATTAGCATTGCAGCCCACAATTCTCTGTGTTCAAATCACATTTATGCTATGGGGAATGAGACTCAAAAACAAAAATATTTAGTTCCTTTAGCCAGTGGCCGAGCCCTTGGAGCTTGGGCACTTACTGAGCCTGGGGCTGGCTCAGATGCAGGAGCCCAACAAACGACGGCTAAAAAAGAAGGATCATATTGGGTATTAAACGGTACAAAAAACTTTATTACACACGGTACAGAAGGTGATATTGCGGTCGTTATGGCGCGTACGCGACCTGGTAAAGGAACCGATGGGATTAGTGCCTTTATCTTAGAAAAAGGAATGAACGGTTTTCGTGCTGGCAAACAAGAGGATAAATTAGGATTGCGAGCATCGGATACGAGCGAACTGATTTTAGAAGACGTAAAAGTTTCCGAAGATCACCTTCTAGGCGAAGAAGGAGTCGGTTTCAAGCAAGCGATGAAAACGCTAGATGGCGGTCGTATTAGTATTGGGGCGTTGGCTCTTGGGATGGCTCAAGGTGCCTTTGAAGAGAGCCTAAAATACGCCAAAGTACGACAGACGTTTGGTAAATCGATCATCGAGCATCAAGCTATTGCGCATAAATTGGCTGAGATGCAAGTAAAAGTAGAAGCAGCACGCCTCCTTATTTACAAAGCTGCGAATCTAAAAGATCAGGGATTGCCTTATGCTAAGGCTGCTAGTATGGCCAAACTTTATGCATCGGAATCAGGTTATGAAGTTGCCAATGAAGCGGTCCAAATTTTCGGCGGATATGGCTATTCAAAAGATTATCCTGTAGAAAAGTATTACCGCGACATTAAGCTTTGCGCCATCGGAGAAGGTACCTCTGAGATTCAACGTACGGTCATTGCACGTTATCTTATGCAAGAATTCTAATTATTCCTGCCTCAGGATATTGTTTGACTAGATAGGCTAGGGGCTCTAAGACAAAAGGTCGCGTTAGTGCCTTTGGATGAGGTAGATCTAAAGTCAGTGTCGCCCCCATGTGCGAAAGATCTTCAGGGCTTTTCCATGTCCAATGAAGCATACCTTGATCAGTAGCAATCAAATCAAGATCTAAGATGCGAGGCTGATTCTTACCCAGGCTGCGATCTCGCCCAAGTTTATGTTCAAAGCGCAAAAGAGTTTCTAAAAGGCGGCAAGGATTTGTTTCTGTTGCCACTAAAAAAACTATGGTATTCAAATAAGATGGACCTCGACCCGACTCATCAGGTGTTTCAACAGTAAGGGGCGAGGGAATCATCGCCCCTAGACTGGAGATCATTTCAAGGCCTTGCTTGAGGTAACCCTCCCGATCGCCTAGATTTGAACCGAGTGCGATCAGGACTTTCACTGTTTACGGCCTCTCTCTGCGACGACAACCGTACGAATGCCTCCTCGGATAAGAAAATCACCTTCAATACACATCCATCGAGGTTCAGCTGCCTTGAAGCAATCATCGAGAATTTGATTCGTGACCCCTTCGTGAAAGGCACCTCGATCTCGGTAAGACCAAAGATAGAGTTTGAGAGCCTTACTTTCAAGACATTTATTCTTTGGTTGATAACGAATAGTCAAATGAGCAAAATCGGGCTGACCGGTTAAGGGACACAGGCAAGTGAATTCTTCTGTTATGAATTCAACGGTAAATATATTTTTGGTGGGGCTAGGGAATGTTTCTAAATGAGAAACCGGTCGTGTGACGACGTAAGCAGGCGATGAAGATTGTTTACGCTTAGCCATAAAACTCCTTAAAAATGGTTTGGTCCAGAGGTATAGGGAATGGGATCGATAAGTCCTGCCTCGTGAAAGCCTCTTAGCCGGAGAAGACAAGAATCACAGCGACCACAAGCCCTTTCGTTTTCTTGATAACAAGACCAAGTGAGATGAAAAGGAGCTTTTAGTTTATCGCCCCAAAGAATAATTTCTCTTTTTGATTGATGAAGAAGAGGAGCGTGAAAAGTCAATTGAGTCTCAGGCTTAGTACCGATTTCCGCGGTTTTCTCGAATGACTTTAGAAAGGTTTCAGTGCAATCTGGATATCCACTGCTGTCTTCTTGAACAAAACCTACATAAATACGCGAAGCCCCTAGGACTTCAGCCCAACTGGTTGCAGTGCTCAGCAAATGGCCATTCCTAAAAGGTACATAAGTTGAAGGCACGCCTTGTCTATGAAGATCTCCTTCGGGGATAGACTGTTCCATACCGATAAGGGAAGATCCTCCAATTAAGGATAAGTGGCCAAAAGGGACGATTAATTGACGCTGCGGAAGTATGCGGTAGTATTGGGCAATCTCCATAAAAGCTTTTCGTTCACGCGCTTCTGTTCGTTGGCCATAATCTGCATGTAATAAGGCAACATCAAATCCTTTATCTAGGGCATGTGCTAACGCAACGCATGAATCCATTCCACCTGATAAAGTCACGACCGCTAATTCTTTTTGAAACATTATGTTTGATCCTCATGAGCCTTCTGCTCAAGATCATTTAAAATTTCAGTCAACCTTAAAGCCCCTTCATGGGGCGTGAGATCTTCATCAATTTTCATGGGGGGGCCGTAGCGAATAGTGCATTGCGCAAAAGGCATAGGAACGACCATGGAATCCCACGAAGAGAGAGTAAGGTACCGATCAAAAGTTACACAAACGGGGAGGATTTTTGCACCACTTTTCTGGGCCAAAGCAATGATGCCCGGCTTGGCTTTTTGTGGAGGTCCCTTGGGGCCATCAGGGGTTAAGCCGATGTCCCATCCTTCCCTGGTAGCTTTCATCATTCTAGATAAAGCGCGTGCACCATCTTCGTTGGCACTTCCACGAATGGCATGGATACGGAACCATCTCCATGTACTAGCACTTCTTTCCCCGTCTCGACTTTGGCTACTTAAAATTGAGATACCCCGACGACGATCCTGATGTATTGAGGTTGGATAAGCCAAGGGCATCATTAATAGGCGACGGTGCCAAAAAGCTAAAATTAATCTTCGGTTACTAGCAAGAATTTCTTCTAAAAATTCTTGTCCTTCGTATTGAATTCGTAAAGTATGACCCAGAAAACCTACGAGAACAGAGGTCAAAAAAGGAACTAAGCGAAAGTGCCACCATTGACTTAAAACACCACCAAGGGGCCGACCTTTTGCTGTTACCTGAATTACTTTCATGATTTACCTTTTAGTGATCATAGTTAATGTTGTTCCCATAATTCGTTGATCATTAAGCAATGTATCTCAGTATCGTCCTCATCTCATTAGTTTAGAACGCCAGAACAGCACTAAGACTCGATTTTGTGGGAGTCTAAAAGGATGATAGCCCCGAGTCGTTTGGCCGTGATCCACGTTTGTGAAACTGTTTTTGGACAGGGGGCACGCTGTCCCGAAGACTGGAATCAGTCCCTTGATTCAGCCAATGCGGGTTTAGCCCACGCCATTTTAGGTAAAATCTTCCGGCACTGGGGAAAAATACAGGCTTATGTCGACGATGCTCTTACTAGTTCTAATAAAAACCTTCCCATGGAGACGCGTATCTGTCTTGCTCTCGGGCTATCGCAATTAGCTTGGCTCTCAGGAGTTGCTGATTATGCGGCAGTTAATGAATCAGTCATATGGATTTCCGATCCCAATAAAGGCTTCCCTGCTCATCAAGGATTAGTCAATGCCATACTCCGACAAGCCTCGAGAGACCGCGCTCAGCTATCTGAAAAAATAGAAGCCTATCCCCATTATCTTGATCAAAGTCTTTTCACAAAACATACCATACGCCATGCCTTGGGTTCAGATTTTAGCCCCATGACCTCACAAGTACTTTGGCAAAAATGGAATCAGCCCCCTCGTTTTTATTTTCGCATTCTCGATGCAACAGAAGCACTTCCAAAAGGTTTGGTTGCAGATCCTACTCTTGAAGGATGTTGGACTTTAGAAGAAAAAGCAGATTTTCCTACTGACTGGTTAATTCAAAATCATGGAATGGTGCAAGATCGTTCGTCGCAGGCACTTCTTTCCTTTGTCTGGGATCGACCCGTTCGTCGTATTCTCGATCTTTGCGCTGCTCCTGGGGGGAAAAGTACAGGCCTCCATCTCAAATATCCTGAAGCCCAATTAATATGTATCGAAAAGCATCCTAAAAAAGCGGAGCGACTCAGGTTAACCCTCAAGCAGCGCCAGATACATGCTCAAGTAATAGCTATCGATGGCCGATCTTGGCTCAAAGACTCAGATGACATATTTGATCTTATCTGGATTGATGCACCGTGTTCTTCGAGTGGAACTCTTCAGAAGCACCCCGATTTAACATGGATAGGCGATGAAATAGATTGTGATCTTCTTTGCAAAACCCAAGAAGAGCTTCTATACGCTGCGCTGGACCATTTATCCCCTGAAGGTCTTCTGGTCTATTCGGTTTGTTCTTGGTTCCCACAAGAAGGACTTGGACATCAAAGAAAAATTCTAGAAAATCACAAAGAGATCAAGGCTGTTCCGATTTGGCCAATTTCCATGGGCGGATCTATTTTTCAACCTAAACCCATACAGTGGGAAGGAGAAGGTTTTCAGGGCTTTGCCTTGAGTCGCTTGTAACAGCAAGAGTATTCTAGTATTTCGGGGTGAAGCATGAAAAGCCGCTTATTGTTTGTGATCGGTGGTATCTGTAGCCTGCTAATAGCACAGCAGCCTAATCTGGTTATTAACCCAAGGGTTCTTCAGGCACATGTTGAGTTTTTAAGTGACGACCTCTTTGAAGGCCGAGGTACTGGAGAACGGGGGGGTGATTTAACCGTTCGATATCTTGAAACCCAAAGCGCACTCTTGGGCCTCAAGCCTTTCAATGGTATGAGTTACCGTCAGTCAGTAAAGATCGCAGGCCTCAAAACATCACCTACGAGCAGGATCTCATTCGAAGGCTCAACCTTTTGGTCACCAAAGTTCGGCGATGAAATTGTTTATGGGACAGGCACCACGGAGAAAGAAATTATTTTCAATGCCCCCTTAATATTTGTAGGCTATGGAATCACGGCTCCTGAAGAAAAATGGGATGACTATAAGGGATTAGACTATCAAGGCAAAGTGGTAGTGATGATGGTCAATGATCCACAACCAACAAAAGCTGAACCCGATCGTTTTGGAGGGGAGGCGCTAACTTATTATGGTCGATGGAGGTATAAATTTGAAGAAGCGAAACGCCAAGGAGCCTTGGGAGTTCTCTTGATTCATACAGCACCTTCCGCTTCTTATGGCTGGAATGTTGTTGAAAATAGTTGGCTAAAAGAAAGATCACAGTTGGCAACCGGTAAAGGTGGAACTGATTTACAAGGTTGGATTTCCAATGAAACAGCAGAAAAACTTTTTGCCATGTCGGGTCTTAATTTAGATCAAGAACGAGCCAAAGCCGAACGACGATCATTCAGGCCCGTTCTTCTATCCTCCAAGATTAAAGGCTCATTAATTAGTGATATTAGACAATTTGAACAGTTCAATGTGGGTGGCCTGGTAATTGGAACAGATCCTGAACTTTCTAAGGAAGTCATTATTTATTCAGCGCACTGGGATCATTTAGGTAAAAATGATGATCTGATCAAGTTAGGGAAAGATGGAATTTATAATGGAGCAATTGATAATGCGACCGGTATTGCATCTTTGTTTGCCATGGCAGAGACAGCTAAGGCTTACCCAGCCAAGCGCACCCAAATGTTTTTGTGGGTTTGTGCCGAAGAACAAGGTCTCTTAGGCTCAGCCCATTATGCAGAAAACCCTTTGTGGCCAATTGACAAAACAGTCGCCAATCTCAATCTTGATAGCACGAACTACTTGGGACTTACACGCGATATAGGTACGCGTGGAAGCGAGCGAAGTGGCCTAGGTGTTTTAGCTGAACAGGTAGCTAAATCCATGAATATGGTAATCACAACTCCTCAACCTGATCTCGCAGGATTTTATTTTCGAAGTGATCATTTCAGTTTTGCTAAAGTTGGAATCCCCGCGTTTTCTATCGAAGCAGGCCAAGATTTTCTCGAGCCTGATGCTGCTAAGAAGAGATCTTTACAAGTTAACTATAACAACAAGGTTTATCATCAAGTCACAGATGAACTGCAACCTTATTTCAGCTGGACCGGTATGGTCCAGGAGGCAGAATTTGCCCTTCGGCTTGGATGGGTGATTGGTCAGGTACCTCGAATATCACTGATGAAACCACCGACAGGAGGGAAGTAGTTTGAATTGCTCAAAATGCGGAAGTCAGTTGATATCACAATCAGAAATCTATCGCCATGAAGTCAAAAAAATAGATCGAGATGCAAAAAAATTAGCACTTATTGCACCGCCCATTCTTAGATCTTCGATTCAACTATATATTTTGGTTTTTTGGGTATGGATATCCATCATTTATCCGGCTTTCGCCATAGATACCCCTGGTCGATCAATCTTCCCTGGTTATGGCGTTGTCCTGTGTTTGACAACACTATGGTTTTTTCTTTGGCAACGAGCTAAAGAAAAAGATAAAGAACTTCTCGAGGTTTATGAATCTATTTACAGATGTCCTGTCTGTCCGATAATTCCTTAGTTCAGGTAAAGACCATGCGAAGACATTTAAGGATAATATTCTCAAGCACATAAATTATATGCTGCGGTCGGCCTAGATTACTTACCGTTTTATAAATATATTTTTGTATGAAATATATTAAAGTTAAATAATGAAATTTATTCTAAAGATAGCGTCAATTGCTTTATTTTTCTATACCGTAATTTTTATACTTATATATATAGCTGAAGATCGGAAGAATGCATCTGTGTTGACTGAAATAATCGATCCATCTACAGCAATAGATTCTATTCGTGGCAATGCCAAGGAGACTATTGTATTAACGCCAACGCTGGAGCAACCGTTTAAATCAGCCAATTTTGTATTGCCGATGGGCAGTTACGGTCTTGAAGTAGGGACTAATAATCAATCTTCTTTCATTAATGTTGGCAATGTTTCACCAATTAATATCGAAAAGTACGGTTCTAAATATTCAGTTTTCTTCATCGATCCTCTTCGAGATAATAAAACTATATTTAAATTTGATGGTCTGAACATCTAAGTTAGTAAGTACCTAGATATGCACGATCAAGTCATACATCAAGATGGAACCTATACTCTTATGGAGTATGTACCCAACTTGAAGAATGGGACCTTAGATCTGCAATTGAAACGCCTTACCAGTCGTGGGCAAGTTTTATGGGTATGGAATAGTAATCAATATATTTCAAGAGAACACTTTATCAAGCAACCAGTAAATAGTGCGACTGAAATAAAACCCCTGAAAGAGAAACTTAAGGACATTAGACTCTTATACAGCAACTTTATTTTAGAAATTTTTGGTACAAAAATATTTCAATTCTTAGTCAATATCTATTTTCCGCTTCCAAGTCGTAGAATCCAGATACTTGATGATCAAGTAAGTTATGTGGACCATATTCACGCTAACTCAATTCAGTATCTAAATAATGAGAAATATATTTTAGTTTCAGCAAGAAATCTTGATGCTCTTTTTATTATTGAGGCGCAGAGTGGTGCGATTATTTGGTCTTTAGGGGGCCCTTATAGTACCTTTACTAAAAATCGAGTCGTTGGAGATCCAAGAGGTGGATTCTCTCATCAGCATGATGCCAGAGTGTATAAAAATAAATTGTATCTCTTTGATAATGCCAATATGCAATTAGGCCTGCCATCGAGAGCTGTCGTTTATACCTTTGACATGGAAAACCCAGGTAATTGTAAATTCTTATTTGAATATATCGAGCCTTATAATAAACGACGTCTAACTATGGGTTCGGTACAACCTCTTGATGACGATCGTATTTTTATTGGTTGGGGTGGAGTACCGCTCGGCCCCGATCGCCAGAAACCAAGTGCTGGTGCAAGTATTATCAACATGAAAAATAATA